>Ga0208958_1002620_pt1 | contig 15184 bp, 9 predicted proteins | sample RifOxyB1_FD_184032 | JGI IMG/M metagenome (GOLD analysis project Ga0208958, IMG submission 184032) | Soil microbial communities from Rifle, Colorado - Rifle Oxygen_injection B1 (SPAdes) | ecosystem: Environmental > Terrestrial > Deep subsurface > Rock core/Sediment | place: Rifle, Colorado... | reverse complement strand
GGGTTATTCTGAGGCGACCGGAGAACTAGGTATTGATTGTGATCTACTGATGATATTTTTTATCTTTTCCCCCAGCTCTCTAGACTTGGCTTCTTTTTTGATCCAATATTCGACGGCGCCCTTTTCGATGGCTAACTCAGCGTCTTGTTTGCCTGAAAGATTGGTGAGCATAACAACCGGGATTCCGCTGGTATCAGGCTTGCGTTTGAGAGTTTCCAGGACTTCCATTCCATCTGGCTCGGGCATCATAATATCAAGCAAGATAAGATCGGGCTTGAAATTCACGGCTTTCTCCAGGCCATCTTTGCCGCCGATCGCCACCTCAACTTCGAAGCCATCAAAAGTAAGAGTCTTTTCATACATTCTGGCGATGAGATCTTCGTCTTCAATAATGAGAACTTTGTGTTGACCTGTCTCTGACATGTTTTTATTTTAGTACCCATCGACCCCTTCAGCAAGGGGAAGGCTTAGGGCAAAAGTGGAACCCTGCTCAGGCGTACTTCTGACAAGCCAAAGCTCACCACCCATTTTTCGAGCGAATTCACGACTGATATAGAGCCCGAGGCCTGTTCCACCGGCATCGCGGTTTAAGGTTCGTTTCATGGCCTGCTGGAAACGCTGGAAAAGTAACCCCTGCATTTCGGGGTTAATACCCATCCCAGTATCGGCAATGGTGGTTTCAAGTATTTGACCTTTGATATGGCTTTCGATCTTAATGCTCCCTTTTTCGGTAAATTTCAGGCTGTTGCCTATAAGATTAGTCATGATTTCTCGAAGGAGGCCTTCGTCGGCCATAACCATGGCGTTTTTAGCGGAGTAGAACAGTTCAAGAGTGACTCCTTTGGGATCAGCTAAAGATTTAAGTTCATTCACTACATCCTCAAAAATTTTGCTGTAGTCAACAGGTCGAATAGAAAACGTGAGACGGCCTTGATCGAGGCGAGAGACATTGAGGAAATCCTCAACGATTTTAATCAGTCTTTCGGAAGCCTCTAGGCTATCTTTGAGAAGCTGGGTATCTTCAGGACCAAGCTGGTTTTGACCGTAACCGGCAAGAATGGTGTCGAGGTTGCCTGAAATAACGGTAAGCGGCGTCCGAAGTTCGTGACTGGCAATAGAAAAGAAGTCGTCTTTTTGGCGTTGGAGAGTTAGATCTTCGTTATAGTCGTGAAGGATTCGGACAACCCCCTTGAATTCTCCCTCAACTCGAATAGGGGCGGCGTTACTGATCACGGCTCGTTTTTCTTTAGTCGCGGTCTCAAGAAACATTTTGACTTCCTGATTTTCAGCGGTCACCGCGGCAGCGTCGCTTCGCTGAGAAGGTGGAATGAGCTCATCTTTGAGATCAAAGGCATTTATTTCACTCGCGAATGATTTGCCTCTAAGAGCTTCTATTTTATACCCGACCATCATGGTAAAAGCAGGGTTAATGTAGGTAACTAGCCCCGCGTCGTTTGTCAAAACAATGCCTTCACCGGCGTGCTCAAGAATGGAACTACTGAGAGCCTGTTCTTTGGCTAATTCACGAGTCCGCTCTTGGACAGTGCGCTCGATGATGGCTTTAGATTCTTTTTCGCTTGTCGCGTCACGAAAGACTTTGACGGCACCAACAATTTTACCTTCACGGGTAATGGGTGAGGTAACAGAAACGACAGGGTACTTTCGGCCGGTTTTTGTTAGGTAGTAATGATTATCTTCAAGACGGGTAGGAATGGTGACTCCTTTTTTGATGACTAAAACTGAAGTTCTCTGCTCGAAGGGAATTTCTGTGTCGCCTTGATAGGCGGTAATTATTTTGGCCCAGGGTTGACCAATGGCAGAGTTTTGAGAAATGGCCATAAGGCGTTCTGCAGTGGGGTTAATGGCGGCAATATTAAACTCCTTATCGACAACAAGAAGGCCTTCACCCATGGAGCTTACGATAAGCTCGGTGCGATTTTTTTCCTCTTTGAGACTACTCTCAAGTTCGCGGGCATCTTCAAGAACATTTAAGATAGCTTCCTGTCTCTCTTCGAGCTCCCTCTTTGTTTTTTCTAGATCAAGAGTTCTATCTTTGATTTGGGATTCTAGGTATTGGCGTGAGGCTTGAATTTGAGCGGCCATGTGTTGAATTGTTTTTGAGAGCTGACCAAGTTCGTCGCTTGATTTTATATTCATTACAGCATTTAAATCGCTTTGACCCACTCTTGAAACGTAATCAATGAGTCTATAAACTGGGCTTACAATCATCCGTTGAATAAAAAGCCAAAACCCGGCTGAAGCTAGAAGAGCTAAAAAAATAATTGATCCAACGATAATGATTAAAGTGTTTACGGTGGAGCGGTAGATTAAGCTAAGTGGGGTTTGAGTAAAAATAGTCCACCCTAAGCCCTTGTAATCGAACCTCCCTGGCTCGTGCGCATAAGAAGTAAGATAAGAAGAGTTGTCGGCAAAGCCGGATGATTTGATCGATTTGGATTCATTATCAGAAGCATCTAAGAATACGGCGTTTTGTGAATAATCATTTGTCAAGACATCTTTTACATTTTCCATATTGTCCCTGGCAATTTCTTTACCGCTTTCATCAAGCAAGTAAATTTTTGATGATTCCGGAGTTTCTAAAAATTCGAGAACTGGCTCCCATGAAAGATAGCCGACAACTGCACCAATAATAGGCTTCCCTATTTCATCTTCTGACCTTACTGGAGCAGCAAAAATAATATTGGGTTTACCCGTTTCGTTAGCCAAAATGAGATTAGAATAAACTGTTTCCCCTTCGAGAGCTTGCCGATAAGTGGCACGGCCAGATTGAAAGTCATCCAGCCGTGAGAGTGAGGCATCTTCTTTACTCTGGGAGAGAATTTTACCATCAGTATCAATAACTAAGATAAGATCCCAAGATCCTGTAGAGTAGGCCTGCTCAGCAAGCATTTCTTCTATTTGCGGACTATCTAGCGTTTGGGCTGTGAGGGTATTATTAATTTCGACACTTTTTGAAAGATTTTGAACATTGAGATATCTTTCGTAAAGATATCGATCAATACTATCTAGCCTGTGAGTGGTTACCTGAAGCTGCTCTTTTGATAATGAGCTCTCCAGTACGCGGCGCACCAAAATAAACGTGGCCGTGCCACCTATAAGGGCGGTGACAATCGCAAATCCAAAAACAGCAGCAATAAGTTTTGTTGATATTTTCATTAATTAGCCAAAAACTGAGTTGTGTAGACATCTCGAACATCAGTCTCACCTTCAATGGCATCAAAGTCTTTCATGACTTTATAAGTACTGGACCAAACAGAGAAATTCATTTCGCCAATTTTGCTTCCAGCAGTGGGTTTAATAAAAGGCACTGAATTTTCTAAAAGTGCCTTTTGGTGAGGCTCGTTAAGGGAAATATTGTTTGGATCTTCATAAAGCATGGTGTACTTTACAGCTTCGTCTTGGTGAGAAAGCGCATACTCCCAGCCTTTGAGAGTGGCCTGAACAAAACCTTGGATGATTTCTGGTTTAGTTTCAATCATCTCCTCAGTAGTGAATAGAACATCGGCGTAAAGCTTGATCCCGTATTTATAAGGGGCAATGATATTGACTTTGTAACCAGCCTCTTCGGCTTGGATAGGTTCATTGGTAATATAGCCCGTAGCGATATCGACTTTGCCTTCAATAAGCGGTGTTGCATCGTAATCAATCCGGATTTCTTCAATATCTTTTTGATAGTTAATGCCCTGTGAAGCAAGCATGGCGTGAATTACAGCCTCGACATTGACTCCTTGCTCCATACCAATCCGCTTGCCAATGAAGTCAATAGGGTTTTTAATACCTGACGATTCAAGAGCGTAAGCAACAATCGGGTTTTCTTGATAGATAACGGCGAGGGCCTTGACTTTTTTGCCCTGACTTCTGGCAGTTATAAGTTCATCAGCGCCAGTAATACCGAAATCAGCTTGACCATTTATAACTTCCTCGATGGGAAAATGCTCGTAATCAAATGGTAAAAGGGTAACTTTTAGTCCTTCATCTTCGTAGTAACCTTTTTGGTCGGCAACATAATTGCCTGCAAACTGAGATTGGTGCAACCACTTAAGCCTAACCGTAATTGGATATAATTCTTTGGGTTTACTAATTAAGAGAGATTTCTGACTAAATATCAAAAAGCTGCCAGCCGCAATAACGGCTAAAATGATGAGAAAGATGATCGGCGTAAATCCTAATAATATCGTGTTTTTAATTTTCATTTTTTTCACCCCCTTTCATTCATTATTACTTTTATTTTTCAAATCGGCAATTTGTTTTTTGAGTTCGATCATTTTTTGTTCGCGGTTGACCATGGCTCTGTTGAGCTCAGATAATTGTTTTGTCTGTTTGATCAATGATTGCTCGGCCTTCTTTCTAATTTCGATTTCGCTGGCAAGCTCTTTATTGATATGTTCGTTAAATCGTTTGATTGTTGTGTTAAGATCGTGCGTGCTTTGGCCTGGACATCAACAAAAAGGTAGATAACGATAAGGTAAAAAAGAAGGTCGGAAGCCGTAATGAGAAAAACAAAGGTACTTAATGGCGTGTGAATTAACTTTAAAATGGTCAGGAGAAAAAGTGATAAATAGACTAAGCCGAAGATAAACGGCCATGCCACCCCCTCTTTCTTGCCTGTTAAGAAAAAGGCGAAGAGCGGGAAGAGCGGGAGAAAATATCCTAATTCTAGCTGGTTGTTTGCAAACAAAGGGAAGTAAAAAACAAGAATAAGGGTTGTATCTAATAAGGAAAATTATCGCTTGGACAATTCCAATAATGGCAATAAGACGCAGAAGGGTTTTGCGTGATTGAAGAATGAGATCTGTTTCTCTTCTTAGCGTGGTCAATTTATTTAATCTGATCGATGATGTAGCGGGAAACAAAGTAGGCAGGGAAGATGGAGATGATCAAAAGAGCAACCGTAACAAGGAAAGTAAGCTCGATCGATTGGCTGGCGGCCTGAAGAAGGCTGACTTGGGGAGCACCGACAAAAAGCATGCCAATTGTCGTCTCGTTAATATCTTTGAGAGGCAGAAAAGCGGCAAAGTAAGGGACGTTTAAAATATTCACAGAACCGGTGAAAAGCTCGCCATCAACAAGGACAGTTTTTTTGATTTTTTCTGTTTCTTCTTTGATGCCAATCCAACGAGATTTACCATCCGGGGCGACAAAAGTGGTGGCCGAACGAATGTTATCGGCGTAGATGCTGGCATCGAGATTGGTGGCTTCTTTAAGGCCATCAACGAAAGCACTATCAATGCTGGTTCCGATCATAACGGCACCAATCACACCATCCCCCGACTCAATGGGATAGGCGGCACGAACAGAAACTTCGGGGGCCATGACCGCGTCGGTAGTGACGATTGAAGCGGCACCATCGCCTTCGAGAGTCTTTTTAATGAGTGGGTTATCAGAAAGAGAGCCGCCAGCTTTTTCTGGATCGTCGGCGCGGACTAAGACTTCGCCATTTTTATTGACAATCGTCAGAAAGGACTGTTTTTTTGTAAGAAGCATAGAGGTCGTCAGATCGACAAGAGAGGACTTGTCATCTTCCTTGACGGCACTAATAATGGCGGTATTTTGAGCGATAAGCTCGGCGTCGGAAAGAGCTTGAGATTTTTTGGTCTGGATAGAGTAATTTAGCACTTGGACGTTGGTTTCGAGATTCTGGAGAGTATTCACGTAAAGGCTATTAAGCGAGGTGGTGGTATAAAAAATAGCGGTAAAGAGAAAGATTATGAGGATCATCGAAGTAAAAATCATGAGAAGCTGGGTCTCGAGACGCTTAATCAAATAGCCCCAAACCCAGTGGCCAAGGATAAGAGCGAAAATAATTAAAAAGCCACGCTGGGCCAACCAAACCGGGCCAAAAGGGCGAACAAAATTGGCGATGGCGATGTTGTCGGTACTGCGGAAAGTGGTAGCGAGACCTAAGACCTCAGAAAGAGAAAGAAAATAAAAACTTTTGGCGATGGTTTTTAAGTGATGCTCAAGACCTAAAGTGGCGCGCCTTAAGTACCAATAGGCGGTAATCATGGCCAGAATGGGAAAAAGGTAAGGAACTAAATCTAAAAAAGGAATGCCGGCAATGATGATGGCGGCCGGAGTAACTTCTTTAATGCGGTACCCAGGAAGGGGCTGAAGAGGATCAGTAATTTGGCCATAGATGAGAATGATATAACCAAAGATGCGAAAAAAGGCGGTGAGCCCAAAAATGGTACCTATGCTAATGAATGACGTTTCGAGAAGGGTCTGCTCGATGGCAATGGCGCCAATGACAAAGGAAAGACTAAGAGAGAGAAAGCCCAGAGCTTTGGTGCTTTCCCGCTGATCATGGCGACCAGACCAAGCGTCGTAGTAAAGCCAGGCGACAGCAAAGCAAACAAGGCCGACAAAAAGCTGAAGAGTGAAGTTGGCTGAGATTAGAAGAAATTGGGTGATTAAAAACATCGTTAGTTTATATTATCAAGAATAGATTTAATTTCGTCACGGGTAAGAACGCCTGTCACAATGCGTTTGACAACGCCAGTACGGCTGAGAAAGTAGTGGGTCGGGAGAGAGGTAAGCTTGAACTCGTCAACAAGATCACCGTCTTGATCGACGGCAATGGGGGCTTTGTACTCCCCTCTTTTGACAAAAACGGAAATTTTTGAAGTATTTTCTTGGGTCGTGATCATCATGCCTTCAATTTCGCGATCGTAGATGAGATCATCCATAACGGAAATCTGCTCAATGGCGGGCGGAGACCAGCTACTGATGAAGCTGAGGACAGAAGCATTCCCTTTGAGATCACCCAAATGAAAAGTAGAGTCCTGGGTGGGCAAAGAAAAGTCAGCGATTTCTTGACCAAGGAGGGAAGATTGAGCGAATTGGGACTCGATATTCGGAGTGGTGATGACCACAGGTGCTCTTTGAGAGGAGAAATCAGGAAGAGTAATAATGAACGGGCCGAGTTGAAGAGTGCGTGCCTTTTTCATTTCAAAATCGGCATTAAAGGGGGTGGGCTTCCCCACACTGAAAATTTGGCTTGTGAGGGTGGCGTAGCCTTTGGCTTTGACTTCCAGATAATATGTGCCCGGTGGGAGGAAAAACTCATAGTTCCCCTCCTCACTCGTGTTTTGGGGATTTTCTTGGCCGAAAGCCTTGGCATCCCAAAGTGTCCAAATTTCACTCTCGGGGTCCTGGTAGTAGAGAGTGACTTTGCCGTTTGTGACGGCTTCACCAGTTTCGCGACTAATGATTTTGCCTGAGCGTAGGACGGCGACCGCGTTTATATCTCGTTCAGTAGTATTTCCTGCACCATCGACGGCTCGGGTTTTGAGCTGATAAATGCCGGGGGAATCAAAAATGATTGTCCCATTCCACAGACCAGTTTCAATCGAGCGGGCAAGAGAGAACATACGATCGTTGGCTAAAAGATCAATACTGGTTGGACCACCAACGGCAGAGAAGGTTATCCTTTGCTCCAGATTGGCCATCGTGATAATAATGCCGTCTTCATTGGGAAGAAGCGGCAGAGGTCCCATGGACAAAAGATTACCGCCAACTCTCGGAGGCAGACGGTCAATGATAAGCATGGTGGGGTCTGATTCGCCTATATTGGCAAAGGAATCGATGGCACGAGCACGGATTTCGTAATTACCATCTTCATAAAGCTCGGGGGTAAAGCTAAAGGTGACAGATTTGGTGCCAAGACCTTCAGCGTCATCGACTGAAAGCCAGTTAAGACCACCATCGATGGAATATTCAATTTCACTAAGAGTGTTATTGTCGGAAGCCTTGCCTTCAATTAAAGGAGCTTTCTCGAAAGATTGAGAAAGGTCGGTGGTGAGAGTGACTGTGGGTTTGGTGCGATCACTTGGTTTTGGGGTAGCGGTGGCGGTGGTTGTTGTTGTGGTAGCAGTAGTGAAGTTGTTTTCGGAGGAGCAACCCTGATTACCAGTGGCATCAGTTGAACAAACTCGATAGTAATAAGTTGTGTTGGCGGCAATGTTGTTGGTGACGGCAATCGCATGACTAGTAACCATGTTGGAATTGGTCTGAGAAAAAGCGTAACTATCTTCGTTGGCGGTGACATTATATTCAACAAGAGAATTTGATAATTCGTTTGTTGTCCATGAGACCGTCGCACCACTAGAACTAACACCGGATACACCAATAGCCGAAATTATCGGGGCAGTAGTGTCGGCCGCAGCAGCCACGGTCATACTGAGACTGCCGCTACAACTGGTGGGGCTGGCACCGCTTGCGTCATCAGAAACCTGAAAAGCCCAGGTTCCTGAACCAGCGACAGTGGTATTAGCGAGAATGGTGCCGCTAATTGTGGCAAATGAAGAAATTGAGCTGCCGGTATAAGTAATTGTTTCTTCGGTAATGGCCTTGGCCCAACCTCCAAGTCCGCCTCCCTTGATAATGACGCTTGCCATAGGGCGCGTGACTTTCATCCAAACAATGCTATTGACAGCATCGCCGTTATAAACTGATAGTGAAAATTCATAAAAACTTTGATTTTCTTCGACTTCGGCTGGAGCGATATTAACGGTACAGCTTGAAACCGCGGCGTTTGACCGTCTGGGGAAAGCAAAGAAGGAAACAAGAAAAACAGTTGTGAGCAGAATAATAGGTAGTTTGACCATAACGGATATGCCCAAACTGGGCATTAATCTATAATAGCATCAACAATGAAAGGTCAGGAAATTTCTGCGCTTGTACAAAAAGGGGTTGAAAGTGGAAAAAAAAATAATTTAAAGAAATCAATTTATTACTTAAGGCAGGCGAAGAAACGTTCGCCACCTCACCCTGTGATTTATTATAATTTAGCCTTTGCTTATCAACAAAGTAAAAGGTTTAATCTAGCTTTAAAATATTACAAAAAGACACTGGAATTGGTCGAAAATGACACTATAACTTTGCTAAGTCTGGGAAGCCTATATCAATCGTTGCAAAAATATCCACAGGCAATTCGGACTTATAAAAAAATATTACTGGCTTCACCTGACCATAGCCAGGCTTTGTCGAATTTGGGTTCTGTTTATATTTTATTGTCAAAACCTGAGAAGGCAATTTACTATTTGAAAAAAGCGATTCAAATTAATCCGAGTCTAGCAAAAGCTCATTACAATCTGGCAAACGGTTATTATCTTGCTGGCAAAACAAAGACGGCGATCACGGAACTGAATAAAGCGTTGAAAAAAAATAATCGTTATGGAAAGGCTTATAACCTTTTGAGTTCGCTCTACCTTGAGCAGGGAGACACAAAAAATGCCATAAAAACGTTAAAGAGGGCGATATTGAAATGTCCGGATGAAGCAAATCATGTTGTAAGTTTGGCCAATATTTTGCGAGATACAGACAAGTCATTTATGGCAACAAAGCTTTATGAAGAGGCTATTAAAATAAATCCTAATTATGTAGAAACCTATCCATATTTATATAGTCAGCTTAAGGTCGCCTGCGATTGGAAAAGATTGGGAAGGATTGAGAAAAAAATTGATTTGTATAATCAGCATGCTTTGAAGTATGGATTTCCTCCACCAGAAACGCCGTTTAACAATATTGCAAGAATAGATAACCCGGAAGAAAATTTAAAAATCGCCAAAGCATGGTCTGATAAACTTTCATTGAGCGCTAAGTTTTTTAAAGTAAGTTTTAGCCACCTGAAACTTAAAAGCAAACCATTAAAAATTGGGTACTTCTCTGGTGATTTTCAAGCTCACCCAGTAAATATGCAGCTTTATCCGATGTATAAAATACATCACCGTCCTGAATTTAAAATCTATGCGTACTCATTTGGCGAAACGGACCACAGTTTTTATAGAACTGAGATGGAGCGAGGGGTGGATGGATTCGTTGATATTACTGGATTACATCATACAGAAATTGCAAAAAAAATTAATGATGATGGAATAAATATATTAGTGGATCTAATGGGTTTTACCAGAAACTCGAAACCTGAAGTTTTGGCTTTAAAACCGGCACCAATACAGATTTCGTATTTAGGATTTTCGGGAACCATGGGAGCGGACTTTATCGATTATGTAATTACTGATCAAATAGTAACTCCGCCTGAGGAGGAAAAATATTATGCAGAAAAGTTTATCTATTTACCAAAGTGCTATCAGGTCAATCATCCTCTCCCTTTTTTGAAAAAAAATTTAACACGTAAAGATTATAATTTACCTCAAAAATCATTCGTTTTTGCTTGTTTTAATAAATCAGCAAAGTTTGAGCCAACTTTAATTAAGTCCTGGGTCAAAATATTGCAGGCTATACCAAAAAGTGTTTTATGGCTGTGGTTACCACCGAATAATCAGGTGACACGGAAAAATCTAACTGATTTTGTAGAGAAAAACGGAATTGATCCCGAACGATTGATCTTTGCTGAAAAAGTACCAATTGATGAACATTTGACTAGACTTAAGTTGGCTGACTTGGCGTTGGATACGTTTACTTATAGTGGTGGAGCAACGACGAGCAACACATTGTGGGCTGGCGTGCCGGTAATTACTCGACGAGGAAAACACTTTTTATCCCGAATGAGCGCCAGCATTGTGACTTATGTCGGGCTTCCCGAATTAGTTCTCGAAAGCGTATCGGATTATGAAAAGTTGGCCATTGGATTGGCAAGGGACCCCGAAAAACTAGCAAAATTAAAAGAAAGGCTTTGGAAATTAAGAACTAAATCAGATTTATATAATTTGGGGCGTTATAGAGATTATTTTGAAGAGGCATACCGAGCTATTTGGAAGAGATATGAACAAGGTCTGCCTGCGGACACAGTAAAAATTAAGATATGAGTGAGGAAATACACGCTTTCGATCCCCCTTCAAATTACAATCATCCGGCCCATTGGCATGAGGACTTTATCGCACATCTGGCTTGGATTCGTCACCCAATGATTTATGTTGAGCTCGGGATTGAGACTTGCCGAACTTTTAACCGGATTGTCCCGTTTGCAGATAGACTTATTGGTGTTGATATTAATTTGGGAAGTGGGAAACACATGATACACTCGCCAAAAACACAGTTTATCAATATGGAAACGGATGAGTTTGCGGCACTATTGAGAAAGGATCCAATACAAATCGATTTACTTTTTATCGACGCTGATCATTCAGCAAAAGCTGTATTAAGAGATTTTAAGAATTATTTCCCCTTTGTGTCAGACCAAGGGTTGATTATTTTACATGACAGCTACCCAGAGTCGAGAGGAATGACCAGAAAGTATTCAAGCGGCACCTGTTACAAAGCAATTAAGCAAATGAGTCGCATTAATAGGAATTATGAAATAATGACTTTACCGTTTTCTCCAGGATTAAGTATTTGTCGAAAACGGTCAAAGCACATAGATTGGGATACAGATTGATCGCACAAGGCAACCCGATTAGAATGAGAGTTATATGATTGGAGCAATTGCGCACTGGGAAAATGCACAATGGGTAGTTGATAGCCCGTATGCGCAAAAAAAAATTATTGATTTTTATAAGTTGACGACAAAAAACTTTAGTGCACCGCATTTGATTTTGATTGATGTTGACAATCAAAGTCCTATCTGCGGCGATGAGGAGATAACTTTTGAAAGCTATAAGAGTTTGGAAACGGCGATAGAAGCCCACAAAGAAGCAAATTTTGTGTTTCTCGAGGTGAAGCATAAGATTCCAAAGGAGTTTAAACCGGATGAGCTTAAAGATTTTGTTCATCCGCCAGAGGATGTTTATTATGTGGTGGGATCTGATTTTGGATCCATTGACTTTAGTAGGCTAAATCCGAAGCAAAAAAATTATTACGCCGCTTATATTGAAACTGGTAATGCTATTCCTTTATGGTCACACACAGCTTTGGCAATTGGACTATATGACAGAAGCGTAAAAATATAATTATTTATGGCAGTAACAGTAACACCAGATTTAACACCACTTAGTGCCTGTGACGCGACGACAGGCTGGAGTGCAAGCGGTGGGCCAACTTTAATCTTGGAAACTGATGACCATTTGCAGGGTACGGGGTGCTTGTCGGCGGACGTAGACGTTGAGACGGGTGTGTTTACCTATGCCACTGGAAGTACAAGCAATTGGAGTGGAACAAACGGAGTCTATATCTGGATTTGGATGCTCTCAATTACCTCCGCTTATTTGGATGTTCAAAGTAACGGCGGGCTAAGAATCAGGGTGGTTGATACAGCAGGCGCAGTCGGCGATTGGTATGTGGGAGGCTCGGACACGTATTCAGGGGGATGGAGATGTTTCACAGCATATACAGCCTACACCCTAGATAACGATGGGGGCGTAAACTTGGGGGCAATCACGAGGGTGGGGTGTGTGTTTAAAGCCACGGTAAAAAGTAAACTAACCGCGAATGCTTTTTGGGATTATATGCGGTATGGTTCGGGAATAACAATCACGGGCGGCACCTCAGGAGCAAAAGGGAAGTTTTCTGAAATACTGACCGCTGATCAGGCGGCGGATATCGGAGCCATTCGAGACGCGGGAGGGGTTTATTTTATTCAGGGGAACTGGACTTTTGGCGATACTGGAACCGCGGCCACTTACTTTAGTGATTCCAGTCAAACCTTGGTTTGGGAGGGAATTAGAGTCGGCGATAATTTTCATCAAATAAGTGTGGTTGGCAACTCAACTGGAGTGAATTCATTTGAACTGGGAACAATTACCGGATCTGGGACGAGTGCTATTGCTTCGGGGGGCAACTACATCACTTCGGCTTCATATACTGGCATTACAGGGCCGCCTTTTAATTGGACGTTCACGGCGGCAAATACAGGAATTGACATTTTTAAACTCGGAAGCAACATATTTTCGGAGGCGGGGGTTGTGTCTTTAGGATCAGCGAGCACGAAACTGGGAAACACGGGCGGAAGCACTGAAACGAGCTTGGTGGATAATGTGTTTTCTGGGCCAACACAAATTATGAGAAATCTAGAAACAGGTGTTGCAAGCCTTAATCAGCTAAGGAATAAAATTACTTTTGCAACCGACACAGGGGCTTCGATGGACCTTTATGATTCGTACGAAACTAACTCGGGCGAATGGCAAGTCATTGGATCTGTAGCGGGAGGCGGCTCAGGGTTTGAATCAACGCTCTCTGGAACTCAAACCATAACGGTAACCGATCACGATTTTAGTCAAATGGACACGCCATATATTACGATTGAAGCCGCAAGTGAAACTTGGAATGTAATTAATCCGGTTTGGACAGTAACAGATCAAACTCAACTTGATTTTCTGGGGACTGCCCAAGGAGAAGTAAACGAAAAATTTGAGTTGAGCGGTATTGTGCAAGTGCCTTCTGGAACAAAAATTGTGGGGGCAGAGACTTACCTATTTGAGGCACTACCAACACCAGCATTACCGGCGGCAAACCAAGTTGAAAGTATTTCTGGCGGGATTGCGGCATCTGAAGTATTAAGAAGAAAATACACAGCTGCCACGCCATCAAGCGCTTTGACGACAGTAACACACGATACCTTTGCTTGGAAAGTGTACGAGTATGGGTACTTACCGTTTGTATCAGCCTTGACGATTGATGCGGCAGTATCGCCAACAGCGACACTTCTAACCGATACCTATCAAGCAGAATCTACTGCTGCAACTGCAAGAACATTAGGAGATTCAACCCATGTTGTGTCAATAGAAAACCAAATCAATCCGGCTTCAATTATTAAGTATTCCGGCGGATCTGGCACGCTTTCGATTGGAAATACAGTGACAGGAGTCACATCAAACGCAACAGGTGTGGTTGTTGAAATTATCGAAGGCGATTCTATTGCAGGAACAGTAATGCTTGATACAAGAAGTGCGGGTGATTATACGGCGGCCGGGGAATCCATAGGTAATGGTGCTGGATGGACAGCTACGATGACAGCCAGTTCTGAGACTAGGTACCAATGGCTAATTGATGCAGACACACTCACGATGCAGCAGCTTTACGATTATTTAAATGCAAAACTTGCAGAAGATACTTTGGACATAGCCAGTCCTTCATATATGGACACAATAATTATTTGGGGTCGCGCTGAGCATGGTACCCCTGTTCAGGGTTCTGGAACAAAATTTAAAACAGTGAGAAATGTTGCCCAAACTGAGGGCTGGGCAGTTTATAATTCAGATCTGGGTGGAGTGGATTTTTTTACAGCTGATAATGGAACCACCTTCGTCCCTGCAGCAACTGTTAATTTAACCGTGACGGTTCTTGATACATCAAACACTCCCATTGAGAACGCAGTCGTGGCAATTTATAAAACAAGTGACGATTCGGAACTTATGAATGAACTGACAATTGCTGATGGAACCGCAGGATCTTCTTACACATATACCGCTGATACTGATATTTATGTGCGGGTGCGAAAATCTACCTCAACACCAAGATATTATCCTGTAGAAACGACGGGGACAATTGAGTCAACAGGCTTTTCGGTAACAGTCACTATGCGTGTGGATACAGTGGCGGAATCTTAAAAAATTATGAGTGCACCAATATTGGGTGGAGATTTTACAGTTTACTTTACTAACGACACCGGCGGAGATAAACAGATTAAATGGACGGGGTCGACAGGGACGTACACCGTCAAGGCTTTATATAAAGCCATTCAGGATGAATTTGACGATAATACGGCTGGTGTGGGTGACAACATGGAAGAGGGTATCCCCATGTCAGCCCAGACGCCGACGCAATACACTATCGGGGAAATTGAAACGAATGATAGTGAGCCATGGTTTATTGACCCCACGACAATTCAGCACTTGTATGGTGGATCATTGGAAACGACCGGGTGGACTCGGGATTTACCGGGAGACGGGACAGGTGACATTGGAATTGTAAAAGTTCCTTGTGCGCCTGGAACAATCGTGGCAGGGGATGTGGGCTATGCAATAACCCATGCCGATGGTGATGCTGGTAAGTTGCTGGCGGTCGAGGCAGATGGTTTGTGGATTCGGCCTGATTCAAACGCTTTGGCGAATGATTTTAACTCTACTAGTGGAGTCCTAACATGTAATGGGCATACCAGCGGCGCTCAATCGGTGGCGGCGGCAACGGGGGAAAACATTTGGGCCAATATCTACACGTTGGGCTCGATGGCGGATAACACTGATATTTATGTGTATCAGAATTATTCAAAAATTACGGCATGGTGGTCATCAGGACACATTGATATTCTGGTTTTAGTTCAGGAAACAGG
>Ga0208958_1002617_pt1 | contig 15206 bp, 14 predicted proteins | sample RifOxyB1_FD_184032 | JGI IMG/M metagenome (GOLD analysis project Ga0208958, IMG submission 184032) | Soil microbial communities from Rifle, Colorado - Rifle Oxygen_injection B1 (SPAdes) | ecosystem: Environmental > Terrestrial > Deep subsurface > Rock core/Sediment | place: Rifle, Colorado... | reverse complement strand
CGGTCCTCTACGACCGTTTTCAGGTGGGACGCTATACGCCGGTCGTCGTCGAGGGGCAGCCGGCGGTCGCCCCCAGCGATGTGAGGACGACGGTCGAGCACGAGGATCGGCTGAGGCGCAGCCTCTTCCTCGGCGGAGAGTGGCGGGCGTCGCCTTCGCTCAGGCTGCGGTTCGACAGCCTCGTCTCCACCTTCGACAACACCATTCGCGAGGACCGGATCGCCTATGGGGTCGGCGCCCTTCTGGAGACGCCCGGCGCCACGGCCACGGTCACGGACGGCGTGGTCACGGCCGGCTCGATCCGGGCGGGCGTGATCGACAACAACACGGAGTTCTCCGCCCAGGCGCATCTGAACATCGTGGTGTCGGGCAGGGCGGATGTGGTGCTGGGCGATTGGAGCCTGACGCCGCGTTTCAGCCTGTCCCGCGCACGATCAAAGCTGGATACGCCGCTGGAGAGGATCTCCTTCCGTTCTTTACAGGCCCCCGCCTATGCGTTTGACGTCAGCGGAGCGGCGAGCGGGCGCAAGGCCGTGCTGCTGACTACCGATCTCGACCTGTCCGACCCGACCGGCTTCGCCTTCAAGCGTTTGGGCGTGCGCGCCATCGAATCCGTCGACGAGGACCTGACGGGCCTCCTCGATCTGCGGCGTCCCGTGTCCGTCGATCTCGGCAGGACGGTCCTGACCGAAATCGCCTTCGGCGCCCAGATCAGCGATCGGTCCCGCGATTACCAGAGACGCGACCGTGAGGCCGCGCTTCGGCCGGGCGCCGTTATCACCCCCGAGTTTCTCGGATTTCGCGTGGCCGACGACGTGTTCGATTCCCTGATCGACCGGCATCCGGGATCCTGGATCGCCGCCGACTTCGACCGGTTTCAGCAGGCCTTTCACATCCCCCGGGAAAGCGAGGAGTTGGCGGTCGGGCCCGACGCCCTGGTTCCGACGGGCGCCGACCTGCAGAACTCCTATCGCGTCGGCGAGCGTGTCGGGGCTCTTTACGCGCGAACGGATTTCGAGGGAGAGGTGGGCGGCGCCCCCTTCTCGGGCAATCTGGGTCTTCGCCTGGTCACGACGCGCACGGCGGTGGACGGCGCCTTTCTGAACGCCGGCGACAGCGGCAGCGCCGCCATTCGGCCGGTCTCCAAGCTGGGGACCGACACCGCCCTGCTGCCCAGTTTCAACATCGCCTTCGATCTGGATCGGGGCCGGCGCCTGCGGCTGGCGGCGTCCCGCACGATGACGCGGCCCTCGCTGGCGGACCTCCGCCTGGCGACCGTGCCCGCGAGTTCCCTTGTCTCGAACATCTACGAGCGCGGGCAGGCGGAGATCGACGCCCCGTCGCCCGGCTCGATCTTCACCGGGGTCGGCGGGAACCCGGATCTCAGCCCCTATATGTCGACCAATCTCGACGCCTCGTATGAGTGGAGCTTTCCGCAAGGCGCGCTCAGCCTCGCCGTCTTCCACAAAAGCATCGACGACTTCATCGGTTTGGTGGAGGCGCCGGAGATGCTGGTGTTCGAGACCCGCGCCGGTCCCCTGGTGCGGGCCGAGGTGATGATGTCGCGGCCGGCCAATCTGGGGCGCGCGATCAGCCGGGGCGTGGAGGTGGGGCTTCACCGGCGGCTTCCCTCCGGCTTTGGACTATGGGCCAGCGGCACCTTCACCGACGGCCACGGGCCGGGCGGACGCAGCCTGGCGGGGGTGTCGCGCTTCGCCTATTCCATCAACCCCTTCTTCGAGCGCGGGCCGGTCGTGATCGGCCTGTCCTGGTCCTGGCGGTCCGCCTTCCGGTCCGAGGCGGACATGCAGGGGGGAGGGGTGGCCGATTTCACCGTCGGCCCCGCCGGCTATCTGGACGCTCAGGCCTCGTTCGAGATCGGTTCCGGCGGAACCCTGGTCGTCGCGGCCTCGAACCTGACCGATACGACCGACCTCGCCTACGAATACGACACGCGGCGTCTGCTCCAGCTGGGCCGCGTCGGCCCCAGCCTGACCGCCAGCCTGCGCTGGTCGCTGTGATCCCTTTTCCCTTCTGCTTGTGACTTCCGAGGATTTTCGATGCTCAATCTGATGGCGGCCCTGATGGCCGGCTCCGCTCTGGCGGGCACGGCGCCGGCCTGCGACCTGACCGCAGCCGACGTGCGCACAGCCGGCGGCGACCTCTGCGCCCAGGCCTGGATGGATCGCAATCTGGGCATGAACGATCTGACGGCGGTGGGCACCCACAACAGCTACAAGCTGCCGATCCCGTCCGCCGAACTTCAGGCCATGATCGCCGTCAATCCCGGCGCCGTGGCTCTGGACTATTCGCATCGTCCCCTGACGGAACAGCTGGACGCCGGGGCGCGCCAGATCGAGATCGACGTGCTGAACGATCCGCAGGGCGGGCGCTACGCCCATCCCCTGTCGGCCCTGGGACGGCCGGGCCAGGGCGCGCCGGTCAGCGCCGCCTTCGCGGAAGCCATGGCCCGGCCGGGCTTCAAGACCCTGCACATGCCCGACGTCGATTTTCGCAGCACCTGCCTGACCTTCGTGGCCTGTCTGACGGAGATCCGCGACTGGTCGCGCGCCCATCCCGACCACGCCCCCATTCTGATCATGCTGAACGCCAAGACGGGCGGCCCCTCCATGCCCGGGGGAACGACGCCGCTGGATTTCGACGCCGCCGCCTGGGACGCCCTGGACGCCGAGGTGCGGTCGGTGTTCGACGCCGATCACCTGATCACGCCCGATCAGGTCCAGGGGGAGTACGCCACCCTGCGTGAAGGGGTTTTAGCCGGAGGCTGGCCGCGGCTGGGCGCGGCGCGCGGCAAGGTCTTCTTCGCCCTGGATGAAGGCCCCGAGAAGGTCGCCGCCTATCGCGGCGCGCGGCGTTCGCTGGAAGGTCGGATCTTCTTCGTCAACACCGACGAGACCTCGCCGGCAGCGGCCTATCTGACGTTGAACGACCCGGTGGCCGATCAGGCGCGCATTCGCGCCGCCGTTCGCGCCGGCTTCATCGTCCGCACCCGCGCCGACGCCGACACCCGGGAGGCGCGCACGGGCGACGTCTCCATGCGCAGCGCCGCCTTCGCCAGCGGAGCGCAATATGTGTCTACCGACTATATGACGCGGGATCCGCGCTTCCCCGCCTATGAGGTGCGGCTGACCGGGGGCGCGGCGGCTGTCTGCAATCTGCTGCGGACTGAAAAGCGGTGCGACGGGCTCGCCGTGGAGCTGACCGACGAAGGGGCGGCGCGCGGCTATCTGGCGCCGACGGACCGCCCGGATCTGACCCTGGTCCTGGCTCCGCCGCCTCCGCCGGGTTCGCCCCGCGCCGTCGCCGATCAGGGCGTGTTCCGTGAGACCCGCGCCCTGCAGGGCACGCCGCGCTGGGTGCTGGCGACCTCGGACGTGTCGGGTGAGATCTATGACGACTTCGCAGAGGCCCTGGGCGTGCGACTGACGCCGGACGCCGCGCCCGTGCTGACCGCCCTTCTGAACCGGGCGGGCAATGACCGATCCGTGGTGGGCGACGCCAAGACCCACTGGGGCACGAAACGGCCCTATATCGGCACGGACCAGCCGATCTGCGAAGCCAAGACCGACCATCTGGCCGGCAATCCCGACTATCCGTCCGGCCATTCGGCCCACGGCGCCCATGTGGCCATGATCCTGGCCGAACTGGCCCCCCAGCGCGCGAACGAACTGTACGCCCGCGGCCGCGCCTACGCCGAGAGCCGCTACATCTGCGGATCACACAGCTACAGCGCCGTCGAGGCCGGCCTACTGTCGGGCATGATCATCTATGGGGCCGAACAACGCTCCGACGTCTTCCGTCGCGACATGGAGGCCGCCCGGGCCGAGGTCCAGGCGGCGCTCGCTCGCTCAGGTCAGGTGCAGTAGGGGACACAGCTCCGCCGGTCGAAAGTCCGGCGGAGTCTCTGGAATTAGAGATCGAAGCGACGCGCGTTCGGCAGGAAAGCCGTCAGTTTTCGGGGGTGCGTCCGGCTTGGCCTGGAGGCGGCAGGATGATGGCGGAGAGGGTGGGATTCGAACCCACGGTACCCTTCCAGGCACGCCGCATTTCGAGTGCGGTACATTCGACCACTCTGCCACCTCTCCGCGGCGCATCAGTCGCTTGGTCGAGCGAGCGGCTTCTCTAATGGCAGGCGCGGCGCACCGCAAGCGGTCTGTGAAAGAATTCCGACCTATCTTTGTGCGGGCAGGGACAGGCCCGGCGCGGCGCCCGTTTGGGGGTCGACGCCCTTGAATCGAAACAGTTCGGCGGGGCGGCCGCCGGTGGCAGAGGACAGTTGTCCGGTGGGTTCGACCAGGCCCGTGCGTTCGACGCCGCGGCGGAAGTTCTGCTTGTGCAGGGTCAGGCCCGATACGGCCTCGGCGGCGGCCTGCAGGTTGGACAGGGTGAAGACATCCGGGGTCAGATCGAACAGGACCGGCCGATATTTCAGCTTGCTGCGCAGACGGCCCAGGCCGGTGGCCAGGATGCGCCGGTGATCGGACGCCATGGTCATGCCGGGGAGCGGCGCGACGGCGGGCGGTTCGCCGATGTCGCGCCAGGCCTCCGCCACCAGCCGCGCCTCGTACAGAAGCTCGTAGCGTTCCAGCACCCGCTCCTCGTTCCAGCGGTGATCGGGCGTCAGGGCGAACAGGGCCCGGGCGCGCGCCTGGCGCTGAGCGTCGTCGCCGGCCCAGCGGTCGAGGCCTTCGGCAAGGGCGGCGTGGAGGCGGGAGACGTCCGCGCGGCGATCCTCCCAGGGGAAGATGTCCAGTACGGCGTCCCAGCGGGCGTCATGGGTCGGCGCCTCCGCCGCGTCCGGCGTCAGGGCCAGATAGCCGACCGAGACTTCGCGTCTCCGGTCGGCGGCCGGGGTCGCCCGCGGCGTGGCGCGACCGGCGTCGCCGAAGGTGTAGAGCTGTTCGACAAAACCCAGCCGGAAGCCCGTCTGGTCGGTCACGAAGTCGCGCAGGGCCCTTTCGAACGTCCGGTCACGCGCCGGATCGAACGGGCCGAAGGGCAGGGCGCGGGCGCCGTCCTCGCCCTGGGTCGTGAGGACGACGGCCCGACGGTCCTTCAGCGCCATGACGACGACCGACAGGCCGATGCGCACGCCCTGATCCGTCGGTCCCGTCATCGCCTATTCCGTATGCCAGGCGTCGTCGGCGGGCAGAAGTCCCACCGCCTTGGCCAGGACCTGATAGCGCTCAAGATACCGGGCCTGGGCCACCGACGCCGGCTGGGGCTCGATGATCAGGCTGTAGCCGGCCGGCGGCGCGCCGAAGAAGCCCAGGGATTCCTTCTCGCTGAAGCCGGCCAGTTGCGTCGCCTCGAAATAGGCGCAGGCCTTGTCCGCCTTCTTGATCAGGGTCTTGATGGTCTGGGGCGTCTTAGGCGGCAGGCCGTAGCGGACATGGATGGCGGCCTCCAGCCGGGCCTCGAAGTCCTTGTAGCCCGAGCCCAGGGCCGCCTTGAACGGCGAGATCATGTCGCCGATCACATATTCAGAGGCGTCGTGCAGCAGGGCGGCCAGGCGCCATTTCGGGTCCAGGCCCGGCTTGATGTGGGCGGCGATCTCCTCGACCACGACGCTGTGCTGGGCCACCGAGAAGGCGTGTTCGCCGATCGTCTGGCCGTTCCAACGCGCGACGCGGGCCAGGCCGTGGGCGATGTCCTCGATCTCGATGTCGAAGGGCGAGGGATCGAGCAGGTCCAGACGTCGGCCCGACAGCATGCGCTGCCAGGCGCGGACCTCGGTCTTCTTCTTGGGGCGCTCGGCCAAATCTCAGATCCTGATCGCGTGTGGGCTGGTCAGGTGACGCAAAGCGACGCGAGGATCAAGACTTTGAGGCTGATCGGAGAAAACCCAGCCCCCTGTTGGCGTGGAAAACCCGTCAATCGCCGACGTTCAGGCCGACGAGATCCTTGGCCGATTCGAAGACCCGGTTGTTCTTGGCCTTGGACCTTACGGTGGCGATGACGAGCGGGCCGCCGGCGGGACCGCGCGCGACGAAGCCCACCTGACGCCAGGCGCCGGTCTCGGCGCTGTCGTCGGCCAGCAGGAAGGTCATCCGCGTGGCCTCGCCCGGCGCCTGGGTGCGAACGCGCGTGGTCTCTCCGTCGGTGTTGACGCTGACCGTGCTGGTCTCCGTCCGCACGCCCTGTCCGTCCTTGGACTCAATATTGATGCCCGCGATCCGCACTGAGGCGTTGTCGCCCTGGGTCTCGATATGGAGGCCGGGCAGGCTGACGGTCGCGTCCTCGCCCTTGGTCTTGATGTCGACGCCGGGCGCCTGGACCGAGGCCTTCTCCTCGCCCGTCTCGGTTTCGCGCGCATCTATCCGCACCGCCGCCTGGGGGATTTCCTCTGACAGACGGGTTTCGTAGTCCCGCAGGACGTCTTCCGGCGTCCGGCCGTCCAGCTTGACCAGGTACAAGACCACCTCGGCCCCGCGCGGCCCGCCATAGGTGCAGGATCCCCCGCCTGGGCTGGCAGAGCCCTTCCGTGTCAGGACGCCTAGGGTGTCCGGGCACTGCAAGGCATCCACGACCTTCAGGACTCCCTGCGAACCGTCGTCGCGTTCCGTCGTCGTGGAGGTGGTGATGCGGACCGCATTCTCACCGTCGCACGCCGCAAGGCCGACGCTGAGGACGACCGCCGCGAAGCCGGCGGTCAGAAGACGATACGGGACGGTAACGCTCATGGTCTGTATTCTGGGCGCTTGGCGCCGATGATCCAGTGAAATCGCGGTAATGCCGATCAACCGCCGGGTCGGCCGCCCTCGCGACGGCTCAGAAAGGCCAGCCGCTCGAACAGGTGGATGTCCTGTTCGTTCTTCAGCAGGGCGCCGTGCAGGGGCGGGATCAGCTTGTTCGGCGTCTTTTCACGGAGGGTCTCGGCGTCGACGTCGTCGACCAGCAGCAGCTTCAGCCAATCCAGCAGTTCCGAGGTCGAGGGCTTCTTCTTTAGCCCCGGCGTGTCGCGGATTTCGTAGAAGGTCTTCAGCGCCTCCGAGACCAGCCGGGGCTTTATGCCGGGGAAGTGGACGTCGACGATGGCCTTCAGGGTCTCGGCGTCGGGGAAGCGGATATAGTGGAAGAAGCAGCGGCGCAGGAAGGCGTCCGGCAGCTCCTTCTCGTTGTTTGAGGTGATGATGACGATGGGCCGCACCTCGGCCCGGATGGTTTCGTCGATCTCCTGGACATAGAATTCCATCCGGTCGAGCTCCTGCAGGAGATCGTTGGGGAACTCGATGTCGGCCTTGTCGATCTCGTCGATCAGCAGGACGGGGCGCTTCGGGGCGGTGAAAGCCTCCCACAACTTGCCCTTCTTCAGATAGTTGCGCACGTCATGGACCCGCTCGTCGCCCAGCTGGCTGTCGCGCAGGCGGCTGACGGCGTCGTATTCGTAAAGGCCGTTGTGGGCCTTGGTGGTCGACTTGACGTGCCAGGTGATCATGGGGGCGTCGAAGGCCTTGGCGACCTCATAGGCCAGAACCGTCTTGCCCGTGCCCGGCTCGCCCTTGATCAGCAGCGGCCGCTCCAGCGCCACGGCGGCGTTGACCGCGACCTTCAGGTCCGGGGTGGCGATATAGTGGTCGGTGCCTTCGAACCGGCTCATGAAAAACCCGCTCCGTGAAATGTCACGAAGCGGGTTAGCCGATCACTCGAGGGATGAACAGCGATCAGGTGATGTGTTTCGCCGACACCGGATCACTGGCGGGGAAGGTCTCCTCCAGGCCCTCGTCCACCAGCGCTTCCTGGCGGGAGACGCCATCCTTCACCTTGTGGTCCAGTTGGTCGGGCGTCCCTTCCTCCGGTGTCACGGCCTTGGCGTGCGGAGCATCGGTGGACGAGTCGGTCTTGGCGTGGGGGTCCGTCATAGCGTCTCCTTAAGAGGCTGAATTTTCGGAAGGGGTGTCGGCGCCGTAGCCGAGCTGTTCGATGTCGTCGTCGTCCAGGCGGCGGGATTCCCAATGCGCGGCGCTGGCCTGGGCGCCGCGCTCGTTCTCCATCAGACCGGAGTAGACCAGTTCGACTTCGTCGTCGGCGCGGGTGTCGTTGTTGTCCGCATCCAGTTGATCCAGGGTCTCGCCCTCGACCCCGAGAAGGGCGTCCGCCTCCCGCTCGACCCCGTCCAGGGCCAATTGGTCGTCCAGATCGATGTCGTCCTCGTCGAACTCGTCTTCGTCGGCGTCGCCGTCGGCCTGGGTCAGGTCGACGACGGGATCGACCTCGTCCAGCAGCCTGTCGCCGTCGCCCTCGTCGTCGATATGGGTCTCGTCAAAGGTCTCGGACTGGTCCTGGTCGTCGAGATAATCATTGTCGGGCATGGTCGCCTCCTGTGCTGAGAGGGAACGTCGCGCCTCACGACCTGTTCCCGTCCGCCCGGCAGACAAGAGATGGTTAACTCTCTCCGCTTAAGGTCCTGTTCACGGCGACGGTCCATGATCGATGGGTTCCGTCCGTGGGGAGTTCGGTCGTCCATGGCCCTGAAGCTGTCGTTGAAGCCCGGCGAGAAGTTCGTGTTGAACGGCGCGGTGGTCCAGAACGGCGACCGTCGCGGGGTGCTGATCCTGCAGAACCGCGCCAGCGTCCTGCGCGAGAAGGACATCATGCAGGCGGAGGAGGTCACGACCCCGGCGCGCCGCATCTACTTCCCGATCATGATGATGTACCTCGACGAGTCCTCGGCGGGGAAACTCTATGACGAACTCGCCCTGCGCATCTCCGAATTCATGGGGGCGACCAAGAACACGTCCATACTGGCGGAGTGCGTGTCCGCCTCGCGGCACGTCCTGGCGCGCGAATACTACAAGGCCTTGATGTCGGCCCGTAAGATTGTCGAATACGAAGAAAAGGTGCTGAATGTCGCTTCAGGCGTACACAGCGGCGGCGACGCGGGCTGAAACCCCGCGCGATATGGAGTACCGGCTGTTCGGCCAGGTCACTCGTGCGCTGGTACATGCCTCGACCGTCGATGAAAAGGATCTGGCCACGCGCATAGACGCGCTGGACTGGAACCGTCGCCTGTGGTCGACCCTGGCGAGCACCTGCGGCGAGTCGTCCAACGCCCTGCCGCCGGCGGTGCGGGCGCAGATCGTTTCCCTGAGTCTCTTCGTGAACCGGCATTCGTCGGCCGTCATGCGGGGGGAAGAGACCTTCCAGGATCTCATCGACATCAACCGGATGATGATGCAAGGCCTGGCGCCGAGCGCCCAACAGGCGGCCTGAGACCGACCGACTTCACGAAATCGCGAAGCCTCTTGGCGCAAGGCGTTGAGACGTCTTACCTTTCGAGTCCCTGTTTAACAGTCGAAAGGAGGTGATCCAGTGTCTCATTGTCATCAATCGCGTGCGGTGGCCGCGACCCTGGTCCTCGTTGGGGGCCCGGCCTGATCCTTTCGGGCTGAGTTGCGGTCCGGCCGTTCGCGGTCAGACAATGAAGGGCCGTCGCGGCGACGCGGCGGCCCTTTTGTCGTTCAGTGGAGAATGCCCGCGAACCATCCGCCGACATGCTGGCCGATCTCCACCACCGTGCGCCAGATGAGGAAGAGGTAGAGGCCGCAGGCCCCGGTCGCCAAGGCGCCCAGCAGGATGGCCACGCCGTCTCTCTGCATCATGCCCAGGGCGAAAAAGACCAGCGCGATGCCGGGCAGGGCGTCGCCGAACGGGATCGGCAGGGCCATGATCACGGCCAGGATGACGCAGATCAGGCCGGTGACCGTATCGGCGACTTCGCCTGTTAAAAAGGGAATCCGCGGCTGGGTCAGGTTCTCGACATAGCGGACCGTCCTCATGATCCTTGACACCCCGGCGCGATAGGCGGCGCGGCTGATGGAGGTCTTCAGCGCCCAGCGCGGCAGCCAGATCGAACTGCGCTGAAACGCCAGTTCCAACGACATCAGGATGATCGGAACGGCGAACACCGCCTTGCCGCCCGGCGGCCAGGGCAGAAGGGCCAGCATCGACAGGATCAGGATCATGGCGCCGAAGCCCCGTTCGCCGAAGGCGGCGACCAGTTCTTCAAGCTTCAGCTTGGGATTGTCGCCTTCTCCGAGCTCCTCGATCACGTCCGAGAAGAGCCGCAGGTCGTCGTTCGGCTTGTCGTGGGCGGGCATTGCGGAGGCTCGGGGGAGGGTTCGAGCCATTTAGGCGCAGAGAGGTTTCACCGCTACTTACGGAACGGCAACAAAGCCGAATAATCGCTCGAAAGGCGATTATTTCTTCGCGGCGTGCTCAGGCTTGCCCTTCCGCTTGGTATGGGCGAGCTCTTCGAGCTGTTTTTCGCTCATCGACTTCGCCATCGACTTCGACGCCCCCTTGAGTTCGGACTTGGGCGTGTCGCCGCGCTTGGCCGACAGGGCCGCGCCGGCGGCCTTTTGCTGGGCTGCGGATTTTGCGGGCATGGGATGTCTCCTTCCGCCCGAAAAAGCCGTCAGCCGCCCAGCAGTTCCCGACCGATCAGGAAGCGACGGATCTCATTGGTGCCGGCGCCGATGTCATAGAGTTTGGCGTCGCGAACCAGGCGTTCGACCGGCCATTCCTTGGTGTAGCCAGCGCCGCCCAGGGCCTGAACGGCTTCCAGGGTGACCTTCACGGCGTTTTCGGACGCCAGCAGAATGGCGCCGGCCGCGTCGTAGCGGGTGGTCAGGCCGGCGTCGCAGGCGCGCGCGACCGAATAGACATAGGCGCGGGCGCTGTTCAGAGCCACGTACATGTCGGCCACCTTGCCCTGCATAAGCTGGAAGCTGCCGATCGGCTTGCCGAACTGCTTGCGGTCGCGGACGTAGGGCAGGACCACGTCCAGGGCGGCCTGCATAATGCCCAGAGGGCCGGCGGCCAGCACCGCCCGCTCATAGTCCAGGCCGCTCATCAGCACGCCGGCCCCGCCGCCGACCGGCCCCATGACGTTCTCCTCAGGCACCTCGCAGTCCTCGAAAACCAGTTCGGCCGTGTCGGAGCCGCGCATGCCCATCTTGTCCAGCTTCTTGGATACGCTGAAGCCCTTCATGCCCTTTTCGACCAGGAAGGCGGTGCAGCCCTTCGATCCGGCGTCGGGATCGGTCTTGGCGTAGACCACCAGCGTGTCGGCGTGCGGCGCGTTGGTGATCCAGAACTTGGTCCCGTTCAGGACGTAGCGGTCCCCCTTGCGGTCGGCGCGGGTGCGCATCGACATGACGTCCGATCCCGAACCGGCCTCCGACATGGCCAGGGAGCCGACGTGTTCGCCGCTGATCAGTTTGGGCAGATATTTCTGCTTCTGCTCGGCCGTGCCCCAGCGGCGGATCTGATTGACGCACAGGTTGGAGTGGGCGCCGTAGCTCAGGCCGATGGAGGCCGAGGCGCGGGACACCTCTTCCATGGCCACCACATGTTCGAGATAGCCGAGGCCCAGGCCGCCGAACTCTTCCTCGACCGTGATTCCATGCAGGCCCAGTTCGCCCATCTCGGGCCAGAGCTCGCGACGGAAGCGGTTCGTCTCGTCGATTTCCGCAGCCAGGGGCGCCAGCCGGTCGGCCGCCCATCGGGCGGTGGTGTCGCGAATCGCATCGGCGTTCTCGCCGAGGCCGAATTCCATGGATTGGGGCGCGAAGGGAATGCTCATGCGCGAAGGGTTAGCATCGCGCACGGGCTTTCGCAAAACCCCCGTCAGGCGCGATCGGCGCGGCCCCAGCGTTGATAGAGGTTGAAGGCCGAGGCGCCGACGCAGGCCAGGGCGATGAGCACCAGGACCCAGCCGATCAAGCCGATGTCGCCCTCAGTCTCCGCCGATTGACGGAAGGCCGCCATGGCCGCGCCGAACGACAGCAGGCCGACGCCGCCCATGACCAGGAAGGTCAGGGTTTCGGTCCACTGGAAGCGAACGGGCGCGGAAACCGTCGGGATCTCCTGTGCGGAGCTCGCGTCCAGACCGATGGGCTCCTGCGCGAACAGGGGGGTCTGATCCGGATGGGTGAAATCCGCGTGTTCCGGCCAGACCAGACGCGGTTCGGGCGAGACCGTCTCGGGCTCGGGCGCACCAGTCAGGGTCAGGGTGTCATGGGCTGTGGCGGGGACGGCGATCGGCGCGACAGGCGCGAAGCGGGGCAGTTCGATTTCCGGCGCCTTCGCTTCGGGCTCCGACTCGGGCTGCGAGCCGATCACGGCCACGGCGTCGGAGGGCGCCGGCGCCATGGCGGCAGGGATGCTCGTCGGCTCGTGCGCATTCGAGACCGGCTCGATCTCCGGCGTGATCTCGGGCTCGGCAGCGGCCGGCGGGGAGGCGGCCGGGGTTTCCTCCGGGACGACAGCGTCCGCCAGGACCTCCTCGACGACGATTTCCTCGCTGGCGACCGCCGGTTCGACGGGGGTTTTGGCGACGATGTCCTCAAGGACCACGTCCGGCGCCGCGACGTCCTCGACCAGGGCTTCCCCATCGTCGGAGGGCTCTGCGGCGACCTCTGCGAGGGGCGTCGAGGCGTCTTCCGGGGCGGGGTCCGGAGACGGGAAGGGGATGACCGAGGCCTGGGGCTCGGGCGCTTCCGAAGCCGGGGCAGGCGAGGGATCATCGTTTAGGGCGGACGGGGGCGTCGGCCGAGCCGCCGGGCGGACGCCGAAGCCCGCCAGCGGACCGAGGGCGCGAACCGCGTACGGCGAGTAGAAGGCGGCCGCGCTGGTCGTGGCGCGTGCAGCCGGCGCCGGCGATAGCGGCTCAGGCGCCTCCGGCTGGGGCGATGATGGTGTCGGCTCGGCCTCTGGGGAGAGCGCTTCGGGCGCGACGGTCGGATCGGCGTCCGTCTCGCCGAAGGTCTCGGCGTCCGGCTCGGCCGCCATGGGTTCGTCGGCGGCCTCAAGCGCGACAGCTTCGGCTTCGGCTTCGGTCTCTGTCAGGGCGACCGGAGCGTCGGATTCGACGTCGCTTGTCCGGTCAGGCTCGACAGGATCGACCGGCTCGGCGTGAACCGTCTCGACCGCTTCGTTCGTTTGATCCTCGGTCTCGACTTCGACGGACTGCGGGTCGTCGTTCGCTTCGTCGTCCTGCGTCATCCAGGGGGCGACGACCGGCGCGGCTTCGTCTTCCGCCTCCGCCGCAGCCGGGAAGGGCTCGGTCTCGGGGAGGTCTGCAGGCGAGTGCGGCGTCGCCGCGTCCAGCTCCGGCGTGCGCTCCACCAGCAGGGCGGTCGGCGGCGGCAGGGGCGCGGCCAGCAGTTCCGCCAGCGAGGCGGGGGCTTGGGGATCGGCGAAGAACAGGGCGCGCTCGGTGGCCCGGCGGCGCGCCGGCGTCACCACGTCCACGTCGTCCACCCAGGCCGCCAGGGCCTCGGCCGCATCCTGAGTCGCGCCCGCATTGAGGCGCGCCAGGACGTCGGAGGTCTGGAACCGCTCGACGCCGATCGAGAAGACGAAACTGGCGAGGGCGTCGAACTGATGCTGGTTCAGCGGCGCCTGGACGGCGTTCACCGCCTGGGCCACGGGGATCAGGTCGTATTGCAGCAGCAGTTCGGCGTCGGCCTCTGAGACCGTCAGTCCCTCGCGCGCCGACCGGGTGTGTCCGTAGCCGATCGTCCAGCGTCCGTCGGGACGCTGAAGGGCGCGAGGGCGGAAACCCTCGAAGCTCTTGATCAGAATGACCCCCTCGCGGGAGATCTTGGTCGGTTTCGATGTGTCAGACACAGGTGATGCCCCAAAGCGAGACGGAGACGCGGCCTTGGCCCCTCGTCCAGCAAACATGGGGCCAGACTTTTACAACAGAACCATGGTGGCGAGGCCGAGGAAGATCAGGAAACCGAAAAAATCGGTCGTCGCCGTGACAAAGACCGCCGAGGACACGGCGGGGTCGAACTTCAGCTTGGACAGGGTCAGCGGCGTCAGCACCCCGATACAGGCGGCCACCAGCAGGTTCAGGATCATGGCCGCCCCGATCACCAGACCGATCCGCCAGTCCTCGTCCCGGAACCAGAAGCCGGCGGCGACGCCGATCAGGGGCGCCAGGACCAGGCCGTTCGCCGTCCCGACGGCCAACTCCCGCAGGAAGGTCCGCATGGCGTTGGCCGAGTTCAACTCCCGCGTCGCCAGGGCGCGCACCGTCACGGTCAGGGCCTGGGTCCCCGCATTCCCGCCGATGGCCGAGACGATGGGCATCAGCACGGCCAGGGCGACGATCTGTTGGATCGTGCCCTCGAACAGGCCGATGACGCTGGCGCCCAGGGCCGCCGTCGCCAGATTGATGGCCAGCCAGGGCACGCGGCCGCGGACGATCTCGGACACGGACGAGCCGCGGTCCTCGTCGGAGACCCCGGCCAGACGCAGGATGTCCTCGCGGTTCTCTTCCTGGATAATGTTGACGATGTCGTCGACGGTGATCTGACCGACCAGGCGCCCGGCCGCGTCTACGACCGGGGCCGAGATCAGGTGGTATTTCTCGAAGATGTAGGCGACCTCTTCCTGATCTTGGTCCACCGTGATCTCGTTGATCGGCTCCATCAGCTCCGTCAGGGCCGCAGAGCGGGGCGCGCGCAGCAGGCCGCTGATCGGCACCCCGCCGACCGGGCGGTTCAGCGGATCGACCACATAGATGTCGAAGAAGAGCTCGGGCAGGTCGTCGCCCTGTTTGCGGATGTGGTCGATGGTGTCGCCGACGCTCCAGAACTGGGGCGCAGCCATCACCTCGCGTTGCATCAGGCGGCCGGCGGACTCTTCCTCATAGCCCAGGCTGCTTTCGATGGCGGCGCGGTCCACGTCGGGCATGGCGGCCAGGACGCGTTCGCGCTGGTCGTCCTCCAGATCCTCGACCACCGCGGCGGCGTCGTCGGAATCCAGTTCCTGCAGCGCCTCGGCCAGGGTGCCGTGCGGCACCCGCTCCAGCACTTCTTCCCGGATGCCGTCGTCCAGTTCCGGCAGGGTCTCGGCCAGCAGTTCCGGCGGCAGCCACAGCACCACGACCGCGCGGTGCTCGGCTGTCAGAAAGCCCATCAGGTCGGCGACGTCGGCGGGGTGCAGGTCCTCCAGCAGCGACCGCAGCCGCATGCCGTCGCCGTCGTCGGCGGCGTCCACGACTTTCTCGACGAATTGGGGGGTGAGGACATAGTCCTCGTCCAGGGCGGCGTGGTCTTCGGTGTCAGGCGCTTCGGCTGGAGCAAAGGCGGTGTCCGTGGTGCTCACGTGGTCGCCTCCCTTGGTAGAATGTCCAGCCGTAGTTAGCCGATGAATCGCCCTGTTTAGCC
>Ga0208958_1002615_pt1 | contig 15211 bp, 12 predicted proteins | sample RifOxyB1_FD_184032 | JGI IMG/M metagenome (GOLD analysis project Ga0208958, IMG submission 184032) | Soil microbial communities from Rifle, Colorado - Rifle Oxygen_injection B1 (SPAdes) | ecosystem: Environmental > Terrestrial > Deep subsurface > Rock core/Sediment | place: Rifle, Colorado... | reverse complement strand
CCTGGCCTTCGTGCTGATCGGCCTGCTGCTGATGCCGCTGGTCGGCATCGCCAACCTGGTGCTGTGCATCATCGCCGGCATCAAGGCCAACAACGGCGAATCCTACCGTTATCCGTTCGCCCTGCGCCTGATCAAGTAAGCGATCATCGCGTGGAAGAAAAAGGCCCGGCATCGCCGGGCTTTTTTCATGCCGCGCTTCAGTGCGCGCGGTGGATCGCCAGCTCGCCGAGCGCGCGCAGCGCATCGGCACCGCCATCGTACGGGGCCAGCGCCTGGCGCATGCGTGCATCCAGCTCGGCCAGCTTCGCCTTGGCGCCGTCCATTCCCAGCAGGGCCGGATAGGTCGACTTGGCCTGTGCCACGTCCTTGCCCGCGGTCTTGCCCAGTTGTTCGGAACTGGCCTCGATGTCGAGGATGTCGTCGCGCACCTGGAATGCCAGCCCCAACGCCGTGGCGAAGTCGTCCAGCCGCATGAGCGTGGTGGCGTCGGCCGCACCTGCCAGCGCGCCCATGCGCACGGCGGCGCGGATCAGGGCGCCGGTCTTCAGGGCATGCATGCGCTGCAGGTCGTCCAGCGTCTGCTGCGACCCGGTGGCGTCGATGTCCAGCGCCTGGCCACCGCACATGCCGGCCGCACCGGAGGCCTGCGCCAGCGTGCCCAGCCAGTCCACCCGCAGCGTCGCGGCGACCGCTGCCGAGGCCAGCACTTCGAACGCACGCGTCTGCAACGCGTCGCCGGCAAGGATGGCGGTGGCTTCGTCGAAGGCGATGTGCACCGTGGGCTTGCCGCGCCGCAGGTCGTCGTCGTCCATCGCGGGCAGATCGTCGTGCACCAGCGAATAGGCGTGGATCAGCTCGACCGCGATGGCCGGCGCATGCAGCGTGGCCTGGTCTGCCCGGAGCAGTGCGCCGCTGGCGTAGACCAGCAGGGCGCGCATGCGCTTGCCGCCGCCGAGCACGGCGTGGCGCATGGCGGCATGCAGGCGCCGCGGGGCGGTTTCGGCCGGCGGCAGTGCCCGCTCCAGATGGCCTTCCAGCGCTGCCGCCCAGGCGGCGAAACGCGGATCAGCGGCCATCGGGCGCGGGTGCGAAGGCGTCGCCGCTCTCCGGCTGTTCCGGGTCGCTGAGCAGGCGCACGCGCAGCTCGGCCTGTTCGAGCGCGGCCTGGCACTGGCGATACAGGCCCACGCCGCGTTCGTAGGCGGCCAGCGAGGCTTCCAGGCTCAGCTCGCCGTGTTCCATCTTCTCGACCAGTTGCTCCAGTTCGTCCAGCGACTGCTCGAAATGGGCGACGGGCGAGGCGTCTGCGGGGATCTTCTTGGCCATGCGGCAAGTGTGGGGATCGGGCGCGGTCAGGTCAAACGCGAGCGGCTTCAGCCGCGCCGCCACGCCAGTCGCGCACTGTGCGTCCGCAACCAGGTGTCGGCATCGGCCGACAGGACAAGGTCGCCCGCCGCCCACAGCATGTCGCCACGCCAGAGCAGCGGAAGCTGGCGGCGTTCCCAGGGCGGGATGCCGAGCGCCTGCAGAACGTCCTTCAGGGTGTGCCGGTGGGACCGGCCCGGCAGGGCGATGCGCTCGCCGCCGCCCCGTGCACTGACCCGCAACGGCGTGTCGAACCGGCAAGCGCCGCCCTCCAGCGACAGGGTACCGCCATCGGGCAGTGCGAGCGGGGTCGTCCCGTCCCAGTCGGCATGCCAGTCCGCGGGCAGGATCCGGCGCGTGCGCTCGGCATGCAGAAGCCCGCGCCATCGACGCACCACCGCACCCTGCCAGACGAATTCCGCCTGCGCATCGGCCCGTGCATCCAGCAACTGTGCGTCGATGCGCGCCACCCCCTCCGCCGGGAGCGGCGGCAGCGACAGGCCCTGGATCCATCCGCGCAGCACGCGCGCGCGCTGCGCGGGCGCGACCCCGCGCAGCGGGGCGATGGCCAGCGCGGCCGGGTCGGCGGTGGCCGCGTCCGCGAGCAGGCGGGCATCGTGGTGCGCCAGCATGTCGGCCGCCTCCGCACTGAGTGTCGCGCAGCGCGCGAACGAGGCATCCGCCTGCGGCCAGCGCAGTCGCAGGCGGGGCAGGATGTCGTGGCGGAGGAAATTGCGGTCGGCGTCGGTGCGGGCGTTGCTGGGGTCTTCGACCCAGCGCAGTCCGTGCGTGCGGGCATAGGCCTGCAATGCGTCGCGCGGCGTGTGCAGCAGCGGCCGCCATTGCCACCCCGGGCCGAAGCTGCGCCAGGACCGCATCCCCGCCAGTCCATCGGGGCCGGAGGCGCGCAGCGCGCGCAACAGGAAGGTCTCCGCCTGGTCTTCCAGATGGTGTGCCGTGGCCAGGATGTCGCCGGGCGCCATGATGGCGGCGAACGCCTCGCGCCGCGCATGCCGCGCAGCCGCTTCAGGGCCTTCGCCCCGCGTGGCATCGACCCGCACGTGCCGCACCTGCAGGGGCACGTCCAACGCCGCGCAGGCAGCGGCGCAGTGCGCCACCCAGGCATCAGCCTCGGGCTGCAGGCCATGGTGCACATGGATCGCGCCCAGTCCGCGGCGCCGCAGGTCCGGCTCCTGCGCCAGGCGATGCAGCAGGACGGTCGAATCCCGTCCGCCACTCAACGCCACCCACACCGGTCCCTCCGTGGATGCAGGCAGCAGGGGCAGGGGCGGGGCCGCGGGACGCATCCGCGCATGCTAGCGATGAAGCGGCCGGCACGCAGCCTCGGTCCGGCGTCATGGCCGTTCGCGCGCCCGGGGCTGCCGTGCTTCGGGCGCCGATGCCGGCGAACGGAACGATGCGTCGGCCGCCTCGCGGGCCGGGCGCGGCGCCTACCTGACCTGTTGCAGGATGACGATCAGGGCAGCGGTCCAGCACGCGCCGACGAACAGACCCAGTACCAGGTGCTGGCTCACCCCCGCGCGATGGAAGCGCCAGCGGTTCACCCCCAGTGCCACGACCACGGGCAGCACGAACAGGATCGCCGGCAGCATCCACCAAGGCAACGACAGCAGGTCCATTCCACTCTCCCGCGTGCGGGGCCGGCGATGCGCCGGCCTGGGGTGCATCATCGCCCACCGCGCGGGCCCCGGCCTTGATCGTGGTCAACCGTCCGTCGTCGCGGTCGCGGCTATTCCAGCGTGGCGAGCTCGCGCCGGGCCAGTGCGATCCAGTCCTGCTGTTCGCGACGGTAGTAGCGGGGCGCCGCATCGGAGCGGTCGAGGATCTCCTGGAACAGGCTGCGCGCACGCGCGTGCTCGCCCAGGCGCTTCAGCAGCAGGCCGAAGCGCGCGCGGGCTTCTTCGCCGGGATAGCCCTGCACCACGGCCTCGTACTCGTGGATGGCGGCCGCGGCGCCGGCGGTGTCTTCCACCGCGCGCGCATACAGCAGGTGGCCGTCGACGGAACGGAAGGAAGGATTGGCGGCGATCAGTGCGTCCAGGGTGGCGCGCGCCTTGGCCGACTCGCCCAGGCCGAACTGCGCCTTCGCCAGCCCCAGCATCAGGTCCGGATCGGTGGCGTACAAGCCCTTGAGTGCCTGCCCGTAGAGCTCCGACGCGTGCGCGTAGTCGCCGCTGCGCAAGCTCTCTTCGGCCAGCCGTCGGCGGTTCGCCGGCGTATCGGCGGCCTTCAGCAGCTTGGCGGCGTCGCGCCGGTCGCGGTCGGGGTCGATGCGGTCGCGCATGCTGCGCACCGTGCGCCGCGCCGACGGGTTGTGGCGCAGGTCCGGGAGGATCTCGGCGATGAAGTACACGATCACCGCGATGAAGGAGAACAGCAGCAGGATGAAGACCCAGTACAGCGGACGTCCCGTGCGCACCACGTGCACGCAGCAGGCGATCTGCAGGGCGAAGGACAGCAGGATGATGGGGCTCATGCAGGCAGGCGTATGCCGGAGGCGGGGCGTCCAGCATCGGGCATCCTTGTCGCGCGCGCCAGCACGGGTGCGGCGCGGGTTGTGCGGCGGGGGTCACAGTGGCGGGCGACGCGCTCTGCGACCATGCCGCGTCCTGCCTCGGATGGCGGGCCGCGTCGCCTCGGGGAGTGAGGCCGCGGCATCGCCGACGTTCCCCACGCGTCCCAAGGAGTTGGTCCCCGATGCATGTCCCCCTTGTACGTGCGTGGCGTCGCCGCACGTTCGCCGCGGTCGCCCTGGCCTCGCTGGCCGCCTGTTCCGTGCAGACGGAGGAAGCCGGCGATGCGTCGCCGTTCTGGAGCCGCGCGCGCCCGATGCGGGCGGCCACGCAGGCAAGCGCGGGAACCGTCGCAGCCAACGCATCCACCCTGGCGGCCGCGCCGCAGAACATCGATGTCGACCCGGTGCCGTCGGGGCGCTACCGCATCGCCAGCGTGCTCAGCGGACTGTGCGTGGAGATTCGCGACGGCCACCCGGCCAACGGAACGCCGCTGGTGCAGTCGGCCTGCGATGCGACCTTGAACCGCCAGTTCTTCGACATCGCCGAAACCACGACGGGCCAGTACCGACTGCGCAACCTGCACACGCAGAAGTCCGCCGACATCCCGGGCGCTTCGGGGGCCGACCATGTGGTCGTGCAGCAGTGGGACGACAACGGCAGCGGCGCGCAGCGGTTCCGCCTGCAGCGCATCGATGCGAGCGACCGCTACCGCATCGTCAACGTCAACAGCGGCAAGTGCCTGGGCATCGTCGGCGCCTCGGCCGGTGCGGGCGCTTCCCTTGAACAGGTCGCCTGCGCGGCGGTGCCTGCCCAGCAGTTCCATCTGGGCGCCGGCGAGCCGCAGCCGGTGCGGCAGAACGGATCCCACCCGATGCTGCCACCCCCGCCGCCGGTGCCGCCTTCGGCCAGCTACCAGCCGCTGCTGTGGCCCGACGGGGCCGCCCCCGTCCAGTACACGCAGGACGACGGCACCCTGGTCACCCACGTCGGCGGACGCGTGCGCGACCGGCATGCGCGCGAACCCATCGTCGACGACAGCTACCAGGTGTTCCCGCCGCACTACTTCGAGCGGCGCACGCACGAGATCATCATCCACGACGATGCGGTGCCCGGCACATCGGGCGAGCAGCGCATCCTGACCATCGTCGTCAAGCCGCAGCACTACTGGTACGGCACCAACTTCCGCCATGGCTACATCGGGCGGCGCAGCGAAGATCCGCTGGAGCCGACCTCGGTGGCGCTGTATGCCGACAACGGCGGCATGAAGCTGCTGCCCGGCGGCGTCGCCACGCAGACACCGATCCCCGGCTACGCGCAACTCGGGCAGGATCCGAACGCCAACTACACGCCGCCCGCGGGCGCGCCCGGCAACGCCTTCGTGCTGGTGAAGGAGATCCGCACGGCCGCCAACGATGCGCACCGCCCGCTGCGCAAGGGCGACCTGGTGGAATTCGAACTGGGCATCTTCCTGGCCGGCAACCCCGACATCATCGGCCGCTTCAACTACTACGCCGAGGCGCTGGTGTACCGCGCGGGCTCGCATGGCATCGTGTCGTGGTTCCGCGGACCGGGTTACGGCGTGCAGCGGCCGCTGGATTCGCTGGCGATGCCGGCCGAGGCGCTCAGTGCCGGCCCGTGGATGACGCTGCACGAGGACACCTCCAGCGAGCCTTACCGGATGCTGCAGCAGGCCTCGCACAACATCGCCGGCTACAACATGCAGGCATGGGCCGAAGGGCGCCGACTGATCCACACCTCGTTCGCCAGCGGTCGCCACTCCGAGGAAAGCAACACGATTTTCACCACGCATGCCGGCAAGACCGCGCCGCACTTCTCGCAGACGCGCTGCGTGGACTGCCACACGGGCAATGGTCGCAGTTCGCCGGTGGTGGGCGCACCGTTGGACCGGTTGGGCGTTTTCGTCGGCGTGGCCGGTGCGGGTACGCAGACGCAGGACCCACGCTTCGGCCTGCGCCTGCAGCAGGGTACCTACCGCGAAGCCGGCGCGAACATCGACGGGCGGGAGGCCGAACTCGTGCTCACCGGTTATACGGAGATCCCGGGCCGGTACGCCGACGGCACGGGCTATGTGCTGCGCCGGCCGAACTACGCGCTACGCGATCGCGCAGGACAGGCGCTGGCGTTGCCGACGGCACTGTCCGTGCGGGTGGCGCCGTCGCTGGTCGGATTGGGCCTGCTGGAAGCCGTCCCGGAACAGCACCTGGAACGCCTGGTGCTGGCGCAGCAGGGCGATCCTGATGGGGTCGCTGGCCGGCTGCAGATCGTCGCCGACGCGCGCGACCCGGGCGTCAGTCGCGTGGGCCGCTTCGGCTGGAAGGGCGGCAGCGCGACGCTGGAACAGCAGGCCTCGCTGGCCTTCAACACCGACATGGGGGTGGCGTCGCCGCTGATGCCGTCGCTGGAATGCGCGCGCGGCAGCCAAGGTGCCGCCTGCACGCAGGTCGACACCGGCAGTGCGAAACTGACGGCCGCGGACATCCAGCAGACCACGCTCTACCTGAGCCTGCTGGGCGTGCCACCCCGGCGCGACTTCGACAATCCGCTGGAACAGGACGCCCAGGCGCGTGCGCGCCAGCTGCGGGTCAAGCGCGGCGCCCAGCTGTTCGAAGCTGCGCGCTGCGGCACCTGCCACGCGCCCGAACTACGGACCGGACACCACCGCTTCGTCGAACTTCGCTACCAGACCATCCGGCCGTACACCGACCTGCTGCTGCACGATATGGGACCAGAGCTGGCCGATACCTATGTCGAGGGGCGTGCGACTGCGCGCGAGTGGCGTACGGCGCCGCTCTGGGGCCTGGGCCTGGCCGCGGCGATCGATCCGAACGTGCGCTACCTGCACGACGGGCGCGCGGCCACGCTGGAAGAGGCCGTGTTGTGGCATGGCGGGCAGGGCGCCGCAGCGAAGCGGCGCTTCGAGGCGATGAGCGCGGAAGACCGTCGCGCGCTGGTCGATTTCCTCAAGTCCCTCTAGGCCGCGCGGACGAAAAAAAGCGCCGGACGGACCGGCGCTTCGGTCGGGGTACGGGCGCTGGCCGCTCAGGCGGCCTCGTACGCCCCGTAGCCGCGCAGCCGCGCGTAGCGCCTGGTCAGCAGTTCCTCGACCGGCAGCTTCTCCAGCGCGTCGAGTTCGTTGAGCAGCACGGCCTTCAGGCGCACCGCCATCTGGCGCGGGTTGCGGTGCGCGCCGCCGATGGGTTCGCGCACCACCTTGTCGACCAGGCCCAGCCCGTGCAGGCGCTTGGCGGTCAGTCCCAGTTGTTCGGCGGCGTCCTTGGCCTTGGCGGCATCCTTCCACAGGATGGAGGCGCAGCCTTCCGGCGAGATCACCGAGTAGGTGCCGTATTCCAGCATCAGCGTGCGATCGCCGACGCCGATGGCCAGCGCGCCGCCGCTGCCGCCCTCGCCGATCACCGTGCAGATGATGGGGATCTTCAGTTCCGCCATTTCCATCAGGTTGCGCGCGATGGCTTCGGACTGGCCGCGCTCTTCCGCACCCACGCCAGGATAGGCGCCGGGGGTGTCGATGAAGGTCAGCAGCGGCAGTCTGAAGCGCTCGGCCATCTTCATCAGGCGCAGCGCCTTGCGGTAACCCTCCGGGCGCGGCATGCCGAAGTTGCGGGCGATCTTGCTCTTGGTGTCGCGGCCCTTCTGGTGGCCGATGATCATCACGCTGCGGCCGGCGATGCGGCCCAGGCCGCCGACGATGGCGGCGTCGTCGGCGAAGGCGCGGTCGCCGGCCAGTTCCTGGAACTCGTCGCAGAAGACTTTGATGTAATCCAGCGTGTACGGGCGCGCCGGGTGGCGGGCCAGCTGCGAGACCTGCCAGGGCGTCAGGTCGCGGAAGATCTGCGCCGTGCGGATGCGCAGCTTGTCCTGCAGCGCGTGCACCTCGGCGTCGACATTCACCGCCGGCCCGGTGCTGGCGGCGCGCAGGTCCTGGATCCTGGCTTCCAGGTCGGCGATGGGTTGTTCGAAGTCGAGGTAGTTCGGATTCATCTGCGGGCCGTGGGCCGGAAAGGGGGAAAGTGTAGCCGAAGCACCCTGGCGGTCACGTACGGGGGGGTAGGGCCGTGACGCGGCGCATGCGGCGGCGTCAGTTCGCCCAGGGCCGGTGGAAGGCCGGCTTGGCGGTACGCACGCCAGGCATGGCGCGCAGGGCGTCCAGCAGTTCGGCATCCACGCGTACCGCCTTCTGGCCGTTGAGGTCCAGCATGCCGGCGATCACGCCGTCGCCGGCGCCCATCAGCAGGTCCAGGCGCAGCGGCGTGCCGCCGGGACGGTGCCGCGACAGCAGCGCGTCCACGCGCTCCCACAGGCCCGGCACGCGCAGGTCCAGGCGCAGTTGCAGGCGTTGCGCATGCTGATGGCACAGCTGCGCGTAGTCCCACACCTGGCGGATGCGCAGGCTGTAGCCGCCGCTGAACTCATCCTCGCGCAGGCCGCCCTTGATGACCAGCACGCGGTCGCGCGTCAACAACGCACCGAACTCGGACAGCGCGTCGGAGAACGCACTGCACTCGATGCGCCCGCGTCCGTCTTCCAACTGCACGAACACCTGGCTGTCGCCCTTGCGCCGGATGCCCACCACCTGGCCGGCCACGATCGCGTTGACCTCCGGGCGCCAGCCCTTCTTCTCGCCGCCGGACGAGCTGGACCAGATGCGGTCCAGTTCGCTCAGGTCGCTGCCGACCAGCGAGCGCAGGTCGTCGCGGTACGGGTCCATCGGATGGCCGCTGAGGTAATGGCCCAGCGTCTCGCGTTCGCCGTGCAGCTTCTGCATCAGCGGCCATTCGTCGGTCACCGGCAGGTCGACGTGGATGTCGTCGCCCCCGCTGCTGGACCCGAACATGTCGACGATGCCGGCGCTGCGGTTCTTGCTGATCTGGTCGATGGCCTTCAGCACTTCAGGCAGCTGCAGCGCCAGCGAGGCGCGGTTGCGGCCCAGTGCGTCCAATGCGCCCGCGTTGGTCAGGGCTTCCAGCGCACGCTTGTTGAGCTTGGACGAATCGACGCGCTTGCAGAAATCGAACAGGTCGCGGAACTCCCCGCCGTCCTTGCGCGCCTCGGCGATGCTCTCGCACACGCCCTGGCCTACGCCCTTCACTGCGCCCAGGCCGTAGCGGATGGTGTTGGCATCGGTCGCCACGAACATGAAGGCCGAATGGTTCACGTCCGGCGGCAGCACGTTCAGGCCCAGGCCGCGCGCCTCGTCGAGGAAGCCGACCACCTTCTCGGTCTTGTCCATGTCCGAGGACAGCGTGGCGGCCATGAACTCGGACGGGTAGTGCTTCTTCAGCCACGCGGTCTGGTAGGCGACCAGCGAGTACGCGGCGGCGTGCGACTTGTTGAAGCCGTAGCCGGCGAACTTCTCCATCAGGTCGAAGATCTCGTCGGCCTTGCGCTCGTCCACGCCGCCCTTGGCCGCGCCCTCGCGGAAGATCTCGCGGTGCTTGGCCATTTCGGCCGGCACCTTCTTGCCCATCGCGCGGCGCAGCAGGTCGGCGCCGCCCAGCGAGTAGCCGCCGACGATCTGCGCCATCTGCATGACCTGCTCCTGGTAGACCATGATGCCGTAGGTCTCTTCCAGCATGGTCCGCGTGCGCGGGTCGGGGTACTCGAATTCTTCACGGCCGTGCTTGCGCTCGACGAACGACGGGATCATGTCCATCGGGCCGGGGCGGTACAGCGCGTTCAGCGCGATCAGGTCTTCGAAGCGATCGGGCTTGGCTTCCTTCAGCGCGCGGCGCATGCCCGAGGATTCGAACTGGAACACCGAGCCCGTGTTGCCGTTGGCGAACACGTCGCGGTAGACGCTGGCGTCGTCCAGGGGAATGGCGGCGATGTCGAGCGGCGGCAGTCCGGCGCGCGCATGCCGTGCGTTGATCGCCTTCACCGCCCAGTCGATGATCGTCAGCGTGCGCAGGCCCAGGAAGTCGAACTTCACCAGGCCGACCGCTTCCACGTCGTCCTTGTCGAACTGGGTGACCGGGTTCTTGCCGCGCCCGCCTTCGTCGTGTTCGGCGAACAGCGGGCAGAAGTCCGACAGCGGCGACGGCGCGATCACCACGCCGCCGGCGTGCTTGCCGGCGTTGCGGGTGAGGTCTTCCAGCTGTCGCGCCAGGTCGATCAGGTCGCGGACGTCGTCCTCGTCGCGATAGCGGTCGATCAGTTCCTGCGACGCGGCCTCGCTGTTGCCTTCGCCCATCGCGTCCTTCAGCGACACGCCCAGGATGTTGGGGATGAGCTTGGCCACGCCGTCGACCAGACCGTACGGGAAGCCGAGCACGCGGCCGGCATCGCGCACCACCGCCTTGGCCGCCATCGTGCCGTAGGTGATGATCTGGCTGACGCGGTCGCGGCCGTACTTGCGCGCGACGTAGTCGATCACCTCGTCGCGCCGGTCCATGCAGAAGTCGATGTCGAAGTCGGGCATCGACACGCGTTCCGGGTTGAGGAAGCGCTCGAACAGCAGGCCGTACGGCAGCGGGTCCAGGTCGGTGATCTGCAGCGCCCACGCCACCAGCGAGCCGGCGCCGGAGCCGCGGCCCGGGCCGATCGGGATGCCGTGGTTCTTTCCCCACTGGATGAAGTCGGCCACGATCAGGAAGTAGCCGGGGAAGCCCATCTTGCAGATGGTGTCCAGCTCGAAATCCAGCCGCTTCTCGTAGTCCTCGCGCGTATGGCCGGGCGCCAGCGGATTCTTCTCCAGGCGCGCTTTCAGGCCGTCGTGCGACTGGCGGCGTATCCAGCTGTCCAGCGTTTCGTCGTCGGGCACGGGATACGCGGGCAGGAAGTACGTACCCAGCCGCATCTCGATGTTGCAGCGCTGCGCCAGCGCCCGCGTGTTGTCGATGGCGTCCGGCACGTCGGCGAACAGTTCGGCCATCTGCTCGGCCGACTTCATGTACTGCTCGGCGCTGTATTCGCGCGGGCGCTTGGGGTCGTCCAGCACGCGGCCGGACGCGATGCACACGCGGGCTTCGTGCGCGTCGAAATCGTCCGGCGACAGGAAGCGCACGTCGTTGCTGGCGATCACCGGCATGCCACGGGTGCCTGCGGCATGCAGGGCGAAGGCATTGAACGCCTCCTCGCCATCGCGCTGCGTGCGCGTCAGTTCAAGGTGCAGGTCCTCGCCGAACGTACGCTGCCAGTCGGCCAGGTGCTGTTCGGCCAGGTCGTGACGGCCGGTCAGCGCCAGACGGCCGGCCAGGCTCTGCCGGCCGATGATGGCGAACAGGCCCTGGTGGTCGGCGCGCAGCCATTCCGGCTCGATGGCGACGCCGTCGGTGCGGTGGCCTTCCATCCATGCGCGCGAGAGCAGCCGCGACAGCGAGAGGTAGCCTTCGCGGTCGCGGCACAGCAGGGTCACCGGCCATGGCGCTTCGCCGCCTTCGGCGACCATCACGTCGGCGCCGGCGATGGGCTTGATGCCCACGCCCTCGGCGGCCTTGTAGAACTTCACCAGCGCGAACAGGTTGTTGCGGTCGGTGACCGCCAGCGCGGGCATGCCCAGTTCCACCGCCCGGCTCAACAGGTTGGCCTGCTTGGCCTTCTTCGGGTCGGCGTGGTCCGGCTTTTCGGGCACGCGGATGATCGAATCCGCAAGCGAAAACTCGGTGTGCAGGTGGAGGTGGACGAAACGGGAAGACATGCCGGCTCGGAGTGCTGTCAGGGCAGCGTACCGGCGGGGGTGGGGTGGGGCAAGGCTTGACATTCCCGGCCCGCGGAACGGGCGGGGAAGAAGAAAAAAAGAGCCGCCCGGGGTGGGGCGGCATCGGGGAAAACCCGAGGGGTCGGGTGGGTGAGGGCGCGGCTGTGCGGCCGCGCCGGGTTCAGTGAATGCGGAACATCGGCACCGGTTCGGGGGCGTAGCTGCCGAAGCGCACGTGCCTCAGGTGCGTTTCCAGCGCCGCTTCGGCGTTGCGTGCGGCCTCCCAGTCGGCACGGGTGTAGCGCAGGGCGTCGTGCGGGCATCCGCGCAGCTGGGCCTCGAGATTGCGCAGGCGGCGGAAGTCCAGGTAGCGCGCGGTCTCATCGGCCACCAGCAGCCAGGTGGCTTCATCCAGCGAGGTGGCCTCCTGGCTGCGCAGCAGCGCCAGCGCCTGCCGCAGGCGCGTACGCACGATGCCTTCGGACGACCAGTCGCGATCCGCCAGCAGACTGCGCAACAACTGCACGCGCGCGTCGTCCACGGGACGGGGCGGGAACGCGGGAGATGGAGTGACGGGGTTCAGCAGGGTCATGGTGCACCTCGTGGGGGAGAGGGCTCCCGCGCGGGGTGGTGCGCAGGATGCGGGACCATGGTGCGCGCAGGCGGGAGTGCGCGCGCCTGCTGGAAGCCATCGTGACGATGGACACCGTGCCGGAGGTCACGCCCTAAGAGGCGCGCTGCGTCAGCGCCGGTCGAGCGCTTCGCGCACGGGGGCGAAGCTGCGCCGGTGGTGAACGCACGGACCATGCTGCGCCAGCGCGGACAGGTGCGCGGACGTGGGATAGCCCTTGTGCTGGTCGAAGCCGTACTGCGGGAATGCCGCATGCAGCTGCACCATCATGCGGTCCCGCGACACTTTCGCCAGGATCGAGGCCGCCATGATGGCCGGCTCGATCGCATCGCCGCCGATCAGGGTTTCGGCCATGCAGTTCAGCCCCTTCGGCGCGCGGTTGCCGTCGATGCGGACCAGTTCGGGGAACGGCTGCAACGCCATGACCGCGCGACGCATGCCTTCCATCGTCGCCTGCAGGATGTTGAGACGGTCGATCTCATCGGGCTCGACGAAGGTCACGTGCCACGCCAGCGCACGTTCCTGGATCAGCGGAAACAGCGCTTCGCGCTTGGCTTCGCTGAGCTGTTTGGAGTCGTTGAGTCCTGCGATGGGGCGCGATTCGTCCAGGATCACGGCCGCGACGGCCACGGGCCCCGCGAGGGGTCCTCGACCTGCTTCGTCCACACCGGCAACGAGGCGGACGACAGGATCGGGGAACAGTGACGCCGAGGTCATCGTGGAGTGCTCCTTGTAGGAGCGACGCAAGTCGCGACCGCGGGAATGACATCCACGCGGATTTTCCCCAAGGCATGAGAGGGGGCGGAGGGGCGTTGTCCGTCGGGCGATGCTGACGCAGCGGGAATCATGGTTGTCGGTCGCGACTTACGTCGCTCCTACAGGAGATGGGAGAACCAGCTCCGCCACCGCAGCAGCGGCATTTGCAGAAGCATCCTGCCGCAGTTGTCCATGCAGGCGCCGGTAGATCGGCTGCAGGGCGGCGACCGCCTCCGGTTCGCGGAACCAGTGCAGCACGGAAGAGGACAGCTGTTCGGGCGTGCAGTCGTCCTGCATCAGTTCGGGCGCGATGTCCTCGCCGGCCAGCACGTTGGGCAGTGCATAGCGTTCCACCTTCAGCAGGCCCAGCCCCTTCACGATGCGGTAGGTCAGCGGCGCGATGCGATAGCCGACGACCATCGGCCGTTTGCACAGCATCGCTTCCAGTGTGGCGGTGCCCGACGCGAGCAGGACCACATCGCTGGCGATCATCGCTTCGCGCGCCCGGCCGTCGAAGAGATGCCAGGTGGAATCGACCCCCTGCAAGGCGATCTGCGCCTCCAGCGCCTGGCGGCAGGCGGCATTGGCGGCCGGGATGACGATCTGCAGTCCGGGGACCTGCGCGGCCACCCTGCGTGCCGCTTCGAAGAAGACCGGTGCCAGCCGGCCGATTTCGCCCAGGCGGCTGCCGGGCAGTACGGCCAGGGTGGGCGCGTCGGGCGACAGGCCGAGCGCGGCGCGTGCGGACGCGCGATCGGGCTCCATCGGAATCTCGTCCGCCATCGGATGGCCGACGAAGCGTGCATCGACCGCATGCCGTGCGTAGATCGGCGGTTCCATCGGGAACAGGCACAGCACGCGGTCGGCGCTGTGGCCGATCTTCTCGGCACGCTTTTCGCGCCAGGCCCAGACCGACGGACTGACGTAGTGCACCGTGCGCATGCCGCGTTCCTTCAGCCAGCGCTCGACCCCGAGGTTGAAGTCGGGTGCGTCGATGCCGATATAGACGTCCGGCGTCCAGTCCAGCACGCGCTGGCGGAAGGCCTTGCGCAGGCGCAGCAGGCGCGGCAGGTGGCGCAACACCTCGGCCAGGCCCATCACGGCCAGGTCGTTCGCGTCGAACCAGGTGTCGCAGCCGGCGGCGCGCATCGCATCGCCCCCGATGCCGGCGAATTCGGCGCTCGGGAAGCGCGCCTTCAGTGCGGCGATCAGGCCGGCGCCGAGTCCGTCGCCCGACGCTTCGCCGGCGCAAAGGATGAAGCGGGGAGCAGGGCGGGAAACGAGGAATGGAGCGTCGGAAATGAGGGTTTCATGCGGCGGAACCACGTGCTGCACACCCGCATTCCTCTCTCCCTGTTCCCCGCTCCCGCCGTTGTTCATCGCTGCAACGGCCGTTCGCCGCTTTCGATGAAGTGCAGCAGCGCCTTGACGTCGGCGCTCGCCTCGGCCTGTTCGGCCAGCTGCTGTTTGGCTTCCGCCAGCGGCAGCCCGGCGACGTACAGCGTGCGGTAGGCGCGCTTGATGGCGGCGATGCGGCCGGCGTCGAAGCCGCGTCGCTTCAGGCCTTCGCTGTTGATGCCGCGCGGCCGACCGGCGGCGTCGCCCGCCACCATCGTGAAGGGCGGCACGTCGCCGCTCAGCAGGACGCCCATGCCGATGAAGGCGTGCGCGCCGACGCGGCAGAACTGGTGCACGCCGGCGAAGCCGCTCATGATCACCCAGTCCTCGATGGTGACGTGGCCTGCCAGCGTCGAATTGTTGGAGAACACGCAGTGATTGCCGACGATGCAGTCGTGCGCCACGTGCGTGTAGGCGAGCAGCATGTTGTCGCTGCCGATGCGGGTGATGCCGCCGCCGGCGCCGGTGCCGCGGTTCACGGTGACGAACTCGCGCACCTGGTTGCGGTCGCCCACGACCAGTTCGACGCGTTCGCCCTTGTACTTCTTGTCTTGAGGGTCGCCGCCGATCGCGGCGTGGCCGACGAAATGGTTGTCGCGGCCGATGCGAGTGGGGCCGGTGATGGTGCAATGCGGACCGATCACCGTGCCGTCGCCGATCTCGACCTCGGGACCGACGTAGGCGAACGGCCCGATGCGCACGCCTTCGCCCAGCATCGCGCGGGGGTCGACGACCGCGCTGGGATGGATGGCGGTGGGGGCGCTCATCTCAGCGGGTGTCCTCGGCGCACAGCACGTCGGCGCAGGCGACCTGTTCGCCGTTGACCGAGGCCACGCCGGTGTAGAAGGC
>Ga0208958_1002612_pt1 | contig 15231 bp, 17 predicted proteins | sample RifOxyB1_FD_184032 | JGI IMG/M metagenome (GOLD analysis project Ga0208958, IMG submission 184032) | Soil microbial communities from Rifle, Colorado - Rifle Oxygen_injection B1 (SPAdes) | ecosystem: Environmental > Terrestrial > Deep subsurface > Rock core/Sediment | place: Rifle, Colorado... | reverse complement strand
ATCTTCTGCATTGATCCATGTTCCATTCCTTCGTATTTCAAAATGCAAATGTGCTCCTGTAGAGCAACTTGGATATCCAGTGTTACCGACTAAGGCAATCGGATCCCCTTTCTTTATCGGTCCGACTTTAACTGAATTAACAAGTGCTGCTTCAATCGCTTGCCGCTCAGCGAGCGCCTGAGCTAATAACTGTTGATACACTGCTTCACTATTTTTTGTTTGCGATAAGAAGTTTTCCTTTTCCTTTTTTCGCCTATCTAACGCGGCACTTTCCTGTTCTAATTGTTTTTTTAATATTTCTTGTTGTGCACGCTTTTTTTCACGAAGCACTTTTCGTTCAGAATAATTATTCTGGGTAGATTTGAGTTGAAACAGAAGTTGTGCGTCCTCTTGTTGAACACGACTGACATATTTAACTCGAGAGATAAAATCTGAAATATTACTACTTAAAAATACAATGCCAAAATTTGGTGCCACACTTCTTTTGTACGATTCTGGAATTCTATATATAACTAACTCCAACCTTTTGGTTAATAATCCTTCTAATCGTTCAATTTCACCCGCAAGTTCATCTATTTCAATTGACAACTTTCCTATAGCTGATCGAATTGTCTGTATTTTTAACGTAGATAACTCAATATTTGAATTGATAATACTAATTTCTTTTGAAAGAGAATCTTCTTTTCCTTGAAGCTCCACAATCTTTGCCTGTAGCTCTTCGACCGTGGCTTGACTGTAAATCCTGGAAATTGGAAATAAGCTTAAAAACACACCCATGATGATGATAAATAGTATCTTCATGAAAGAAATATTTTGTTAAAACTTAATATACCGCGCAAGTGTTATTAAACTCCCGATTGCGCCAAGAAGAAATCCGGTGATACAAAGAATCCCAAGAAACGCGAATGCAGAAAGGAGAAATACTGATGATAACGGATTAACGAGAAGCGCATGAATAACAGGAATTGCACCTAAAAATGACAGCAAACTTGATCGAAACACAAGAAGAAGAATGGTCATAATGAGCCATGCGAAAAACGCACCAACTATTCCGTAAATTCCTCCTTCAATAACAAATGGTTTCCGGATATACCACTGTGTCGCGCCAATAAGCTTCAATATTTCAATTTCTTCTTTTTTCATCGCAATCTTAAGCCCAATGACTGTCATGATAATAAGAAGTGAATCAATCGCAAGAAGTCCTGCAAGCGTACCTCCGATAATCCGAATTGCGTTTGTCCATGATAAAAGCGCGTCAACAACATCTTTTTGGAAAATAACTTCCTCCACTCCATCCGCTTTTTTAATAACCGGCTCGAGTTCTGACAGAAATCTTGGATCAATAGCAGTCACCTCAAGGGAAGCCGGAAGAATATCCGCAGTCACCATCTCAAGAAGCAAAGGATCGTTCTTATTTTGTTCTTTATAAATGGCAAGCGCATCATCTTTTGATACAAATTTTGTTGATGCAACCTTTCCCGTTCCTTCTAACGTAATTTTAAGTGCATCTGCTTCAGGCTTCCCGGCTTTTTCCATAAAAAAGACAGTAAGTTGTGGTTTTCCTTCAAAATATCGAAGTATCGAAAGTGATGTGCCTGTAGTTAACGCAAACACTCCTCCAAGAAGAAATGTCAAAAACATGGTGAGAATAGCCGCAAGAGTTTGATATGGACTCCGGCGCATGTGGGTCCAAATAGAATTAGTGTTCTTTTTCATGATGACTCCTTTTGGTTAAATGATACTTTCCTTTTATTTCATCGTGTTCTAATTTCCCAGCCTTCAATGTAATGGTACGCTTTTTATTTTTGTCAACCAATGTTGCATTATGCGTAACCACAATGACCGTTGTTCCCATTTTATTCACTTCTTTTAGAATATCAATTATTTCATCACTTGTCTCAGGATCGAGATTTCCGGTTGGTTCGTCAGCAAGAAGTATCTTGGGACCTCCTACGATGGCCCGTGCAATCCCAATACGCTGTAATTCACCAGCAGAGAGTTGTGCCGGAAATACATCAGACTTATCGGATAATTCAACAAGTTCCAACACATCGTGTACGCCCTTCTCAATTTCTTCTCGCGGTTTTCCTAATACTTCCATCCCAACAGCTATATTTTCAGAAATAGTTCTATCCATGAGTAGTTTAAAATCCTGAAATACCATGCGTACATGTCGACGAAGTTGGTGGATTTGAGATTGTGGAATTGTCGTGATATCCCAATTGTCAACAGTAATTAAACCTTCTGTTGGAACTAAATCTCGAATGATAAGTTTCAGAAGCGTACTTTTACCTGCTCCGGTTGGGCCAATAAGAAACACAAAATCTCCGTCGGGTATTTCAACGGAAATATCAGAAAGAGCGGGTTTACTCCCACCAAAATCTTTTGATACGTGGTCAAATCGAATCATTGATTACTCTAAAACTTCAATACGTCCAACATCCATGAACCATGGACATTTTTTCGCATCCATTGTTTTACTCGTCACTTTTACCTTTTTTCCAACAAATTGATCGAGATCAAGAACTGATGAAACCAAACACGCTGTTTGCGATGGTCCCCCATCACGAATAAGTTTGTGCGTTCCTTCGCCACTAATTCCATTTTTCTCAACAACCCCTGTTGCGCTATCAGTAAATGTTTTACTATCAGCGCTTCCGAACACATTTTTTCCACTCGCTGTTGGCCCAGCTGACGCGGTTGATGATAATGAAGTTGATGGTTTTTTTCCAGATATGATAAATCCAGTTACAATTCCAAGCCCAATCATGAGAATAAACACAGCACCAATAATCAGTTTCATTTGTTTTGTCACTTTCTCTTCTTCGGAAACTTCGGGATCGATAGAGAAATTTTTTATATTTTTTGTTTTGGTAAGCGGGTCAATTTTTTCCATAGTTCCTCCATTATTGTCTCTTATACATTTTTTTTCAAGTACGCCATAATAAAATCTTCAATATCGCCATCTAAGACCCTTTCAGTATTAGATGTTTCATATTCAGTACGCAAATCTTTTACCATATGATAAGGGTGAAGTACGTAGGATCTAATTTGATTCCCCCACCCCGGTGTTTTGTAGACTCCTTTGTATTTCGCTTGTTCTTTTTGACGATTTTCTTCTTCTTTCGTCCATAATTTAGACCGAAGAACCTTCAAAGCATACTCTCTATTCTGTCCTTGCTGTCTCTCACTTTGACAGGTCACAATAATACCCGACGGTTTATGGGTTAATCTCACTGCTGTTGAGACCTTATTGACATTTTGACCGCCTTTTCCTCCAGACCTGTAAAAATCCCAAACAAGATCTTCTTCGCGAATTGTTGTTATTTGTGACTCTTCAATAACTGGCATCACATCGACCATTGCAAATGAGGTCTGCCGTAAGTTATCCGCATTAAACGGAGATTGCCGAACCAACCTATGTACACCGGTTTCCGCGCGTAAAAAACCATATGCATAGGCTCCTGCTACTTCAATGGTGACACTCTTGATTCCAGCTTCATCTCCGGGAGTAAAATCTACTTCATTTGTCTCCCAACCTTTCCGTTCACAAAATCGAAGGTACATACGATTCAACATCGAGGTCCAATCCATCGCTTCAGTTCCCCCTTGCCCTGAGTGAAGAGATAATATTGCATCTCCCCGATCATAAGAGCCGGATAAATAGGTTGCAAATTCTAACCGATTCACCTCACCCGCAAGCTCTTTTTCTTCTCCAGTTTCCAACAGTAACTGAATCATTTCCCCTTCTTCAATTTCCTTTGCAAGTTCCGCTATTCTCTTCATCGTCTTTGCTGCTTCTTTTGTTTCCTTCCAAAAATCTTCTTTCATGCTTGCAGCTTCCAGTTCTCGATGGAGTTTCCGTTTGTCATCAAGCTTAAGTTTCTCGATTAATTCTAACGCTCGTCGTTTTAATTCTTCATTCATATTATTTACAAATTTGTTCTTTAATACTTTGTTGTTCCTCAGGATTGAGAGTTTCAATTTTTTTCACTACCTGAATAATAATCTCCCGTGTTACTGCTTCTTGCGCTTTCTCCTGCACTTGTCCAAAAGTGGTGTTTACTACTTCACCTGCTGATGATGCAAGATGTACTGTATCTAACTTATCATTTATTTGTTGTCCGATTTCAGTTCCCAAAACTGCTTGCTGCACTTTCTCAAGCGGATTCGGAAGCGGACGATTCGTAATTTTCGGCCAAACGAGACTCGCTGCTCCAACGACAGCACTAGTTGAGAGAAGTGTAATAATAAATTTAAGAATGAACGGCATTGAATGTAAGTATACGGTTTTGGCAAGAAAAACAAAAGAGAATGTGCTTCACCCTTCACAATCAGAATTGTTACGGGTATAACCATTTCTAAACTGATTCGCCGACTGGCGAATCGAGTAAGAATGGTATATAACAATACCATGATTATTATGGGGCTCGATCCGGGAACTGCACGTGTTGGTTGGGGTATCATATTAGAAGCACCAACGGGACCAAAACCTATTGCTTACGGCATCATTGAAACAAAAAAAGAAAAATCTGATGACCAACGGCTTGTTGATATCTATAAATCTGTATCAATACTTCTAGCCAAAAACAAACCAGATAATGTTGCCATAGAATCATTGTTTTTTGCAACCAATGCAACGACCGCAATGTCTGTCGGACAAGCAAGAGGAGTGCTTCTTCTTACGTGTTCACTTGCAAAAATCAAAACGTTTTCCTACAGCCCGCTTGAAGTGAAACGATGTATAACAGGCGATGGAAAAGCAGACAAGAAGCAGGTACAATACATGGTGACTCGACAGTTACATCTGGTAAAAACGCCAAAACCTGATGATGTGGCTGACGCACTCGCAATAGCCCTGACCCATGCATTTTCGTATCGCATGAAAGGAAAATTACTATGATGGGCGCACTCAAAGGAACAGCATATTCTTTTTATAAAAACCCAGCGTTATTTTTTGTTGGAGATATTGGATATAACGTCTATATAACCAATCAATTTGCAAAAACACTGACACCAAACAAAAAAGTACTCTTGTATATCCATAGTCATATTCGGGAAGATGCGTTTGATCTCTATGGATTTGCAAGTAAAGAAGAGTTGACCTTATTTGAACTTTTAATTACCGTTTCTGGTATTGGACCTAAAACAGCATTGCCAATCCTCGATCGTGGAGTACTTGCAATCGAACATGCAGTCACTCATAGCGATGTTGAATTTTTTACAACCATACCTCGGCTTGGCAAAAAAAATGCACAAAAAATTATCATTGAACTGAAAAGCAAACTCGGTAGTTTACTGGATTTAAATTTAAATGATGCGTTTGAAGGTGAAACCAAACAACTCACAGATGCACTCCTTTCCATGGGATTTATAAAAAAAGAAATAATAACTATTATCAAAAAAATACCTGAAAAAGCAACGACACTCGAACAAAAACTCCGTGAGGCGTTACAACTCTTGGGGAAATAATATGAAACAAGTCAAAAAGAAAGAAGATATCCTTTTTGAAACAGCTGCTCCAGAAGAAGAACGCATGATCACTTCACTCCGTGCATCCTCTTGGGATGAATTCTATGGACAACTTGCTGTTAAAAAAAGTCTTGCAATTGCAATTTCCGCTGCAAAAAAACGGAAAGAGGCACTCGAACACATTCTTTTGTATGGTCCTCCTGGATTGGGAAAAACAACACTGGCACACTTAATTGCAAAAGAGATGAAAGTAAATATTAGAATTACATCCGGTCCTGCAATAGAACGCGCTGGAGATCTTGCAGCAATTCTTACCAATCTCAAACCCAATGATATTTTGTTTATTGATGAAATTCACAGGCTGAATAAACTTGTTGAGGAAACTCTCTATCCTGCAATGGAAGATTATGCTCTGGATATCATCATCGGAAAAGGACCGTCAGCACGGACACTTCGACTTGATCTTCCACCGTTTACCATCGTGGGGGCTACTACTCGAGCTGGACTTCTATCATCCCCTATGCGAGATAGATTTGGGGTCGTCGAACGGCTTTCTTTTTACCAACCAGCTGATTTAGAACACATCATTACTCAGGCAGCAAAAAAACTTCATATTGCAATTGATGCAAAAGCAAAGCTGGAACTCTCTCGGCGAAGTCGAGGTACTCCACGGATAGCTCTTAGGCTTCTAAAACGATCCCGCGATGTTGCACAAGTTTCTGGAGAACCAACAATAACAGGGTCTATCCTTGACCAATCGCTACTCCTTCTTGGTATTGATGAAGCTGGTCTTGATGCGTCAGACAGAAGACTGCTTACAACCATTATTGAAAAACATAATGGTGGACCAATAGGAATTGAAACGTTAGCTGCGACCATATCAGAAGATATCGGTACGGTCGAAGAAATTCTTGAACCGTATCTCATGCAGCTTGGATTTCTCAAACGCACTCCCCGCGGCCGTATGGTCACCGAAGCAGCCATCAAACATTTGAAATCTTTCCGTTAATTTGCCGGGGCACAATTTGCTGCTGCGGCTCCGCCCGCTGCTGCGGCAACTGTTTCAGAAAATGCTGTAGCAACTTGATCCGTAGACAAAGGCTTTGAACAGTAAGCTCCCTGTGTAGTTGATCCGCAACACGCTACTTGTTTTAACGCATCTGCAGTTCTTCCTCCAAAATCAAATTCTGACACAATTTGCGAATCATTAACAAGTAATGTGGGTGAACTGCCAATATTAAATTTATTTGCTAAATCAAAGTCTTTTTGTGCAAATGCGAGTCCCCTTTTTACATCTGTCGTACAAGCTGTTAGACTAACCGTATTCACACCGGTTTGAGATAAACACGCATCGGATTTTCCTTCTTTCATATAGCACGCTACATACGGCCAATATAGTGTCTTTTGTTCTTCCCGAATACAAATTTGGCGCAGATTCTCTTGGGCTTCCTTATCTCCATGCATAGCGGTAATTTTTCCATCAACAATTGAACCGATATATTTGATATCAAAAACAGTCTTTAGGGCTGGTTGTTCCAAAATAGCTTTATTCATTAATCGCTGCATCTGAAGTCCAAACGGGCAATCCGCAACGATAAATCCGGACACTTTCGGCTCATCTGCTTTCTTCACATCAGCGCATGAAATTTTTGGTTGCTCTTGTTGTGCTCCAGCTGCAGCTGCGGGTGCTTTACCAAGTTCACTCACGACACTTCCTGTGGTAAAGAATATTTTTGCATCTTTCGTCATATATGAGGTGAATGTTCTTGCAGTACCCCCGATATCAAGGCTGAGTTCAAATTCATATACTCCGCTGACTTTTTTCAATTTCGTAACGTCTTTCACTTTTATCGTCGGATCCCCTGCTACTTTAGTAACAATCTCTGGTATGGTTTTAGTTTTGAGCGTAACCATACGATCTCGGCTAACCTTCAGCACTCCAACTCCAACAAGGAGTGCTATGATGAGAATAGGGACAATGAAAGAAAACAGGCTTTTGTGTTTAAGAAATTTGAGTTTGAGTTTTTTCATAGTAGTATGTTTGTACAGAAAAGGAATGCTTTTGTCAACCAGTCAATATTGGTATAATAATATCTTTCTATGAAACGCATCATAAAACGAAAAATTACCTGGATCATTGCATTTCTTGTTGTTGTTGTTCTCGTCGGATGGAATATTTCTGGACAACAAGCAAAAAAATCTGTAAAAGAGGTTGTTCACACAGTCAAAAAGGAAACTATCAAACAGACACTGACAATAACCGGAAAATTGGATGCCAAAGAAAAAGTAATGCTACGCTTTCAAAACTCAGGACTTCTTTCTTGGGTCGGAGTAAAAGAAGGAGATGCGGTAACAAAATATCAGGCAATTGCTGGACTTGACCAACAAGAACTTCAAAAAACACTTCAAAAATATCTTAATACCTATGAAAATGAGAGACGGGATTTTGATCAAACCAAAGATGAATACCGGCAACCAGCTCAAGGATATTGGGGATTGACGTGGGATCAGAGAAACGAAGCGGATCGAGCTTTACAAAAAGCACAATTTGATCTAAATAGCAGCGTTCTTGATGTAGAACTTAAAAATATCGCTCTTAAATACGCAACTCTTATTTCACCAATTGCCGGAATTGTTACTAAAGTAGGCACTCCGATTGCCGGAGTCAACATTACGCCGACGCAGGCAGAATTTGAAGTAGTAAATCCGGAATCCATTTACCTTTCCGTTTTACCTGACCAGACAGAAGTATCCACAATTACCGCAAGCGCATCTACTGATATTGTCTTTGACGCATTTCCCGACGTCCATATTCAAGGACACGTGCAATCAATTGCTTTTACTCCAAAGGAAGGTGAAACAAGCACGGTGTACGAAGTCGACGTTCGTTTTCCATTGGAAGCAACAATGAAATATCGGGTGGGTATGACTGCTGACGCGACATTTACCCTTGTGGAAAAACCCGATGTTTTGGCTGTTCCCATTCGATTTATCAAAAGCGAAAACGGAAAAAATTACGTCATGAAAAAAACTAGTAGTGGAAAAGAAAAGCAATACGTTCAAATTGGCATTGAATCGGATGACATGACAGAAATAACAGGCGGACTTGCTGAGGGCGATATCCTCTATGATTAAACTTTCTCATGTCACAAAACAGTACGATATTTCAGGAGAAATATTTAAAGCGCTCGATGATGTATCCTTAGAAATTACAAAAGGAGAATACACCGCGATTCTCGGTCCTTCCGGATCCGGAAAATCCACACTCATGCACATCATGGGACTTTTGGATAATCCAACCAAAGGAACTATTTCCATCAATTACCGCGACATATCCAAATATTCGGATAACGAGTTGTCTAATGCCAGAAATGAGTTTATCGGATTTGTGTTTCAACAATTCAATCTCATCAATAAACTCACCATTTTAGAAAACATTCTTCTTCCAACAATCTATGCACGCAGAGTCCTATCATTTAACCCAAAAGAGCGAGCGATGGAACTCATACAAAAATTCGGTTTATCTGGGAAAGAAAAATCATTTCCAAACAAAATCTCAGGTGGTCAACAGCAACGCGTGTCTATTGCCCGGGCACTCATCATGCAACCTACTGTCATCCTCGCTGATGAACCAACGGGAAATCTGGATTCTAAAAACGGTGATGCTATCATGGATTTATTTGAAAAACTCAACCGGGAAGATAAGGTGACAGTTGTTATCATCACACACGAACAGGATGTGGCAGATAGAACACGTAGAAAATTGTATATACGGGACGGAAAACTATTTAAAAACAAAAAATAACATGGAATATTTTCTTTTTATCATTCGGTCTGCATTTGAAGATTTTAACCGGAATAAAATCCGGACGTTTCTTACGTCCTTAGGCATTCTTATCGGAGTATCATCCGTTGTCCTTCTTATTGCCCTTGGTTTGGGCCTCAAAGCATATATTAAACAACAGTTTGAAAGTTTGGGAACAAATACGATATACGTAATGCCTGGTAATATGTCGCGCGGTATGGCAAGCACCATGACCAGCGACGTCCGTTTTGACGAGAAAGATATTGTATCACTGAAAAAAGAAAAAAATATAACAGCAGTTGTTCCATTTGTGTCTGGATATGCGTCCGTTCAGGGAGACATTGATACAAAAACATTTGAATATGCAGCTACGACCGCAGAAGTGTTTGACGTCATGAATCTTGAAATCGAATATGGTATCCCATTTACCAAAAGCGATGTGGAAAAAGGTGCAAAAAAAGTCGTTTTAGGACCACAAGCAGCGGAAAAAATCTTTGGTTCAGTTGAAAGCGTTGTAGGAAAAACAATAAAAATGAAAGAAATGGTTTTTAAAGTTGTCGGTATCACGAAAGCAAAAGGCGGAGGAGGACTGGGAGCACCAAGTGTTGATGAACATATCTATCTTCCGCATACCGCCGCCGTTAGCTTCAATGCAACAAAAAAATACATGATGCTGTATCTTAAAGCGGCAAATGAACAAGCAATTCCAACTATTAAACAGGATGCATCAAAAACACTGCTGAAACGCTATAAAAAAGAAGAATTTTCTGTGGTTGAGCAAACAGAAATACTCAACACCATTAATTCAATATTTAGTATTCTTAATTCCGTTCTTGTTGCCATAGCTGCAATCTCTCTTATTGTCGGAGGAGTAGGAATTATGAATATCATGTATGTCTCTGTTGTTGAGCGCATCAGGGAAATTGGAATAAGACGCGCTATCGGAGCATTAAAAACCGATATTCTTTATCAATTCCTTGCAGAATCTATTCTCCTTTCTGCGTTAGGTGGTGCACTTGGACTTTTGATTGCATTTGGGGTTGTACTCATATTACGAAACTTTTTTCCTGTCTATATTGATCTTATGACCGTCGTCATTGCACTCGGAGTTTCATCTGGCGTCGGAATAATATTTGGCGTGTTCCCCGCAAAAAAAGCCGCTGACCTTTCCCCAATTGATGCAATCAGATACGAGTAGTTATAAAGCCGTCATTACAATCCCCACGAGAGTCATAAGTATTCCAACTACTTGTATTTTACTAAGTTTTTCTTTCAGAAAAACAATTGCGAGAAGAATTGTAACAACTGTCAATGCCGAAGAAATTGGAACCACAAGAATAGAATCACCAACCATCATACCAACATTTGTTGACAATACTGCAGCAGCTTCAAATATTCCGATACAAAAAAGAAGTATTTTTATTTTGTTGGATTCTTTAGAGATAGAGAGATTACGTCCAATGAGCGATACATATACAAAAACTGTAATAAGAGCAATGATCTTTATAAAAAGCGACACAGTTACCCAGTGCGCGCGCTCAAGAATATAGTCGTTCAACGGCCAATACAATGTACCGAAAATTACTGATGCGATAACAGCCTCTTTTACACCAGTTGCAAGCGTAACTGTTTTGTTTTTCAATTCCTCTATGCGAAGACCTACTAAAATTACACCAATGATAATAAGAACAATTGCACCTAATTGAAGTGATGTAAGTCGTTGCCCTAGAAAGACATATGCACACAACATAGCAATAATCGTAGCTAAATTAATCGTCGTTGAAACAATACATACATTTCCTACTTCGAATGCTTTATAAAATATAAGATACCCAAGCCCGTAAGCAATTCCAGAAATCGTGATAAGAAGCAGGGTCATCGGAGCAATAGCAAAAGATAATCCCGAAAAAAGCGCAAAAATCACTATGCAACAAAATCCTGCTATTTGCGACCAAAAGAATGTTCGAATATTTCCAATTTTTTCAGATGAGTTATTTGCTAAAAAATCAGAAGTACCCCAACCGAGCATTCCCCCAAAACCAGCAAGAACACTGACGAGTGTCTTATTCATCGTATTGCTATTATAATATAAATAGATATATGAATACACCGATACTAGAAGTACACGAGTTAACAAAGAAGTTCAACGCATTCGTTGCTGTTGATCACATCTCTTTTTCTGTGGGAGAGGGAGAAATCGTGGGATTACTTGGTCCAAATGGCGCTGGAAAAACAACGACCATTCAAATGCTTTTAGATCTTATGACGCCAACTTCCGGAACAATTTCCTATTTTTCAAAACCGTTTCCAAAAGAACGTGAATACATTCTCTCCAGAATTAATTTTGCTTCTGCCTACTCCCATGTTCAATCCCGCATGACTGTTGGAGAAAATTTAATTATCTACGCGGGACTCTACGAAATACCAGACGCAAAGGAACGAATAAATGAACTTCTATCGCTTTTGGAAATAGAGGATTTAAAACATAAACTATTTTGGCATTTGTCTTCCGGACAAAAAACACGTGTTATTCTCGTTAAATCACTTCTGAATCGCCCTAAACTTCTTCTCATGGACGAACCAACTGCGAGTCTTGATCCGGATATTGCAAATAAAATTATCGAACTTATTCAACTTCTACAACAAAAAGAGCATATATCCATCCTATTTACCAGTCATAATATGGGAGAGGTGGAACAACTCTGCGACAGGGTAATGTTTTTAAGTCATGGAAAAATAGTGGCCGAAGATACGCCACTGGAATTGACCAAACGGGTTGGAAATTCTCATCTGATTTTGACTTTTGATGGTGAGCAGACACCTGTACGCACATTTCTCATCAGCGAAAACCTCGTATTTACGTTTCCGCGCGAGCATGTTGTTGAAATATCACTTGTAGAAACTGATATCCCAAAAATATTATTTGGATTTCGAAAACACAAAGTATGGATCACAGATGTCAATGTAGAAAAACCTGATTTAGAAGATGTGTTTCTATCAATTGCTGGAGGAACGTATGAGAACTTATAGAATCAAAATAGTATTACTCCATACGTGGTACCACTTTTTGCACAGTATGGAAACGTGGGTAGACGTGTTTTGGAATCCTGCTGTTCAAATTTGGGTATATGCGCTCATTGCTCTTTCATTTAAACAAACAGATAGCCCGCAAGGCCTTTTTGTCATGATTGGGATGATTTTCTGGAATGCCATCTGGGTCGGAGAATATGCTATCGCGGTCGGAGCACTTTGGGAAATATGGGCACAGAGTTTTAGCGGATTATTCATATCTCCCCTCTCCATGACTGAATTTATTGTGGGACAAATGATATCAGGAACGATTAAATCACTTCTTGCCATCATCGTGTCCGCTGTCATTGCTTTTGTTCTCTACAATTTTTCTCTTCTTTCGATTGGTTGGATGAACGTAATTTATATACTCGAACTTCTTGTTTTTTCCTGGGCAGTTGGCATACTGTCACTGAGCTTAATATTCCGTTATAGCACTCAAGTACAATCATTATCATGGGCGCTCGTATTTCTCATTCAACCTTTTGGCGCAGTATTTTACCCTGTATCAGTATTACCTGTTCAAATTCGCTGGATTTCGTATGGACTTCCAGCAACCTATATTTTTGAAACCATCCGAAAACAAATTACGACGGGAATCATTGATTGGCAAGCGCTGGGAATTGCAACCATTCTTAATGGGGTTTGGTTTATACTCGCTTGTCTTATTTTCCAGTATACCTACCGCCAAGCCAAAAAATCCGGCGCATTTGCACGGCTAGAGGGATAAAACCACAATCACTGGATTATTTAAACAGAAAAATGTTTGAAAATATCTATGACACCGTTTTTATCAACTGATTTCCCGATATATCCGTGATCACCTTTTGATAAAACTTTTTCTTTTAACTCATTTGAGCTATTTCCCATAGCTCCTGCATACCCACAGGACTGAATAAATTGCCAATCGCTTGCACTATCTCCAATCCCTAATAATTCCTGCGGGGTAATGCTGTACTCGGAAGCAATTTCCATCGCCGCTTGTTTTTTTGAAATATCTTTTTCAGTAATGATGGCAAATAAATGAGGCAATGCTATCGGATGAATACCCCAACTGAGAGTCGCCATATTTTCCAACGGTTTAAATATCTGTATCAATCTCTGTTTGTCGCTTTCATCTTTCGCAATCGGCATAATTTTGACTATTTCTTGTTTCCTAGCCTCATCGATAAGTGAGGCAACAATTTTAGGATCTCTTTGTAATATATGCATATGTATTTTTGTTATCGTAGACGCTTGATTAGATTGAATAAAGTAATCATCAACAGTGTAAAACTCTGTGTACACATTATTTTTTAAATAAACTTCAATAATTTTAATAGAATCTTCTTTATTGATTACGTGTTTTTTCAGAACAACCTTATGTATTGGATCGATGATAACTCCACCTCCGTTGGTAATATGTAGGTTATTTAACCCAGCATCTGTAATAATTTTTTGTATTGAGTAATGAGGTTTCGCGGTACACAAACTGATAATTATTCCTTTTTCCCGTAATGATTTTAGTGTCTGAATGACATCAGGATGAGGATATGGAGAATTAAACTCAATTTTTTCTCCAACAATAACTCCATCAACATCCAAAATTATCCCCTTAATGTTAGCCATATCCTAAATCGCGACAATTGAAAAACTTACCAATTACCTTTTCCTATATCCAACGTTTCTTTTGTGCCTAGTATCTGCTGAAAAATTTCTTTGGAGCAGATTGGTGCTATCATACCATTTTGTCCTGTATACATTGTTCCGGAAAATCCCCTAAATACATACGGTTTATTGAGAGATATAAAACTAAATTTTTGGTAGTATGCTGCCAAAAAAGAATCTATGTTTGTCGAAAGAAATGCTATATCGCACTTAGCAAGAAATAACTGCTTCATTGCTTTATTCATCATCCTAGAAGCAATTCCTTTTCTTCTCATGTCTTCTCTCACCCGAACTTTTCCAATTCCACCTAACGAGATTTGAGTTTTGTTGTATATAATAGCTCTTCGAAAAATCACTGTCATTCCTATAAGAATGTCTTCCTCAAATACCAAAATCCACTTATAGATATCCCCGTCGCTGCAATATTTTTCAAACCGCTTTGCTTCATCCTCCGATGTTCTCACTATACAATTCATATCGGGAACGCTTGTGCGAAAATCCTGCACTTGTTTGTTCATCTCAGGAGTTAGCGTGTCATACAGTCTTAAAACAAAATTATCCATAGAATTATCTCTATGCTACGATATTTTTGGGTAATGGCACTTCTTAAACTTCTTACCACTGCCACACCAGCAGGGATCATTGCGGCCTAATTGCTTTTTAGCATTCACAATTGGTTTTTGATGCGATTCTTCATTGGTTCTTGCGCGTTTAGCTTCTTTTGTTATTATGGTTTCTTTTGGAAGCTCCACGGATTTATTCTGAGCTACCCCCGGAGGAAGTTGCACCTGTACTTTATAAATTCTATGAACGACATCACTGCTTATCGTCGCCATCAGTCGCTCAAACATGGAGTATGCTTCGTTTTTATATTCAACCAATGGATCCCGCTGTCCGTATCCCCGAAGCCCAATTCCTTCCCGTAAATCATCAATTGCATCCAGATGATCCATCCATAAGTTATCAATAACAGAAAGCGTCACCCACCGTTCTACCTGACGCATAATCTCAGGACTAACTTGTTTTTCCCTATTTTCATACATATCACGGCTTAAACGATTCAAAAAGTCTATTGCATCAGCGTCAGCAGGAAGTTGAGCTAATTGTGTTTTTAATTGCGATTGAGAATTGGTATCAAACGGAATAATAGTTGAAAATTCCTGCGTAATTTTTTCCGTATCAAGTGTTCCCTCCTCTTTTGCAACACCAACAAGTGTTGTTATTTCATTTTCAAGGTC
>Ga0208958_1002611_pt1 | contig 15235 bp, 14 predicted proteins | sample RifOxyB1_FD_184032 | JGI IMG/M metagenome (GOLD analysis project Ga0208958, IMG submission 184032) | Soil microbial communities from Rifle, Colorado - Rifle Oxygen_injection B1 (SPAdes) | ecosystem: Environmental > Terrestrial > Deep subsurface > Rock core/Sediment | place: Rifle, Colorado... | reverse complement strand
TAATTTGAATAAATCCGGGTGTTGATTAGAATAACCTTCAGGAGTATTTTTAAACATGTTTAAGAATTCTTCAGGATTTCTTAGAGGTTTTAATTTAATATATACATCACCTATTAATTTAATTTGATCATTATTTTGTGCCATACCTAAAATAATTTCAAATTCAGATCTTGTTCTTTCTTCAGGAAATCCAAACATTTCTTTTGCTTCTTTTACCATTTGATCTATTGTTTTTGCTCCTTCATCTAAAAGAAAATTTGCTAGGTTTGCATATACTATTATTCCCATATATTTTTTGATAGAGTAAGGTTTATAAACCTATTTTATTATTAGTTTTTAACCGATGAGGTAAAATTAAACTTACGGAGGTCCGCATGGATTTCTATACAATTGTTGAAAAAGCAAGAAAAACAGGAAAAATTGAAAAAGGAACTAATGAAGTTACAAAGGCTGCTGAAAGAGGCAGTGCTAAGCTAGTTGTTGTTGCTAGTGATGTATCTCCCAAGGAAATTATTAATCATTTGCAGTACATTTGCAAAGAAAAAGGAATAAAATTTGGAGAGGTAGACAGCAAACAAAAATTAGGAATTTCAGCTGGAATAAAAGTAGCTTGTAGTTCAATTGCAGTAATTGTTCCTGGAGATTCTGATAAAGACATAAATGCTTTAAAGTAAAATTATATTTTTTATAAAATGGCAGACTCACCTAAATCAAATGAACAATCCCAGAAGAAAGCAATTAGATTCGTAAGTGATGAAGGACCTGTTCCAGCTGTTGTTGAAGATATTCTTGGAAGAACTGGATTTAGAGGAGAAATAACTCAGGTAAGAGCTAAGATTCAGGAAGGAAAAAATAAAGGAAGATCAATGAGAAGAAATGTTAAAGGACCTATTAAAATAGGAGATGTTTTAATGTTAAGAGAGACAGAGATAGAAGCAAGAAAAATAAGAAGCAAAGTAACAAGGGGGGCTTATACTTAAAATGCCTGTATGTTCTTATTGTAAAATAAATTATGAAGTTCCAAGAGGACTGACTTATGTATTAACTAATGGAGAGATAATGTATTTTTGTTCTAGTAAATGCCAGAAGAACTGGAATCTTGGAAGACGGGCTGATAAAGTTAACTGGATAAGAAAAGCTAATAAAGTAGCCGTTAATAAAGAGAAAAAAGAGTAATTTTTACTTTTTTACAATAATGTTTAAATTATTTAATATTTATTTTCTTGCAACTAAAAGATTAGCTTTACCGACGGTAAACAGCTATTTTTGCATGGAAAGCTTTTTAAAGGTTGAAGGCTTTTTGTAGGTGTAAAATTAGGAAAATTGTATTAATTTTCTAGGTGACTTAATATGACTAAAGAATATAGTGCAAATGAACCTTTAGGAAAGGTTCCCAAAACCGGAGTAGAATATGAGTGAGGAATATTCAGCGAAATCAATTAAAGTTTTAGAAGGTTTGGAAGCTGTTAGAAAAAGACCGGCTATGTATATTGGAAGTACATCAAAAGAAGGTCTTCATCATTGCTTCTACGAAGTTATTGATAATTCTATAGATGAAGTCCAGGGAGGCTTTGCTACCTTAATTGAGGTTACTATAAACAAAGATGGTAGTCTGACTGTTGTGGATAATGGAAGAGGTATTCCTGTTGATAAACACGAATCTGGAAAGTCTGCTTTAGAAATTGTAATGACTAAACTTCATGCAGGAGGTAAGTTTGAGAACAAAGCTTATCAGATTTCAGGAGGTTTGCATGGAGTTGGAGTTTCATGTGTAAATGCCTTGTCTATTAAACTTATAGTTCAGGTTAAAAGAGATGGTAAAATTTACGAACAAACTTACAAAATAGGAGTTCCACAAGGACCTGTTAAAGTAGTTGGTACAACAAAAGGAAATGAGACAGGCACAAGTGTAACATTTTATCCTGATCCTGAGATATTTTCTACTGTTAATTTTGATTTTTCAGTTATAGCAAACAGAATCAGAGAGTTAGCTTTTTTGAATCCAAGTGGTAAGATAGTTGTTAAAGATGAAAGAGATGGTAAAAAAGAGGAATTTCATTATGAAGGAGGTTTAACTGAATTTGTTAAATGGATTAACCGTTCAAAATCTCCTATTCATAAAGCTATTTATTTTAAGAAACAAGCTGACTCAACAATTATAGAGGTTGGAGTTCAGTATGTTGATGGTTATCAGGAAAATATTTTCGGTTTTGTAAACACAATTAATACTGTGGAGGGAGGAACGCACATTTCTGGTTTTAAAACAGCTTTGACAAGAGCAATAAATGATTATGCTACTAAAAAAGGTATTCTTAAAAATAGTGATAAATTGACAGGAGATGATGTTAGAGAGGGATTAACTGCTATTGTAAGTATTAGAATTAAAGATCCGCAATTTGAAGGACAGACTAAAACTAAATTAGGAAATTCAGAAATAAAAGGTTATGTTGATTCTGTGTCTTCAATTGCATTAACTGAATTTTTTGAAGAAAATCCAGATATAGCTAATAAAATTGCGAATAAGTGTGTTTCAGCAGCTAAAGCAAGAGAGGCTGCAAGAAAAGCAAGAGATTTAGTAAGAAGAAAATCAGTTGTAGGTTTTTCAGGATTGCCTGGTAAATTGGCAGATTGCTCTTCAAAAAAATTTGAGACAACTGAATTATATATTGTAGAAGGAGATAGTGCTGGAGGTTGTTTTTCTGGAGATACAAAGATTGCTCTTGCAGATGGAAGAAATATTTCATTTAAAGAATTAGTTGAAGAGGATAAAAATAGTAAGAAAAATTTTTGTTACACTATTAAAAATGATGGGAGTATCGGAATTGAAGAAATAAAACACCCAAGAATTACAAAAAATAATGCTGAAGTTATAAAAATAATCTTAGATAATAATCAAGAAATTATTTGTACTCCGGATCATAAGTTTATGTTAAGAAATGGAGAGTATAAAGAGGCTAAAGACCTAATTAAAGAAGATTCTTTAATGCCTTTATATAAAAAAATTTCTAAGATTGGGGGAAAAATTACTATTGATGGTTATGAAATGGTTTATGACCCTATAAAGAAATGGATTTTTACACATATACTCTCTGATGATTATAATTTAACAAAGAATGTTTATTTAACTGAACAAGGAGAAGCTAGACATCATATAGATTTTAATAAGAGAAATAATAATCCTACTAATTTAATAAGATTAAGTAAAGAAGATCATTTAATTTTACATACACATCATTTAGATAAAACATTACATAGAGAAGATGTAAAAGAAAAGGCAAAACAAGCTCATCAAACTTTAGAGTATAAAAACAAAGTAAAGGAATGGGCAAAGCAACCTGAGATAAGAAAAATGTTGAGCGAAAATGCTAAGGCACAATGGAAAGATGAAAATTACAAAAAATATATGATTACTAAATTTATGGAGTTTTATAACTCAAATGAAGAATATAGAAAAAGAAATAATAATCTTTTAAATGAAAGTCAGAAAGATTATTGGTCTAATTCTGAAAATAGGGAAATAGCTTCTCAAAAGGTTAAGAAATTTTTTGAAGAAAATCCAGATGCTAAAGAGTATTTATCTAATATTGCAAAGGAGCAGTGGAAAGATGAAGTTCTATTAATATGGAGAAGACAAAAAACTAAAGAACAATGGACTCCGGAATTTAGAGAAAAAAGAATGAGGTCATATAATAAAACTTATTATAATAAAACTATTAAATTAATGAAGGAAGCTATTGAAAAATTTGGAAGCTTGGATAATTTTGATAAAATAAGATTAGAGAAAAATGATAAAAGTATTTTGAGTAAGAAAGAATTCATTAATAGATTTTTTAATAACAATCAAGAAGAAATGGTTGAAACAATTAAAAACTATAATCATAAAATTAAATTAATAGAATGGCTTAACCAGAAAATCGATGTTTATGATATTGAGGTTCCCAATACACATAATTTTGCTTTAGCATCTGGAGTTTTTGTACATAACAGTGCAAAAATGGCCCGTGACAAAGAATTTCAGGCAATATTGCCCTTAAAAGGTAAACCATTAAATGTTGAGAAGGCAATACCAATTAAAGTTCTTGGAAATGACGAAATTGTTAATTTAATTACAGCTATTGGAGCTGGAATTAAAGAAAATTTTGATATTAAAAAATTAAGATATGCTAAAGTTATAATAATGACTGATGCAGATGTTGATGGTCAGCATATTAGAACATTATTACTTACATTTTTTTACAGATATGTTCCTGAGTTAATTGAAAATGGGAATATTTATGTTGCTGTATCTCCATTATACAGAGTTAGATGGAAAGGGAAGGACTGGTATGTTTATAGTGATGAAGAGCTTGAAAAAGATTTGAAAAAAACTGGGGGAAATCCTGAAGTTCAGAGATTTAAAGGACTTGGAGAAATGAACCCTGAACAGCTTTGGGAAACAACAATGGATCCTAAAAAAAGAATTCTTAAAAAGATAACTGTTGATGATGCTGTAAGAGCTGATGAAGTATTTACAATGCTTATGGGAGATGCTGTTGGTCCAAGAAGAAAATTCATTGAAATAAATGCAAATATTGCGGAGTTGGATATTTAAAATGCCGAAGAAAAAACCTGACGATGAAAATGAAGAAGATTTAGATGAAACTGAAGAAGAATCTGATAATGAATCTTTGGAAAATTCCGGAACTGGGAAAGAGAATGGTAATGGTGTTGAAACTGGAGACATAGAAACTCTTTCAAAACAGGAAATTAATTTTAAAGATATTGGAGAGGACAGAACTGTTAATTCTGAAATTTCTTCAGAAATGCAGAAAGCTTATATTGATTATGCGATGAGTGTAATTGTTGCTCGTGCTCTTCCTGCAGTTGAAGACGGATTAAAGCCAGTTCATAGAAGAATTCTTTATGCAATGGATCAGATGGGTTTAGATAAAGGGCCGACAAAAAAATCAGCCAGAATTGTCGGAGATGTTATGGGTAAGTATCATCCTCATGGTGATGCTTCTATATATGACGCATTAGTTAGAATGGCTCAGGATTTTTCTTTAAGATATCCTTTAGTTCATGGGCAGGGAAATTTTGGAAGCATGGATGCAGATGCAGCAGCTTCAATGAGATATTGTATTAGTGGAGATAGTTTAGTTTCAACAGATAAAGGACTTATGAGAATTGATGAAATTTCTACTCAAGAAGATATTAATATTAAAGTTCTTTCTAAAGATAAAAAAATTAATAAGGCATTAAAATGGTTTGATTCTGGATTTCATGATACTCTTAAATTAACGACTGATAAAGGTTATAGTTTAACTGGAAGTAAAAATCATCCCTTACTTACTTTAAATAAAGATAAAGATGGAAAACCTGTTTTTATTTGGAAGCTTCTTCAAAATATATCAAAAGGAGATGTTGTTGTTTTGGATAGATTGGAAGATAATTTTTGGCCTAAAAATGAAGTTGATTTAACACAGTATTACCCAGTTTTAAGAAAAAGGGTTAAAAAAAGAACTTTACCTGAAAAATTAACTGAGGAACTTGCTTTTATTTTAGGTGCTTTAACTTCTGAGGGTTTTATATCTGATAAAAAGTTAGAATTTTGCAATACAGATGTATCCTGGATTGAATCTTTTGAAGATAAATGGAAGAAATTATTTCCTGATAGCACTTTACATAAATTTAAAAAACAACCATCTTCATATGGAAAAAAAGAATATTATAGATTAGAATGTCATTGTCTTTATACTTTGGAATTTTTAAGGAATATAGGTTTAATGAATGTAAAAGCTGATAAAAAAACATTACCAAAGCTTATTTTACAATCCCCAAAAAATATTGTGAAAGAATTTTTAATAGCATATTTTGAAGGTGATGGTAGTATAAGTTACTCAGGACATATGATTGAATTAAGTTCTATATCAAAAAGTGAAAAATTAATAAATGAATTGCAAATTTTACTTTTAAGATTTGGAATTGAAAGCGCAAAAAGGTATGACAAATGGAGATTTGTAAACAAATTATACATAAGAGGTAAAAGAAACTTATTAAAATTTTACAAGGAAATAGGATTTATTTCTGAAAGAAAGAAAGTAAAATTAGAATTTATAGTTTTAAATTATAAGAAAGATTATTCAGCAAGTGATTATGTACCATTTATTTCAGACTTTGTAAGGAGTTTATCTAGAGATAATTTTATTGTTAAAAATAATTTTGATAGATATTCAAGTATGGGTGAAAAATATAAAAAAATCAATCAGATTCTTATTAGTAAAACAGGAAATGACTATGCTAATTTATTTGAGTATTTGTTAACTTACCAATATCTTTTTGAACGAGTAACTAAATTAGAAGAAGCAGGTAATCAAAAAGTATATTCTATTAAAGTGGATAGTGATTGCCACTCTTTTATTTCAAATGGTTTTATTAGTCATAATACCGAGGCTAAACTTGATAAAATCGCTTTAGAGTTATTGCAAGATTTAGATAAAGAAACTGTTCCATTTGCAGGTAATTTTGATAATTCATTAAAAGAGCCTTTAATTCTTCCAGGTAAGATTCCAAACCTATTAATTAATGGAAGCAGTGGAATTGCAGTTGGTATGGCAACAAATATACCTCCTCATAATTTAAATGAAGTTTGTGATGCAATTATAGCTTTAATTGAAAAACCTAATCTTGAAATAATTGATTTACTTGAGATAATCAAAGGACCTGATTTTCCAACAGGGGGAGTAATGGTTGCAGAAAATATTCTTGAAATGTATTCAACTGGAAAGGGTGCTGTAACTTTAAGAGGAAGTGTTAGGACAGAATCTTCTAAAACAAAAGAATCGGTTGTTATAGATGAAATCCCATACCAAGTTAATAAAGCAGAACTTGTAAAACAAATCGCAGAGCTTGCAAGAGATAAAAAATTAACAGATGTTTCAGATATAAGAGATGAATCTGCAAAAGGGAAAGTTAGAGTTGTTGTTGAATTAAGAAAAGGAGTTGACTCAAAATTTACAATTAACAGACTGTATAAGAGCACTAATCTTCAAACAAGATTTAACGCTGTGTTTGTTGCTTTGGATAATGGAATTCCTAAAACTATGAATCTTAAACAGATTTTGAATGCTTATATTGTTCATAGAAGAAAAATAGTTAGGAAAAGAAGCGAATTTGATTTAAGAAAAGCAGAAGCTAGATTACATATTGTTGAAGGTTTATTAATAGCTCAAAGACAGATTGATAAAATTATTGAAACAATCAAAAAAAGCAAGACGACTCTTGAAGCTTCTGAAAATCTTCAAAGTAAATTTGGATTGAGTAAAAAACAAGCTGAGGCTATTTTAGAAATAACTTTGAAACAGCTTACTACCTTAGAAAGAGAAAAACTTGAGAATGAAGAAAAATCACTTAAGGAATTAATAAAAGATCTTAAAGCTATTCTTGGAGATGAAAAAGAAATTTTAAAGATAATAAAAAAAGAATTAAATGATATAAAGAAAAATTATGGGGATGAAAGAAGAACTAAAGTAATAAAAGCTGTCAAGGAAATTGAAGAAAAAGACCTTGTTTTGAAGCAGGATGTTGTTATAACAATTACTGAAAAAGGGTATATAAAAAGAATGCCTTTCAAATCATATCATGAGCAAAAAAGAGGTGGGAAGGGAGTTATAGGAACTGATCTTTCAACAGATGACTTTGTTAAACAATTATTAACATGTTCTACACATGATTATTTGTTATTATTTACAAGGAGAGGAAGACTTATGTGGTTGAAAGCACATAAAGTACCTGAGACACAAAGATATGGAAAAGGTCAGGCAATTGTTAATTTGCTGAATATTAAAGATGATGAAATATCAAGCGTTATGCCTGTGAAAGATTTCAAAGATTATTTATTTATAGTTACTAAGAAAGGAATGGTTAAAAAAATAAGCTTAAGTATGTTTGCCAAACCTAGAAATGTTGGAGTTAGAATAATTAATCTGCCATTAGATAATTCTGATTCAGTTGTTGATGTTAAAAGAATATTTGAGAAACAGCAAGTTATGCTTATGACTGCAAATGGACAGGCAATCAGGTTTAATTCAGATGAAGTGAGGAATATGGGAAGAGCTAGTTATGGAGTTGCAGGAATTAAATTGGAGAAAGGAGATTATGTTGTTTCAATGGAAATAGTTCCTATGCAAAAAACAAAAGGCACTATTTTAACAATTACTGAAAAAGGATATGGAAAAAGATCAGAGGTTGATGATTATAGAATAACAGGCAGAGCTGGAAAGGGAGTAATTAATCTTAAAGTTTCTGAAAAAACTGGTAAAGTTATAAGAACTATTGAAATTGATGTAAAAGATACTATTGTTGTAACAACTAAGAAAGGAATGGTTATAAGAACTAAAGTTAAAGATATAAGAGTTATGGGCCGTGCAGCACAAGGAGTTAAAATAATCAATCTTAAATCAGGAGATAATGTAGGAGATATTGCAAAACTTGCCGAAGTTGAGGAAATAGAAGAAGATTCTTAATAGAAAATAACAATATTATACATATTTCTTAACATATATCTTTTTAAAAGAATCTTTGTTTAAGAGTAAGGAGAACGGGGTGTAAAGAGGTGATATTTTTATTATCTTTTAGTTTTCTTTTTGACTTTATTTGACTTAACCTTGCTAATTTTAGCCTCTATTTTTTTAAAACCAGTATATTTCTGTAAGACGACTGGAATTGTTATGCTTCCGTTCTTGTTCTGATTGTTTTCAAGAATACAGACAAGAATTCTAGAAGTTGCTAAAGCTGTATTATTTAATGTGTGAACTACCTGTCTTTCTGATGATTTTCTTACAACTTTAATGTTATGATCTCTAGCCTGGTAATCTGTAATGTTTGAAAGAGACATTACCTCTCCATATTCTTTTGTTGTTGGTCTGTAAACTTCTAAGTCAGCGCTTCTATGCTTCCATTTAGCTAAATCTCCTGTGCAAATTTCCAACACCCTATATGGTAATTTTAATTCTTTTAAAATTCCTTCTGAGTTAGCTAAAAGTTCGTCATAATATTTTTCAGAATCTTCAGGAAGGCAGAAAATAAACTGTTCTATTTTGTTAAATTGATGTGTTCTCCAGAGACCTTTTTCATTTATTCCATGGGAGCCTATTTCTTTTCTGAAACACATACTATATGCAAAGTATTTTTTTGGAAGATCTTGTTCCTTAAAAGTATAATCTTTATGCATAGCCATTAGAGCATGCTCTGCAGTTCCTATTAAGACCAAGTCAGTGTCTTTAACTTCATAGATTGAGTTTTGTAAACTTTCAAGACCTTCTGAGGCTGTTATAATATCTTTTTTTATCATCAATGGAGGTTCTATATATTCATATCCTTTTTTACCCATATAATCAACTGCAAATTTTATTAATGCCTGATTTAAAATAGCTAACTCATTTTTTAGATAGTAAAAACCATTCCCTGATGTTTTTGCAGATGCCTCAAAATCACCTAACTTTAAAGATTCTATAAGCTCTACATGGGTTTTTATAGGGAAGTTAAACACTGGTATTTTGCCTATTTTTTTTATTTCTACGTTTTCACTTGAATCTTTTCCTTCAGGTGTTTTATTTGAAATTATGTTAGGAAGTCTGCTTAACATTCTGTCTATTTGAATTTTTAACTTATCTGATTCTTCCTCTGCTTCTAGTATTTGTTCTGGTATTTTCTTAGCTTTTTTAATTAATTCTTGAACAAGCTTATTATCTGCTTTTTTTAGAGCTATATTTATCTCCTCTGAAATTTTATTTCTTCCAGATCTTAGATTATCAACTTCATGCTTTTTACCTCTCCATTTTTTGTCTAGCTGAAGAATTTCATCAACAAGTTCATTACTTTGATTGGCTTTTTTCTGATTAGCCTTTACAATTCCTGGATGCTCCCTAAGAAGATTTATGTCTAACATGAGATTGAATAGAGAATATTATATATAAAGTTTATTAACTGTTATTATTTGTTATTTTTATCACCACGCTTTGGGCTGTGGTGATTGGGCAGCTCGCTCGCGGCGTGGGCTGCCCGACCACAATAATAAGGTTTTTAAACCACTTTTATGATATGTATTTAGCTAAAATATAAAATGGCAATTGTAAGAATTAAATTAAGCAGTATAAATATAGATCAACTTAATCAGATTACTGATACAATTAAAGATATTGCTAATAAAGCAGGTGTATCACCAAGAGGGCCTATACCTCTTCCAACAAAGAGGCTGAAGGTTACTACAAGAAAATCCCCTAATGGAAGCGGGACAGCTACTTTTGACAGATTTGAAATGAGAATACACAAAAGAGTAATTGACTTGCCCAGCAATGATAAGGTTTTACATAGTATTATGAGGCTTCCAATTCCAAGAAGTGTTAATATTAAGATTGAGATGAAAGGATAGTCTTATAAAACTAATTTTTTATATGTATTCTAGAGACATTTTATTTTTAAACTAAGTTTTCTAAAATATTAGATGGAAAGAGAACCTTTATTTATTACATTAGAAGGTGGAGAAGGTTGTGGTAAATCCACTCAAATAAAACTATTTTATAAGTGGTTTAGTGAAAATTACGGGCACGGAATTGTTACTAGAGAACCTGGTGGTGTAGAAATTTCTGAAAAAATTAGAGAGATATTAAAAGATCCTAAGAATACTGGAATGGATATTTTGACTGAATTTCTTTTGTTTGAGGCTTCCAGAGCACAGTTTGTAAAAGAAATTCTAGAACCTAATATTACTCAGGGAATAAGTGTTATTTCAGACAGATTTACTGATTCAACTAGTGTCTATCAAGGAATAGTAGGTGGAATTAGTTTAGAGATTATTAATTATTTAAATAAATTAACTACCAATGGTAAAAATCCTGATTTAACATATATTTTAGCTGTTGATGTTGGAGAAGGGCTAAGAAGAGCTGGAAAAAGAGGAGAACTAGACAGATTAGATCTTTTAGGAATTGATTTTCATAGAAAAGTAAATCAAGGATATTTAGATATTGCAAAAGAAAATCCAGAAAGATGTGTTGTAATTCCAGAAGGAGATATTGCAAGTGTTCAGAGAAATATGAGAACAGAATTTTTTAGAAGATATCTTTCTGGAATTTAAGTAGCTTTTATATTTAACATTTTAAATTCTTAAATTACTGTCTGGGAGTTTTTTAGAATGCGCGTCTAAACGGCCTTCCATTAAACATGTCCAGCATGTATGGACTGTTCCAGACTTTTCTTTTACAGTTCCAGTATCCTTACATTCATGGCACCTGTAATTTCTTATTTCACCTTCCATTTTACCAGTTTTTTGAAATACTTTGAGTTTTTAATTATTATGGTTATCAAAGATAAGGTTATAGTAAGGTTTTTAGGGGATTTTTGACACTTTTTAATAGTATTTTTAGAAAAACTGCCAGCGGATTAAACCTATTATGTTAATAATAAAGTATGAACATGAAAGGAATAATAATCCCCAGTGCTTGTGTTTATATGCGAATATAGCCCATGTAACATTTCCTACAATCCAAATATAATATCCTTCAGAAAACTTAAATGCTATTAATAATGTTCCTGTTAAACTTAATATTGCTGCCATCCATTCTAATATGTGATGTCTCAACTCTTTTTCAATTGTATATTTTGCCATTTAATTAAATAAGCTTAGATGTCTTAAAAACATTACTTTTTAGTGTTTCATAGAATTTTTAAACTCTGTTTATTATTTTTGACTTATGAAACTTTCAAAAAATAATAAGCTTATGCTTGGGGGAATTGTTTTTATAGTATTAATTGCTTTAATAGTTGTATTTGCTTTAAATACAGGAGATAAAAATAATATGGGAAAGGTTTTACTTGAAACTAATAAAGGTAATATTGTTATCCAATTATATGATGATATGCCTATAACTGCAGGCAATTTTAAGAGTTTAGTTGAACAGGGATATTATAATGGTGTTGTATTTCATAGAATTATAGATGGTTTTATGATTCAGGGCGGTGATCCAACAGGAACTGGAATGGGTGGACCTGGTTATAATATTAAAGATGAATTTACACATTCTGGCGGAAATAAAAATAATAGGGGTACTTTATCTATGGCTAATTCAGGGCCAAATACTGGTGGAAGCCAGTTTTTTATAAATCTTGTAAATAATAATTTTCTAGATTCTAAACATCCAGTATTTGGAGAAGTTGTAGAAGGAATGGATATTGTTGATTCTATTGCTAAGGTGGAAACAAATGCTGATGACAGGCCTTTGGAAGATATAATTATTATTAGAGCTAGTATTGTTAATTGATTTTATTTTTTTGTTTTCTTAATTATTTTTTTCTGAACAAATTCGGCTTTTTTTCTTATTTTTTTCAATAATCTTTTTGCCCATACAAATTCAGCTGCAAGAATTACAAGACCCAGTATTATAATTAAAATTCCTGGACCGGGTAATACTAATAATAAAAAACCTATTGCTAAAACTGTCAGACCTACAATTACCACAAATACTCTTTTTACCTTTTTAATAGTATTCATAATCTTTTTAAGTATGCAATCTATTAATATTTATCTATATATAATTAAAATGGCAAGAAAAAAGAGAAAATACAGTACAAAAATAGATGCTGCTGAAAAAAAAGAAGCTGATGGATTTTTAAGAGTTATTGGTTTTATTGTTAAATCTCCATATTATCTTGTTAAAAAATTGAAATCTAATATTGAGAAGAATAAAACTGAATCCAGAAGAGAATCTATTTCATCTGTTTTTGAAGACTTTAAAGTTATAGAAACTTTAAAGGGAAATTATTCTAACTGGAAAAAAACTTTATTTAATTCTGATAGTAAGATAGGCATTATAATTGGGGCAAGAGGTAGCGGAAAAACAGCATTTGGAATAAAGCTTATTGAAAATATATATTCTCAGAAAAAAGTTAAGTGTTATGCAATTGGATTTAAAGCTGAAGATTTTCCTTCTTGGATAAACGTTGTTAATAGTGTTTCTGAAATAACAAATAATTCTTATGTTTTAATTGATGAAGGGGGAATTTTATTCAGTTCTAGAGAGTCTATGAGTAAACCGAATAAGTTGTTAAGCGATTTAATTTTGATTGCAAGACATAAAAACCTGAATATTATTTTTATTTCCCAGAATTCTTCAAATTTAGATGTTAATATATTAAGACAGGCAGACTACCTTGTACTAAAAAAATCATCTTTATTACAGAAAGACTTTGAAAGGAAAATAGTTCAAAAAATATATTTGGAAGTTGAAAACAAATTTGAAAAACATAAAAATGTTGAAGGGGTGACTTATATACATAGTGGGGATTTTTCAGGATTTATTTCAAATTCATTACCATCTTTCTGGAAGAGTGAAATAAGCAAGTCTTTTAAGTGAGTAATTTTGACAATAAATATGTTTTTAAATCCATTTTATTATTTTGTTATATGAAAGATAAAATACCGAAATTTATTCAGGAAGCTTTGAAGCTGGCTGATATTAAGATTAATGGTAATAGAGCATGGGATATTAAGGTAAACAATTCTAGAATATATGATAGGGTTTTGAGATATGGGAGCCTTGGTTTAGGAGAGAGTTATATGGATGGGGACTGGGATTGTAGGGCTTTAGATCAGCTTTTTTACAGAATTACAAAAGCAGAATTACAAGAAAATATTAAATTTTCTCCAGAAATAGCATTTAGATTTTTAAAAGCTCTTATTTTTAATCAACAGTCAAGATTTAAATCTAAAAGAGTTGCTCAGCAACATTATGATCTTGGAAATGATCTTTACGAGGCAATGCTGGACAAAAATATGCAGTATACTTGTGGATATTGGAAAAATGCAAAGACTCTAGATCAGGCTCAGGAAGCTAAATTGGAATTAGTTGCAAAAAAATTAAAATTAAAGCCTGGGATGAGTGTTCTTGAACTAGGTGGGGGTTTTGGAGGACTTGCAAGACATCTGGCTAAGAACTATCAAGTTAAAGTTGAAGTATATAATATTTCAAAAGAACAGATAGAGTATGGTAAAAGAATATGTAAGGGATTAGATGTTATTTTTCATGAAAAAGACTATAGGGAGGCTAAAGGTCAGTTTGACAGAGTTGCATCTATTGGGATGATGGAACATGTTGGTCCTAAAAATTATAAAACTTTTATGAAAGTAATTCATAGTTGTTTGAAAGATAATGGAGTTGCAGTTATTCATACTATTGGGAGAAATACAGGCCTTAATGTTAGTGCAGGAGATCCTTGGATAATGACTTATATTTTTCCAGGAGGGCATTTACCTTCTTTATCACAAATAACCGGAACTGCTGAGGAATTATTTGTTATTGAAGATGTTCATAATTTTGGTCCTGATTATGACAAAACTTTAATGGCATGGTATGAAAACACAAATAAGGGATGGAATAAACTTAAAGATAAATATGGGTCAATGCAGAATGGCAAATTTAAGAGAATGTGGGATTACTATTTATTATGTTGTGCAGGAACATTTAGATCAAGAACTATTCAGCTTTGGCAGACTGTTTTAACAAAGAAAGTTGAAGAGAGATATGATACTGCTAGATAAAATTATTTCTTTAAAACACATTTCTCATAGAGATTAAGAAATACTTTGTTTTTGTCATATTTATTCTTTAATTCAAAATACTTTTTACCATTATACACTTTCCAAAATTCTTTTTCAGGAAAGTAAGAACTAGAGTATAGGGATTTCTTACCATTTAAATTTAAAACTTTTTTTTCTATTAATCTATTATAATATCCTTCTTTTTCCTTTCCCTTTAATTGTACTTGATCCCAGAATCCAAAATTAAAGTATAATTTATCAGGATTTGTTATATAGAGATCAAATTTTACACTTTTATTGTAAGTTTTTGTAGGACAAATCCATATAGGCCAAATTTTTATTGTTTTCATAAAAAACTCTAGAAATTTGTATGCATTTTCCAAGGGAATTTCAACATCCTGTATAACAGACTCACTTTTTATTTTTTTTATTGGTAATTTATCTATTAACTTGTATTTTGCATTTAAACTCATAATTTTGTGATAAGTTTTTGAATTCAGGTTTCTTTTTCCCCAGAAAAATCTTATAATTGGTTTTTGAACTAAAAAATGTTCTGAACACCAAAACCAGTCAGTATCCCATCTCCACAAATAATCATTAGTTGTTAAGTAATCTTCATTTCTGTTTTTTATTGATTTATAGAATATCTTCATATAAGTA
>Ga0208958_1002605_pt1 | contig 15241 bp, 14 predicted proteins | sample RifOxyB1_FD_184032 | JGI IMG/M metagenome (GOLD analysis project Ga0208958, IMG submission 184032) | Soil microbial communities from Rifle, Colorado - Rifle Oxygen_injection B1 (SPAdes) | ecosystem: Environmental > Terrestrial > Deep subsurface > Rock core/Sediment | place: Rifle, Colorado... | reverse complement strand
TTGGGGTCAATTTCTTTCAATACACCGAGTCCCATACACTTTGGGCATGCTCCTTCTGGTGCATTGAAGGAGAAGGAAGCAGGGGTTATCTTTGGATATGATATCTCACAATTCGGACAGGTGTTATTTTCTGAAAAGAATAGCTCTTTATCTTTAATTAAGACTTTTATCTCGCCATCTGATTGTGTAATTGCCAACTCTATGGCATCTGTGAGCCTTTTTTTGTCTAAATTTGTGGAATCTATCCTGTCTATGACCAAATCTATGGTATGTTTTTTGTTTTCATCCAATTTTATGTTCTCTATATCGTCAAGAAGGTATGTATTTCCATCAATAATGACCCTTAAGAATCCTTTTGTGAGGAGTTTGTTAAAAAGAGCACTAAATTCACCTTTTCTATTCTTTATGATGGGTGAAACAACCTGTGTAACATCGGAGGTCTTAGACATCTCCTTGATCACTTTATTTGTTATTTGTTGAATGGTTTGAGACTGAACGGGTGTACCACACTTTGGACAGTGAGGTTGTCCTATATGCCCATAGAGTAGTCGTAGGTGATTGTATATCTCAGTTATGGTTCCAACCGTAGATCTTGGATTTGTTCCTGTAGTTTTCTGGTCTATGGAGATAGCAGGGGAGAGTCCTGTTATTGAATCTACGTCTGGCTTCTTCATAACTCCTAAGAACTGTCTAGCGTAAGAAGATAGTGATTCTACATATCTTCGTTGGCCCTCAGCGTAGAGAGTGTCAAAAGCAAGGGTAGACTTACCACTTCCAGAGACACCAGTAAATACCACAAGCTTGTTTTTGGGTATATCTACTGATATATTCTTGAGGTTGTTCTCCCTCGCTCCTTTAATTTTTATATAATCTTGTTCCATAGCAACCTTAATTATATCATTAAATGACAATATCTATTATCCTATAGCCAATTAAATTACTTTGGGAAATGTGGTATATTTATACATGCATCCGTAGCTCAAAAGGACAGAGCAACGCACTCCTAACGCGTAGGTTGTCGGTTCGATTCCGGCCGGATGCGTATCTTAGTGGAACTTGTTCTCTACAATGGTTAATTTCCCATTACTATCTTTCTCGAAGGTGTAGAGTATCTCTCTGGCACTGTTTATTACATAATCTAGGATATTTGCTGATTCAGCTAATGGATATTTGTTATCACCATCTTTGTCGGCTATATAAATGCTATTATCCTCTTTGAAATATATATAAGCAGAATCTGATAGCCAGAAGAAATTGCTTTTTACACTGTTTATGCTCTTTGAACCAATCTTTACAGTATGATCTTCATCTTCTTTGTCGAATGTAAATATCTGGTAACCATTAAGATCCTTAAATCCTAATTGGAAAGAGTCGAGAGAGTAGTAAAGCAGCTCTGTTGGATATGGTGAGATCATCAAAAATTTGGAGGTATCTATGAAATACCAGTAAGATGCTAAAGAGGTAGATATATACATACCCTTAGCATTTACATTAACATCCAAATCTTTTATCTCTCCAGTACTTTGTGTGCTTTCTGGAGAATTCGAGAATTCTTGCCAATCAGTAATGGTTTCTCTGTACTTTTTGATATACTCTTCTGATTCCTGTAAGTATATTTTTTCAATTATGGTTTTTGTATTGTTTCCAGCAAGAGATTTCTGTACAAGGGAGTAGGTGTAGATATTTTCTAGTTCGTCATTTACAATCTCTGTGATTATATATAGAGAACCTTCAGTATCTGTATCCCAGACATATTTTGTAGAGACATCTTTTTTAAGAAGGGTTGTGAATGTTCGTTTCTCAATGTCGTATGAGAGAAGTTCTTTCGAAGAATCGAACATAATATATCGATTATTTTTACTCCAAGACATTGCATATTTAGAATAATTTCCAAAAGGCAATTGGTTTGAACTACCAAGAGTGTTTAGTTGTTGAGTGTTAAGAAGGTAGAAGGAGGTAGTTTCCGTATCGGTACTAGTTAGGATTGCTCTCTGTCCATTTGGCGAAATACTAATGGCAATCTTATTTGATTCGAGAGAGAGTATTTTTAAAGGGTTTGTGGAAAAATCCCAGATAGGCATATTGATAGTGTACTCCCATAGTGAGTAGGAGGAGTTGGAATCTTTTTGTAAGAAAAGGATGTTGTTCCTTGTTTCATTGATCCAAATCTTCTCGATTAATCCTTCAGATTTCCATTTTTCCTTACTTGCTATTGTATCGTAAATTAAAAAAGGAGATATTGGGGTAGATTTTCCTTCTACAACGGTTACCTTCTTACTCCAGTTTCTGTAAGCATCCTTTTTTAATAAAATATCATATTCTCCAACCCTTAGGACGTGACTTCTTGGCGTTCTTCCGACATTATCCTCGCCTATATACATATCTGCTGCAGCTGGTTCGCTCTGTACAGTTATGACTCCAGTTAGACTTATTTCTCTCTTAAATATATCTATTCTGTATCCACTAGAATATAGATAGATTATTGCTGCTCCTAGTAATATAATGATTGAGGAGAGTATGGAAAGTAGAACAGGAATTAATTTGTCTTTTAAGTTTTTATGTTCTTCTGACATCTCGAAAAGTATAGCATAATACAAGATAATTTTGTTAGAATGTAAGCTATGAATGAAAAGAAAAGAATTTTAACAGGTGATAGGGCCACGGGAGCAACATTTCCAATCGCGGCTTATATAGGCACTCTGAAAAACAGAATAGAGAGGCAAGATGAATATGAGAGTTTTATCTTTATTGCGGATTATCATGCATTAACGACACATTCAGAGAATGTCTCGCAGATAAAAGAAAATACATTGGGTTTGTTGAAGACTTATTTGAGTTTGGGGTTGAAACCAGAAAGTGTTACTTTCTATAGACAATCGAGAATACCGCAGATTTTTAGATTACATGTAATACTGTCTATGTTGACGAAGATGCCCGAATTAGAAAGGCAACCAATGCTAAAAGAGAAGTTGGCATTAGGGTATAAATTGACATATGGTCTTATGGGATATCCAGTGTTAATGGCTTCCGATATTTTGATAATGAATTCTGACTTGGTTCCAGTTGGTAAAGATAACGAAGCACATGTCGAAATGGCCAAAGACTTAGCTCTCAAGTTTAACTCGATATATGGGGATGTCTTCAATATCCCAAAAGGATTGATAGGCGATATTGTTGTTGGGCTAGATGGCCAAGGTAAGAGTGGAAAATCAACAGGTGGGATTTACTTCACAGATGATACAGAGACTGTAAGAAAAAAAGTTATGTCGATGTATACAGATCCAGGGAGAATTCATCCGAATGATCCTGGAAAGGTTGAAGGAAATCCAGTTTTTATTTATCACGATTATTTCAATCCGAATACAGAAGAGGTTCGAATACTCAAAGAAAGATATCAAAAAGGTACTGTTGGAGATGTAGAAGTTAAAACAAAATTATTCGATGCTATTGAGGCATTCTTGATTCCCATTAGGGACAAAAGAGCAGAGGTAGAAAGTTTAGGAGATGACTATTTGATTAAGATTTTGGAGAAGGGAGAGGAAAGAGCTCGAAAAGTAGCTTCTGAAACGGAAGAAAAGGTCCTGGCAGCTATGGGTTTCTAATTATTACATTTATATTATTATGTTTGCAAAGAAATTAGGTATTGATTTAGGTACAGCAAACTCTGTGGTTTTTGTTCAAGGGGAGGGTATAGTTTTTGTAGAACCAACTGTTGTAGCTATAGATGTAAACAAATTTACTGTAGTAGCAGTGGGTAACGAAGCTAAGGAGATGATTGGAAAGACTCCGGAGAATATAGTTGCAAAAAGACCTTTGAGAAATGGAGTAATAGCAGATTCTAGAGTAACTGAGGCCTTACTGAGATTTTTCTTTGACAAAGCACTTGGTAAATCAAGATTTTTTAAACCAGATGTTGTGATAAGTGTACCTGCAGGAATTACCTCTGTGGAAGAAAGAGCAGTACTTAAAGCAGCGAATGCAGTAGGGGCGAAGAATATTACTCTTATGCCAGAGCCACTTCTTGCAGCACTAGGTGCAGAACTTCCAATACATACATCCTCCGGGAATATGATAATTAACATGGGTGGTGGGACTACTGAAGTAGCAGTTATCTCTTTGGATGGCATAGTTGAGTATGATTCTTTGAGAGTTGCTGGTGACGCCATAAATGAGGCAATCATAATGTATATGAGAAAGAAAAAGGGACTTTTAATTGGAGAACAGACCGCTGAAAAGGTAAAGATAAAGATTGGCTCTGCCTTAGAAGTAAAAGATCCAAAAGAGATGGAGGTTAGAGGTAGAGATGTAGGTGGTGGTATGCCAAAATCCATAGTTATAGATTCAAATGATGTAGCCAAAGCAGTAGAGCGACCTCTTAGAAGTATAATTAAGAGTATTCAATCTGTGCTTGAAAAAACTCCTCCTGAATTGTCTGCAGATATCATAGACAGAGGTATGGTAATGAGTGGTGGTACGGCAATGTTGAGAAATTTAGACAGACTTTTTACCAAAGCAACGGGTGTTCCATCCCATGTAGCAGATGATCCTGCATTTTGTGTAGCAAAAGGTACGGGTATTGCTCTTGAACTTCTTGAAACAGGTGACAGAAAGTTTTCTTTCAATCGAGAGTTTAGAAGATAGTTCCTTTTTATTTCCATTTATGTAAAGATATTATCTATGAACATATTCTTCAGAAAAGCTAAGAAAACAATGAAAGTAGAGGAAGTAACAAAGCTTTTGGGGGAACTTAAAATTCCAATTGCCTTAGTATTTACACCAACAAACCTAGATTCAGAGAAGAAAAAGTTCTTTGACTCAGACACATATGAGCCTCAATTCCAATACAGAGTAGTTAGTAACAATAATGAGCAGATATTAAAAAGACTTTCTGAGGTAAAGGAAATCCCAGATGTAGATCCAAGGATCTCAGATTTCTACATTGACCTAATAGATTCTAAAAGAGAAGCTAGTGACCTTATGCATGCGGTAGGGAATAATGAAGCTGTTACAGATATCTCTGTAGCAAGGTATAGCAAACCATCTGCAAAACTTTTTAGGAATGCATCAAGAGTTTTGAGGGGTAAATATGGTAAGTACAATTTAGCAAAAGAGGATAATATAAAAGATCCAGAGATGTTGGGGTATGACAAGATTGTTTCTGCTTTTGATGTTGTCTTTAAGGAGTTAGGACTCGAAGATTGGTCTGTAAATAAGTCATTGAATATTGCTAAGAACGGAGTAAAGGTTGGTGTAAAGAGAAAAGAGGTTTTGGTTGATGGAAATATTAGTAAAAGTAAACTTCAACTGAGAAAGACAATAATCCATGAGGTAGGAACACATGCTTTGCGTTCTCATTATGGTCTTATGAGTGGTTTTGAAGCAATAAGTAAACCAAACTTACCAGGATATTTAGATATTGAGGAGGGGTTAGCTTCTTGGAATGAGAATAATATGGGGCTTCTCCCAGTGAAATCTCTAAGAAACAAAGCAGCTTTAACATGGGCCATATATGTTGGAGAGGAGTTGTCTTTTAGACAGCTTTACAACGTACTTCTTGGTAGTTTTTCTAAACCAGGGGCTTTTGATATAGCATATAGAGTTAAAAGAGGTCTTTCAGATACATCTTATCCAGGTATTTACGCAAAGGATGTTGTTTACTTCAGAGGATTTAGGAAGGTTATGAAGAAATTGGAGGAGGATCCTACTTTGTACCAGAAACTTTACTCTGGAAAGATTACTTTCAAACAGTGTGAGTGGGTAGAGGAGGGATTAATTCCAAAAGCAGGTAAGATTCCAACCAAGAACGATTGGTTGGAGATATTTAAGAAAGCAGGGATTTAAAAAGAATATATTTTATTGTAGGATATATTTATGAAGAATATTAACTTTGGTCCTGATACGGATGGTGGTCCAGGGACAATAGGCGGTCCATCAACAGGAGGCTAGAATGCAGTTATTATAGCTTCTGCTATATTAACAGGTGTTCCCTTTATCTTTGTTTCGTAGGCTTTAAATCCTGGATGTAGGCTTATCTCCTGTATACAGGGTTTACCATTCATATACATAAAATCTACAGCTATGAAATCAGCTTCTAGAATACTTGCCATTTTCTCTGCTATCTCTTTCATCTCTTGGTCTGGTTCATTGTACATCTCATATATTCCCTTATTCACAGTCATAAAGCCTTTAGATGCACTTCTTTTCCATCCACCAATTACTTTACCTAGTTTAACAAAAACTCTGTAATCTTCGGCAGTATCTGAGAATTCTTGAAGAAAGAAATCCCCTAGATTCTGACCTTTTAATCCCTCTTGTTCAAAATCCTCGTCTTTTTCTATTTTGTAAACATTCTTTTTAATCTTCTCTTCGCCGTCAATTATCTCAACTCTATTGATACCAGCATACTCTTTTATGATTAATGGATATTCTTTTAACATATCTCTGGGTTCTAGATATTTACCATCTGTTCTGTAATATGTCTGAAAGTAGGGGAGGTTATATTGTGAACATAGCAAAGAAATGGCTACCTTATTATAATATGGCAATTTCTTAATTGCTTTGGAATTTTGAACGAGCACTTTTTTTTCTGGGTTGTCACTGTTATGTTGCTCAATGTAGTCTATGATGTATCTCTTAAGCGCATACTGCCTGTCGTTGTGAAGTGCATGACCTCTAAAAATGATGTGTGTATACTCCTTCACATCTATCCCTTTAGCTTTAATTTGTGTGGAACCCTCTGTGAAAAGAATTTCTATTTCATCGTTGTAAACAAAATCTGTTGGTATATCCTTCTTTTTTAACTCCTCTAATATCCTAACAGAAGCTGTAGGTATTTCCATCTGTTTTACTCTTGGTCGTTTGTCTATTACAAGGTATTTCATTGTCAGAATGTCTTTATTTTAGATATTAATCCTTTTCGTTTGTATTTATTTATGACTTTCATACAATCTTTATTCTCTTTCAAGGAAGTTTCTATCATTAGGAGGTTTATTTTATTTAATCCAAGGCCATCTTTTGCTACTTCTTCCCAATTTCGATGATGGATTATGATTGCATCAAGAGAGGCATTAAGTTTAAGTGCTTCTACACCCTGCTTTTTGGTTAGATCTTTATTCAATGCTAGTGAATTTATTCTGATCTCTCCGTCTTTGTATTCTCCGACCACATCTTCCTTTTTTAAGTAGGAGGAGAACATATTTTTCTGTTTAAGTGTGGTAGGGATATCATATTGGGGATGACCAATTACAACAATCTTTTTTGTTTTGTTGTTTACAAGTAGTTTTTTAATATAAGTATCTGCAACGTAGCCTCTGTCTATTCCAATTACAGGGAAGAGGTTGAGATATGCCTCTGGCATAGTGTTAATCTCAAGGATAGCTCCATTGTCTGTAGTAAGAGGTTTGGAGATATCTTTGCACATTATATCAACTCCAAGAGCGAATGCATGGATTGATGTTGCTATACTTTCTACGATGCTTTTAATCTCTGGTCCTACTTTGTCTGTAAAGTCTTCTGTTATACCGCCTTGGCTCATACTTGCGACTTTTCTTACTGCTATTTTCTGCTCTTTTTGTGGTATTGAGCTTAGATCTAAGCCTTGTGCTTTAAGATATGCTTTCAATGGTTGGTCTATTTCAATTGGTTTTAATGTGTGTGCAGGACTGGTAATGTCTCTCTTAGGATCTTTGTTAGTATCTTCTATGAGCTTTGCTATTGTGTCTTTACCATTTCCAATTACAAATGCAGGGATTCTTTTTGTTACGACTTCTAAATGGCCATCTATAACTAGGAGCCTGTAATCTTCTCCACTTACCTGTTCCTGCATCATTACTTTGGTCTGCCAATCTTTTCTAAGCTTACTGTCTATCATTTCTTTGGCATATTTGTATGCTTCTTTAGCTTCTTCAATGGTATTTATACCAACTGAAACTCCACTTCCACCAGTAAGTCCTGTTGGTTTAATTACAACTGGTTTTTCAAAATGTTTCCAGACATTTTCTATTTCTGTAAATGAATCTATGATCTCCCATGAGGGGAGTGGTAATCCAAGTTTTTGAATTACTAGATTACTTGACCATTTATCTCTTTGGATTTCTTTTGCAATCTTAGAATCTTGAGAAGAAGAGATTGAGTAGATTATCTCGGAACCTTTACCACAACCTACTGTGTAGTGACGATTAAAGGATGGTGTGTATGTAAGGGATTGTTCAGTGGCCATTGTTGGGGTTGTCTCGTATCCAAGCTTATGCGCTGCAAAGAGTAGGGGTATGGTGGACATTGACGAGACCCTTATTCTTATTATCTCTAAACATTTATCTAGAGTTTCTTTGTATGGCAAATTTCTCTCTAATACACTACCAAGTTCTTCCCAAAGCGATGGTATATTGGTATAGATCTTTAGTGTATCTTCGGTAAATTTATATTCTTTGATGAATATGGGGTGGAAGGAGTGTATTAGCTTGATTATCTTTTCTAAATCTACTGTTTTCTTTACATGTATCTCAATTGAAGAGATTTCATTTTCTAAATTCAATCCTTGAAGTACTTTTACCATTTTTATTTAACTGAATTTATGTATTTATCTCGGATATATTCCATTATTGGTATGGCTACTCTTACAACTTGTCCTTTGTTTACTTTGTAATGCAATCTAAGACCTGGGTTGTAGTTTATCTCATTAATTCCACATTTATCTTGTTTAGTAATGTCTTCTGCAATTATATCTACGCCTCCGAGTTCAAGATCTAGTTCTTTTACTGCTTGGACTGCAAGCTTCTTGTAGTACGGATCTACTATGTCGGAGCATTCTTCTGTAGTTCCTCCTGTTGTTAGATTGCAATTATATCTTAGAACAATTTCTTCTCCATCCTTAGGGACAGAGTCGAGGGTTAGATTTTGACTTTTTAGTCTTATATCTACCTCTGTGTCTATGGGAATTGGTTTTAGAACAAGCATTCTGCGCTCTTTGTTTTTAATTTCGATTAGCTCCCTTATAGTGTTTTTGCTATTACCGATAACTACTGGGGCTTTTCTCCATACTATTCCTACAACCTCTTCTCCCACTACTAGGAATCTGTAATTTTCGCCCTTTATGAACTCTTCACCTAACACCTTTACTGCTCCCTTTGCATTACTTTTGTGTAATGCATTCTCGTATGCTTCAATTACCTGATCTTCTGTCTCTGGTAGCATAGTTATTCCAATTCCGCCGAGTTGCTGGGAGGGTTTTATGACGATGTTCTTGTATTTATTGAAGAACTTTATTGCATCTATTGCACTTCCAAGTGGCTGTTGTTTTGGAACATCTATATCTGCCATGCTCAGTACAAGGTTTGTAAGGTATTTTCTTTTAGCAATGGTAGTTCCTGGAGAAGGAGTAAGTGGAGTAACGGTATTGATTATGAACCAGTGTTTGTTTTGGTATGTAAATCTAGCAAGAAGGCTGCGAACAACTATTTCGTAGTCGATTCCAAGTTCATCTGCAGCTTCTATGTAGTAAGCCAAATGAACATTTCCTGCCTCTTTTAAATATTCTTCGTATTTTTTCATACTATGTAAATGTTTTAGATGTATCTATTAAGTATCCTTTGAGTTCGTTTCTTCCGATTACTACATTATATGTGGTATCTTCGGTGATAACCATTTCAATATCTTTTTCTTCACTAGCTATTTTGGTATGTACATGTATGACAGGTCTTATCTTTATTGCTCCTTCTTCTACAATTTTTGCGACTCTAAGGATGTCTGGGTGACCTATAATGGTGGATTGGTTAGAATCTATGTATTCTTGACCCTCTTTGAAGCTTTCAAACTTCTTTGGTATGGAAAGAGAGTAGAAGTACTCTATTGCTTCAAAAAATCCTATCCTAGAAGCGAGGGTTTTGTTTATACGGGAGGTTATTAATCCTGTATCTACGAATACTCTTATGGCTTCACGATTTTGAGGGTCATTTTTCTTCTTAGAAACGGGTGTCTTATAGTAGAGGAGGACTTTTTCGTTAATGTTCACAACTTTTCTTCCACTAATTGCCTCGATGCTTTCTTCGACCTCTCCCCCGAAGAGATTTTTTGCTACTCGGATACCATGATTTATACTCTTTATCTCAATTCCCTTTACTTTCTCCAGCCTCCATCTAAGTCCTGCTTGATTTGCTACCTGGATACCAAGTCCTGGTCTTGCGTTTAGTTCAAAGACAACAGGTCCTTTCTCTGCATCTAAGGCTATATCTACGCCAATGTATCCTAGTTTACTTGCTCTTTGGCACTTTACAGCTATTTCTAAAATTTCGTCCCAGTATGGTACTTGAATACCACCAAGTTTTTTGTTCTCTTTAAGATCTAGAGTTGAATCTATCATTTCGTAGGAGTCACTCATTATGCTTCTATCCTGCATATGCATAGAGTAGGTGGTTATACCAGAACTAATATCTATACCGGTACAGATAGCTCCAGAGTGCAAATTTGCGGTACCATTGGACTTCTTCGTTGGTAGTCTCATCATGGCCATTATGGGGACTTGGTTGTATCCGATTATTCTAATGTCAGGGACTCCTTTGTATGAATATTGCTTGAGAAAGGGATCTGTTTTGACTCTCTCCTCTATGATCGCGATGTCTTTTCTAGAGCCCATGGAGTACCTACCATCTAAAATGTTCTCAATATGCAGTGTTATGTCTCTTGCAGTCATTATTTCTCCACTTGGTCTTATCCAGGCTGTTTGGCCTTTCTTTTTACCGTAGAGTACAACAATACCGTTTCCCCCTGTACCTTGGTTTGGTTTTATGACAAAACTGTTTGGTAGGGATTCAAAATCTAGGAATTGTAACTGTTTTTTTGTCTTTACAAGCTTATATACCTCTGGTGTTTTAATTCTTTCCCTTGCCAATATCTTTTTTGTGAGAATTTTGTTATCTGCAATTCTTTTTGCAGATGGTGGGTTTAATGGACGAACATACTCTTGGTTTCGTCTGTTTAATCCCAGTATTTCTTTTATCTTCCTACTTTTTGACATTTTCTTTTTCTTGGATAATGGTTCTAAATCTCAAAAGATCTTTAAATCTAAGTCCTGAGAATTGTCCGATAAGGATGTTTACTACAATGAGGGCTGGTATTAGCCAGAGATTGTTAACCATGAAGGCAGATACAGCTTCTCTAGTAATTAAGAACCATCCGAGAGAGGCAATTATGATGGTACTTCCAAGTACTAACATAGTTGTTTTGAATCCTTTTTTAATCTGTTGTTTAGCGAAGAAGTCGGAAAGTGCGATTATGGAGATTATTGCCAATGGCTGTATGAGGGACATATTTGGTAATCCTAGGTTGTATTTTTTAACAACTACAAAGAAAACAATTAAAGACATTATGATGAGGCAGTAATTAATTGCCATTCTAGATATGTAGTGCATTCTAATTCTGCTAAGGATGAGGAAAGAGAGTAGGGAGGATGCTATGACTACTGCTGTTATGATCAGCCCATATCTAAGTCCTGTATATGTGTATGCTACAGCTAGTATTATTGGGACATATATCCCAAAGGACTTTGATCCTACAAGGTATCTAGCTAGGCTTACAATTGTAGCGATAATTGCTATTCCTACAAGTAATCCCAAGGTTTGTTCAGCAATACCATTATCCAGTACCCATTTAGTAAAAGGTGTGTAGTCCATTAGATATATTGATAAATTAATATATTGGCAGATTCAGTATAATTATACTTCTTTGGATATATATTTGTCGATGGGAGTTAATTAAGTGTATAATCCTGTTAATATACAATAATTTGTATATAGATCTATAAAAATATACCTAAAAGAGGAGGAGAGATGGCAGAGCTTAAGATCTTGCTGAAAGAAGATAGTGAGTTTCTGTATTTCAAGGTTAATCGTTGCCTATTAGAAGGGTGCAGTCTCGATGCTCTCGAAGAGGGGGAGGAGATTGGAATAGAAATACCAGCAATTACAAAGTTCATACTAGATGAATTGGACCTTTGTGAATGTTTGAAAGATATTGCGATTAACGAAGACTCTATCATAATTAGTCAAAAAGAGGCTACGCTCTCTATTGATCTGATCAAGAAAGTAAGAAAGATTATAGAGAGGTGTTTCCATATTGAAGAGCTTCTCTCACGGATTTAGGTGTATCAAACTCTCCCGATGGAATCGGTTTTTAAACATCCATTGGGAGAGAGTACACTTGCTATAAAAACAAAAAGAGCCACTTTCGTGGCTCTTTTAATATATATTCTTAAATATATAGTTATGCTAATTCTACTGTAGCACCTGCTTCTTCGAATTTAGCCTTGTATGCTTCTGCATCCTCTTTTTTAACTCCCTCTTTTACTGTCTGAGGAGCTGTATCTACAAGATCTTTAGCTTCTTTTAATCCAAGCTCAGTTATCTCTCTTACTACCTTGATAACTCCAATCTTGTTAGCACCTGCTTCTTTAAGGACGATATTGAAGATTGTTTTCTCTTCTTCTGGTTCTGCTGCTTCAGCTGGAGCTGCTGCTACTGCAACAGGAGCTGCTGCGCTTACTCCAAATTTGTCCTCCATGACCTTAACAAGGTCTGCAAGTTCTAATACACTCATCTTCTCTACTATCTCTAGTACTTTCTTAGAGTTCTCAGATAGCTCTGGAAGCTTTGTATTTTCGTCTGCCATGGTTATATATGTTTAAATTAAATACAAAATAATGTTCGGTTAAGCACCCTTTTCAGAGATGCCCTTTAGAACCATAGTTAATCCTCTTACATTTCCTGTTACTGCATTCATAAATCCAGATACTGGTGCTGACATAGTTCCAAGTAACTTTCCAAGTAAGATTTCTCTAGAAGGTATTTCTGCTAACTGCATAACCTTCTCTACTGTTAAGAATTCACCCTCATATACTCCACCTCTTGCATCAAAAAGCTGTGTTTTTTTCTGTGCTTCTTTTATTAATTTTGCAGGAGCTGTAGGATCTTCATCAAAGTAAACAATTGCTGTTGGTCCATCAAACTCTTGTGTGTTTAATGGCTGTTCTGTCTCTTGTAGGGCTACCTTAAAGATACTGTTTTTAACTACAGCAAGGTTAGCACCTGTACCTTTCAACTGGATTTTTAATCCTGTTGTAGTAAGTGTATCTGCTTTATCAGAGTTGATTAAGAAATATCCTTCTTTACTCTTTAGTATTTCTTTGTATCTCTCTAATAGCTCTGTCTTCTGTGAACGAGATTTAGACATAGTTATATATTTTTTAATTGAATGTATATTTTTAACCTCGCAAGGATTTATTTTTGTACCTTGTTTCTTTGGTTAAATACTAGGTGGATTATATCAGTAGGATAGGGGATGGTCAAGGGAATTGCAGGTGGACCTAAGAAACGATTAAAAGAAACTCTGCGCAGAGCCAGCTTCTTTAGAATCACTTAGATCCACCATCCTGTTTCAACAAGTATAACTGTCAAGACTGTGAATATTAGGCACCCAATAATGCAAGAAGTTCCTTTTTCCAGGCTGTGGAAGATACCTTCTTTTGTGTCTTTGAATCTTCTTGTAAAGAAGATAATATTTCCTTCCAATCACCATTCTCTATTTCCATTGTGGAGATATTCTCTGGGAGTAGGACCTCTTGATGTTCTCGTTCTGTAGGGATTTGGCTTTTCTTCTGTGTTTTTGTCCTCAGAATCTTGATTATCTTAATCCCTTTCTGTGTCTTGATACAACAAACACGGCCAGCAGGTATTCGAAACTTTACTCTTTCTCCGACTTGGACCTCATCGAAAACAATCAGATGTTTTAAATTAACACCTGCATTGTTTTGTTTCTTTCTTTTCCGATTTGGTAATGGGTCGATGAAAATTGTGCAGTCCTCATTACACTGCTTGTTGCATCCAAAACATGCATCCATTGTATTCTCCTTGGGGTGAACTTTTGAATTTTTGAAGAGCAACAGTATACTTGTTGCCTAGACATTCTATACTATGGGAAATAGTTTGTAAATATGTAATATGGGGTGGTGCTGAGAGAGTCAAGTGCGATGTAAAAATCGTGAGCTGAAATGCTCCTAGGTTGCTTTTCAGCATTCTATACTCAACTCTCTCTGTCGTTCTTTAGGGGGGGTGTTGTTTTAGTTGATTAGTATGTCGACACTTAGGAGTCTCTTGTTCTTAGTATCAATCCTAAAAGCAAACTTATAGTTTAAAAGTCTAGTTTTTAAGACAAGAGAATTGTTTCCCAAGCTTTCATAACCAATCACATCAAAGGGTTTGCCATTGAACGAAAAAGTATTATCTCCTCTCTCGTATGCTACATAGCGGGAGAAATTTTTACTTTTACTCTCACATCGTGCTTCAAGACCAATTTTCTCGAAATAGAAGATTAGTCTATGATCTTCTCCTTGTAAGACAAGTAGATCCAGATAATCTCCCTTTACCACTAATGTTCTTGCTTCTATTCTTAACAGCGTTCCTTCCCGTGATTTCATCTTTTCAGACCCTTTCTTTTGTCTTTTTACCCTAAAGAGCAACGACATATATTCTATCCCATAGAGTATGTGTTGTAAAGAGTATATATAACAAAAAAGACCTCTTACGAGGTCTTTCTAATTACAATGTAATATGGTTATTCTGGTTTAGTGTAGGCTATCTTAACACTAGCTCCCATTGTTGGTGCTATATGCATTCTGTCTGCAATCTGATCATATGGTTTTCCAAATATCTCTTCTAATGCTACTACTGCAACATTGATATTCTCTATTAATTTCTCATCCTCTAAATCTAGTTTACCTACATTTAAATGTATAACTCCGGAATCATCACATGCGAATGTCTGCTTACCCTTCTTGTATTCACCAATTGCACCCTCTAGATCGTTTGTAACTGTTCCATTCTTAGGACTTGGCATTAATCCCTTAGGACCAAGCTCTTTACCTAAAATTGCAATCTTTGCCATTACATCTGGAGTAGCAATTGCAACATCAAATTCAACCTTTCCAGCCTTAATATCTTTTACTAAATCTTCTAAACCTACAAAATCTGCACCAGCCTTTGAAGCCAAAGCATCCTTATCTGGAGTACAAAATACAGCGATCTTAACTTCTTTTTTGGTAGAAGAATGTGGAAGAGAAACAGCACCCTTTATGGATTTTGGATCTCTGTCCTTAGGTATTTTAATATCTACATGCATTTCAAGTGTACCTGTGAAGGAAGAGTAGGAGAGTGTTTTAACTTTCTTAACTCCATCTGCCAAGGCATATTCAATA
>Ga0208958_1002603_pt1 | contig 15247 bp, 23 predicted proteins | sample RifOxyB1_FD_184032 | JGI IMG/M metagenome (GOLD analysis project Ga0208958, IMG submission 184032) | Soil microbial communities from Rifle, Colorado - Rifle Oxygen_injection B1 (SPAdes) | ecosystem: Environmental > Terrestrial > Deep subsurface > Rock core/Sediment | place: Rifle, Colorado... | reverse complement strand
ATATCTTAGTCCAGCTTAGTTCATATAACGCCTTTGCTTCTTCTTGCATCTGACGATATTCATAATCGCTTATTTGTTTAGGTTGTTTTAGTCCGTATTGTTCAGTTATATTCTCTGCGTTCTCTTTAGCTGATAAAGTGCTGTCCTTTTCTGCTTGTAAATCTATCACATCATTAGCTAAGCCATTCTGCCTAAGAATACGATTAATCATAAAATCACTTTGTTCTTTCTGTTTCAAACTTTGGTATAGTTTTACTTCTCCACATTGCAGATTTGGCTATTTCTTCCATGTCTATACAATCATTACAGTATCTTAAATATTTGCGGTTTGCCTTTAGCATTTTATCACAATCAAGACATGATTTATGTTGTTTTCCCACGTCTTTAGGTCTTTTATGCTTAGTCCATAGTTTCATACTAATTCCTTACCATGCGTTATTGTTGTTACATTGTGGGCATGTCATTTAATCATCTTCAAATACAGGCAAGTAACGCAATTTTCTTTTAGATATATGGTTTAGTTTATTATTTAAATACAAGGTTAAAATACAATCGCCACATATCACATCATTGCCATACTTATAGAGACTTTCCCAATTACAATTTACACATTTTTCAATTTTCATCTAATCACTTTTACAAAACTCTTTTATTTTCTCGGCTATTTCAGCTTCTAAATCGTAATATGCAACCCCGTTAATTAAAGCTGGATTCTTTATGCTATCGTCATCGAATGTTTTAGGGGTTATCCGATACATATCTTCTATTAGGTCGCTTATTTGGTCTATAATTTCATTTGCCAATTCTTCATATTTATCCATAAAATCACCCATTAATTTCATATATCCCAAGCGTAGCTTTATCGTATGCGATTTCATATATTATTCCTGATTCACTTTCTATAACTATAATATCCATGTTATCTCTTATTATGGCACATTGGCCTATTTTAAAGACTTTCATACAATCACTTAATCCATTTTAAAAATCTTTTACTTGCTTCAGGTAATTTCTTTAAATTATAATTCGCCTTTTTAATCTCGTCTAAGTCCCAAACGCTATAGTTATCCGTAAAGCGGAATATTCTCTCACATATTAAAACCGCTTCAATTTCATCTTTTACTCTTACCATAATTATTTGTTTCATTTACGACCACTTTTTTCTTTCATATCACTCACTCAACCAATTCTTAGCTATTTCGTTGTAATCTACACGCCACAAACTCCCTATATCTTCAAACATCAGGTGAAGGCAACCATGCCCAGACATACAACCATTGTCTTTAGCGTGTGCTGTCATTCGTGCAGATTCTTTTAACTCATCTACAAATTCCTTTATTCTATCGGCTAATTCATAAGTTTCTTTAACGCTTCCTGCCATTTCGTTTATTTGACTATAAAATGCCTCGTCATTGGATAGCCATAAGTTTAAAGCCCATGTTTCATGATTATACCACCCGTTATAAAATTGGCATTGTGAGCAACCATTCTTATTACAGTTCTCACAGTTCTTTACTAATTGCATATCCTTACGACTCCTTTATTATCTCAAACGTGCCACCATCTAACTCCATCTGCGTTCCCTCTATTCCTATGAATGTTTCGGCTTCTATCTCGCTTTTAAAACGGGCTATCAAGTAGCTCATGCCATCTCTAGTAAACCAAACCTGATATATCTTACGTTTCATTTCTTCTTCACCTCATGGATTCCAAGTACCTGCCTTATAGCAGAACAATAAGCACAGTTGTGAAATCCTTTTGTGCCGTAATGTGAATGTTTGAGTTTTTCGACATCGGCGATGGGGATGTAACATTGTATTGCGGGTCTATCATGCTCCATGCAATAGCAATCGCAGTGTTCACATTCATCCTTTACTGTGTTCATATCCTTACACCTCTTGCGTTTACCATTGTGTGCCATTGTTCAGAGCTGAAAGTATCAGCACAATACATACATATACATGAGTCCGAGCAGACTATCCAGCGTATTTCTTTATGGTCGCACATATCAATTATCTTCTTCTATCTTGAAATAACGACACAATTTTGTTATCCATTCCTGTGCATCGGTCTTGTATTGGAAACCTGATTGCAAAACATTTCCTTCATGGTCTATTATTCTCCATGTCATCTCAATCACATTTTTGGTCTTGCGTAACAGTTTATCTTACCGATTGTTATTATCCACTTTCTTCCTGTTTTATCTTTTACTTCAAATTCTTCCATTTCAATCACCTATCATACTTTTCTAGCAGGTATAGACTTCATTTCGGTGCTGGGATATATATGTACGGGTAGTGGATTACTATATTACAAGCAACAAATCCTATGTATGTATGCATGATGTAAGTTAATAAGTCAATACTGTGTAATAATTGGTGGGCAGAGGCATAAGTGTTTGTCTATGTCATGTGCTGGGATATCAGTTATCATTATTACTATCAATATAGACATAATAATAGCATTAGTTATAGTCTTACTTGCATAGCTTAGTCTTACTTTAGTGTATTATAGTCTTACGTTCATAATATAAATACAACAAAATATATATTGCAGTATAGTGAATAATACTATTCACTTAGGCAGACCAATAGATGTTTACATTACCATTATAGTATATACATACATATACATTATAGTTAATAGAGATAACAATATAGATGACATAGCATACATTATAGCTACGGTATTATATAAGTTGTGATGTATATTTTGCTATACCCGTCTTAGTGATATGGTATGTGGCTACCCCAATCAAAAATAGACGCTATGGGGACCCTAAGCCAGTAAGTCCTGTTTTAAAAAATTAGAATTTACTAGGCGTGGTTTAATCCCTTAGCACAGTATTCACATCTAAAACGCTTCTCAGTACGGTCAGTTAGCTCAAAATTAGCCCACAATACCTCGCATTGGTCGCAATACAACATACCGTTTTTATCCATTAGAAATACCTCGCGACAAACATATACTCAGCCAATACGTCTTTTATTCCAATAATTCTGCCGTCATCCCTATCCGACATCACAGTTAATCCTTTGAACTGTATTCCTTCTCTTACCTTATTTACCTCTACGGTGCCTCTATACCACTTTCCTTCGTTGGAAATAACATACACATCAGTAAGCATGTTGTAACACTCCTTTCCCTGCACCATAAATCAAGGGAATCATGGGTTTCCTTAACGCGTACATAGCCAACGCCAGGGCAGTGGGATAATCGTCTCCCCCAGGGTTGTTAGCACTGCGGATAGCTTGTTCGGCAAAAATCTTTAGATACCCCAGATTGGTCTCCTCGTAGCGCATGTCACTCAACTCTTTGCGTAATTTAGGGTTTTTGGGGATAATCACGTTCCGCGCAGCCATCTGACGCTGTAAATGCATGAAAATCTCCTCTTTTGTTTTTATGGTGAACAAAAAACCTTCCACGTTAACATATTCATCGCGGGTAAGGAAATCGCTCACACCCCCACCGATGCCTGTTTCATCAACCAAGATTTTCTTGAAATTCCACTGCATGTTAAGCCGCTTGATTCTTCCCACAATCTCTGGAATAGAATCATCACGAGACTCAAAGAATTTGACCGCCAACGTGGCTAATGGGGTGCGTTCCACTACACACAACACAGTCCTGTCCTTACCATGGCGTGCAGGGTCAACTCCCAGGTAATAGTCCGCGTTAGGCAGCGGAGCATCCCGTTCTTTCATATTAGGATTAGTACACCCATCAATCAAAGAAATAGGAAACATGGCGTTTCGTTCGTCTATGAACTCGGCCATGTATTCCTCACGCCATTCAAATTCAGTCATCCTTTCTTTATCGGCTTCGATTTGCTCTCTATCGCTCATCGGGTTGTCATAACTGGTGACTGGACCGAATGAATTGTATTTTAATTTCTCGTTTCTATAGGCCTCATAAAAGAAATTCCTGGTGCCTTTAGGCGTGGATATAATCAAAAGTGAACCATGTGTAACAATCAGCATAGGGTTAATGGCACTCCAGGCTTCATCCTTAATATTTGCCACTTCGTCTATAATTATCATGTGAGCGGTAAACCCTCTTATATTATCACCTGTGTCCGGCACAGGCATGGCTATAATTTCAGAGCCGTTAAAGAACTCTATTATAGTCTGGGTTTCCCTGTCAACTAATGTAGCTAGATTCAATTCAGGAAATTTACGCGCAGATATAGTAATGAAATCCCTTATCTTCTTGAACAACCGGTTAGACTGCCTTTGTTTAGGTGATAATATCAACACAGTTGCTCCATCATGCCATAATGCGTACCACAGGGCTTTCATTGCAGCCACTGTGGATTTTCCTGTCTGCCTAGCCCATAATAATAATGTTTTTTTATCCATACAATCCAATGCAGCAGTCTGGTAATCAATCGGTTCCCAGTCAAAATAAAACCTGGCAAATTCACTAGGACTCATCCTCTTGCCTATAATTTCTTCTAATCTAGATTTCACAGTCGCAGCAGAAGTCGCATGTTCCTGCATGTATATCACACTCATCAACTATATCCATTTCTTCCCCACATTCATCACAAACGAACAAATCGTTTTCATCAGGTTTAGATTTCATGTTCATCTCCGCAACAATAGCAGCAGAACCGACAGAGGTCAGACTGGTTTAGGCACACTACCTCTTCTTCTATTTCAATGCCGCACTCAACGCACAGCATCAAGTTTCTCAAGTCGGTTCTGTATGTAATATTTATCATCCTCTAGTATCCAGGATAAACAATGAAACCAGTGTAAGGCTTTCATTTGTGTTTTTGTGTTGCTTTTGGGGTCCAATAACTTAGTATGCATTTCATCAAGCATTTCCCTTACCTGCTTTTCATCTTTCATAGTAATCATTCAAAATCGCCTATTTATATAAATAGGGGAAACACATTGTAATTACATGGAACTTCCTTTCTATAGGCCAGTCACTACAACAGAAAAAGTAATTCCACAATCAATTCTTTACGGCTCGACACCAATGCCTAGCAGAAACTATACATCAGATTTACAGGAAAAATTGATTTTACATGAGAAAGGACAACTTTTAACGCAACCTGAACAGCAAGTTTTAACACTTTATGGAGATATTATACCTCATGGCAACATAAACTGGAAATTATATCAGGATATATATGAAAGAGTACCTATAGTGGCCAATGCAGTCAACAATACAGCCAACTTTGCGCTGCAAGCGGGCTTTGAACTTGATGCTTCTAAGCATAGTAAAGATAAGATATTAAGTTTCTTTGATAAACACAATTTCGAGCTAATAATGCTTAACATCTTCAAACAAATGCAAATATACGGAAACAGCTACCTGGAAGTCAAGGGAATGAAGTTATTGCCACCACACACCATGTATGTTGAAGTTGAGAAAGGTGGTAGAAATGATGGTGTGTTAAAAGGCTATAAACAGATAGTAAACATAGCTGCACATAAAGTGATTCCATTCAGGAAAGACGAGATAGTTCATTTTAAATGGAATGACACAACTAATCCGTTTTATGGCATGTCAGACTTAAGACCGATATTAGGCACACTCACAAGATATATGAACTGGTCAGATGATTTAGGTCATATCCTACACAGGTTCGCGCAGCCGTTCTTATGGCACTCATTAGGCACGGAAGAAACACCAGCAACAAGAGCACAAATTGATGATTATATATCCAGCTTACAAAACAGGCCAGTAGGTGAAGATTGGGTAACCACAAGTGCAGTTGAAATAGAAGCAGTCGGAACAAGACAAAAGATGATGCAGGTTGATGGATTAGTCAAAAGTGTGGAAAATCAGTTAATTGGAGGATTACAAATTCCAGCATTGTTTATGCGTGGTGGAGAAAGCACCAATAAAGCCACTGCTGATGTTGAATTACAGGTGTTTGACAGAAAAGTAAAAGCCCTACAGACTGTAGTGGCAATGCAGATTGAAGATTATTTGCTTCCAAAAATAGCAGACGGTAAAGTAAAAATTGTATGGAATGAATTCAGCGCAGAAGGGGAGCTTACAAGAGCACAAAGACTGCAATTATTGACAGCAAGCGGGGTTAGAATAGATATCGCCTTACAGATGGTTGGACTGGGCACATGGACAGATGACGTGAAGAAAGCATCAGAAGAGATGAAAGAAGAGCAAATGGCACAGCAACAACAGTTATTACAACAAAAGACATCATTAAAGAATCCAAATCAAAAAACAGACACACAAAAACAAAATACAGACCAGAAGCAAAAAATAAAGGAGCCAAAGTAAAATGCCAGTAGATTCAATAATACTTAGGAGAGTTCAAGGTGACGAAGAGAAACTTGAGGTAGATGTAGTCAGTTTTATGAATACAGGCCCTATAAAAGAAATTATAGCCATAACTTCATGGAGCGTAGGAATTACAGTATATATAATGATTATTTACAGATTTGGAGACATTACACACTCCACTACAGAAACAACAAGAACATCTGATGTATACGGTACTGCATTAGGATTAAAACCAAGTTATGAATATTAGGTGAGTAAAATTGCCAGAACAAATAATGTCTGCCAGTGGAGCACCACTATGGCATGTAGACAGCGCGGGAGCAGGTTTGATTACTGGTTCAGTTACCATTTCTAACGCTGCTGTAAATGTAGACGTAACTGTAAGCGATTATGTAAGTATAGTTGGAAGCCCAAACTATAATCTTCCTATAACAGGTTCAGTACAAGCAACAGTCTCATCATTAACTGGTTCGGTCGAAGTAAGTAACAATGCCTTTAAACCATTATCTATTATAGGTTCTCCTAACTATAATTTGCCGGTATCAGTAGCGTCATTATTAGGAAGTGTTGAAGTCAGTTCTATAGTAGGAACGTCAAAGGTTATCGGTTCAGTAGAGGTGTCTAATTATACTGGGAGCGTACACGTCAAAAATACAGTACCGGTTATTGGAAGTGTAGAGATTTCAAACTCATCATTAAATGTAGATGTTACAATAGGTGACTACCTTTCTATAATTGGTAGTCCCAACTACAACTTACCTGTAATAGGCAGTGTAGAAATCTCAACAATAAGAACTATGCCTACAACAACAGTAACTGCAACCAATTTAGATATCAGAGACCTCGCGTCAGCATCAGATAGTGTAACCGCTATTGGTAGCGTTCAAGTGAGTTCTATAGTTTCAAATGTTGGTGTTACACAACAAACATCCCCATGGGTAGTAATAGGTTCAGCACAAGCTTCAAATCTATTAAATCCACATCCTGTAATTGGAAGCGTGGAAATATCCAACAGTTCACTAAATATAGATGTAACAGTCTCAGATTATGTTAGTGTTATAGGCAGTCCTAATTATAATTTACCGGTTATAGGCTCGGTGCAAGTAAGTTCTGTTGGTGGCACTGTAACTGTAGGTACACACGGAGTTACTCAGTCAACAACACCATGGATTGTAGAAGGTTCTGCCATTCAAAAAGGAACATGGAACGTTGGTATTAGTGCTGGTACTAATTTAATTGGTAGTGTAGTTGCAGATATAGTAGGATTAAGTACATCTGATTATGTTTCAGTGGTAGGCTCTCCAAACTATAATCTTCCAATTATAGGTTCGGTGGAAATATCAACTATCCGTACTATGCCTACCACAACAGTCACCGCCACAAATCTTGACATACGAGACTTAACTTCTACAAGTGATAGTGTAAATGCTATTGGCAGTGTTGAAGTTTCAAACAACGCATTCAAACCTTTATTCATAGTAGGCTCTCCAAACTACGAATTACCGGTGTCAGCGACTATATCTACAGGAAGTGGGATGGTAATTTATAGTGGAGCTATAACAAATATTGCCAAAGTTGACACGGGTAATCTAGCTATAATCGGTTCAGTTCAAGTAAGTTCAATTACAGGAGTATTGCCAGCAGGTACGAATGTCATAGGCAGTGTCGTCAACAGAGTAGAAAGATTTGGCACCGCGTCTGACGGGTCTGTATGGGTAACTAACAGCGCAACAGTTATAAGACAACCTGTAGAAAGACAAATGATAGCTGTGGTTGTTACAGGGTCTGCGTCAACCACAAACACAAATGGTAAGATATGGGTTGGGCCAGATTCAAGCAGGATAGTTAATAGAGGAATCGAATTAGTGGCTAATCAAATATGGGAAGTAAATAATTATATAGGCAGCGTTGTCGGAATTACTGATGCAGGTTCTATTTTAGTTGGATACTGGGAGATGTAAATGCCAGCAAGCACACCACCTGGCAGATGGACAGTAAGGGCCGGAAGCTTAGAACCAATAGAAAATAGAGGAATTAAGGTAGATAATACTTTTCATATTGATTATGAGGGAAGCCGAATTGGCCTTGGAGGTTCTCCTATTCCATCGGCCGGCGTTGGAATTTATAATAAATTGGACACAACAGGGTTAATGCATTATTTACCTCTTATTTCTTCTTTACCAAATGCAGCTTATACACATCAAGCTGTCCAGATGTGGTCGGGCGGAGAAGCTAAATTCGGTCCGTGGAGGCAATATTTTAATACCTGGGAATTTGGATGGGGTGTAACTTATAACCACGAATACAACCCAGAAGATAATACTAGAGGTAATAGAGATAAAACCGACATTGTAGCCCAAGCAAGATTTAATGTTGCCGAAGGAGATAGTGGTACAAATGTTTTTGAAATAAACTTTGGTTCTTATGCCGGAGCAGGAATTGCACCTGATTTTAATTCTGCCGCAGCGTATGAATTTCACGATGGAAGAATTTCAGGACAAGCAGTGCCCTCAATGTTTAGAATCAGAGCACCTGGAAACGTAGATGCCCTAATAAGACTGAAAGGGCATACTACAGTCAATCCTGCCCAAGTAGATTTAATATCAGATGGCGTTGACCAAGAATTCAGAATCACTGATAGCGGTAAAAGCACGAATTATTTAAAAATGGATTTAGTTAGTGGTCTGAATTTCCTAGTAGGTTCTGGCACCATCATAAGTGGGGCGTTTGGCCATAAACTCATAAAAACTGCTACCAATTATACTGCGGATAATGAAACTGTTATACTAGGTAGTCCGACTTCAGCAAATATTACAGTAACATTTCCAGATGCAATTAAAACATTAAACAGGATTTATCATATTAAAAAAATAGATAATACCGCCTATAATGTTATAGTGAAGCCAAGTGGTACACAGCTAATAGACGGCACAGGTTCAAAAGTAATAGTAAATCAATACGATTCAATCCAAAGCATATCTGATGGGGGAAACTGGTGGATTATATAAATAAGACACATTTAAATATAGATAAATAGGTGAATAAAATGAGTTATGTCCAAACGGGAAGCGGTTTTGTATTATATTCGGGGGCAGTCAGTAATGTTACTGATATAACATCAGGCAGAGTGGCTACACAGACACTCGGTTCAGTTCAGGTATCTTCTATAGTAGGAGCACTGCCAGTATGGACAGGTGTTGGCTCTGTTACGGTAAAAGATATCTATGAAGGAAGTATAGTACATAAATCATTTGATTGGGATGCTATTTGTATAGGCTCAGTAGTGTATACTCCTCCAACAGGTTCTAGAGTAATGCTTACAGGTCTTGTTGCTTCTGCGTCAGGCGCAAGTCTAATGACCTTGTTTTGTGGTGATAATAGTAAAGACAATCGTATAGCTAAGGTAGCACTAGCTAACTATGGAGGTTTCACGCGTGATTATACAAGACCATATACAGGGCATGTTAATTCTGGTGTTCAGTTGTCTATAAGCGGTACCTCTCCAGTTGGCTTCGTCACAATCGAAGGCTTCTTGAGGGGTAGTTAAAATGGCATTACAAGCAGCAGTTGGTAGTTTTATTGTACCAAGTTCATTAGGAGCGGATTTGGTAGTTAGTGGCCCTGGGTTTCAGCCAGCCATAGTGTTTTTCCTTCCAACAAATAGACTAGGAGATGGAGGTGCCGCCTCGAATTTTGCTGATGGTAGTTTCGGAGTTGCTACGTCATCAACAAGTATGTACTGTATAGCCAATATAAGTGATGACGGGGTTGCCACTTCAGTAACACGAAGATTCCATTCAAGTGGGTTATGTTCGGCAGTTATTTCAACATCATCGGTATCCTATTCCTTGGACTTTCTTTCCATGGATGCAACGGGATTCACAGTTAATGTCGCAAATACAGGGGTAAACCAATTGGTCGGGTATTTAGCGTTAAATGATACAGCTGGGGTGAATGTAAAAACAGGGTCATTTCTTACAGCCACATCTACAGGTAACCAAAATATAACAGGCATAGGGTTTAAACCAGACACGATTGTTTTATTTAGTGTAAACAGTACAGACTCTCCAAGTACAACGGCCTTACGAAACCACGCCTCGTTTACTTTAGGTTTTGGCAGTCCAACCCAAAGAGGAGTTATGGCATATGTGGATGAGGATGACCAAGGGACAACAGATAGTAGTAGATACCAATCAAAGTCGTCAATATATGCGGCACTTAATCTACAGAGCGGAACACTTGAACATGAGGCAGACATAACATCCCTGGATAATGACGGGTTCACATTAAACTGGTCAACAAATAACGGTTCTGCATATTATGCGTTTTATGCCGCAATGGGCGGGGGTCTTAAAATAAATGTAGGGAGCCTTTTAAGCCAAACAGGTGCAGGAAATTTTTCTGTTACAGGGGCAGGGTTTGAACCGCAAGCAGGTATGTTTCTCTCTTTTGGGAGCGTAGCAAATGTAAGTCCAATTCCAACAGTTGAGTTATCTCTTGGTGTTGCAGTTTCGTCATCGCAAAGGTTCGCACATGGTGGAAACAGTAAAGATAATGTAGGCACGAGTGCCACAACAAATATGGGAAGAGATATTAGATTATATGCAAATTACTTAGAAGGCACCGCAATCTTAGAGGGGGATATTGATTTTGTTTCTTGGGATAGTAGTGGGTTTACATTAAATCAGACAGACGCGGATATAGATAATATAGAAATTCTATATATGGTTTTGGGGTCAATAACACCGCCTCCTCCGGCAACAACCACAGTAGTTTCTATAATGCAGCCAATGGGATATTGGGGACCAATATGAGTGTACAAATAATAGACGATAAAGAGAATAAAGGAAAAATTAAGGTAATTATATTTAAATGGCCAATCCATGAAGAGAAACGGTTTATACCAGAATTCGAGGAATTTCTAAACCAGTTAAATCAGGTGGATATAATATCTATTACATCATGGTATGCAGATTTGACAAATTATACTCAGGTGATTTATAGGAAGGTTAGGTGATAATGATTGGTCACACTTTATTCAGGTCCAGAAACAAACGTGGCGAAAGTTGTATCTGGGGCATTAACAATAATAGGCTCGGTAGAGACTTCATTACTTGGTTCAGTTACTCTTAATGTTGGGGACTTACAGATAGGCGCAGTTGAAATTAAAGATGCCATTTCTGCAAATAGAGCCAAAGTAGATACAGAGAGTTTCTTATTCACAAGACAAGGCATACCTTTTTATGTAGCAAGTTCAACAACAATGCCTTCAGGAGTAACTACAGATTTAACATCGTTTACAGTACCAACTGGTAGCACTGTATACATAACAAGTTGGTTAGGGGCTTCAAGGGCAACAGCAGATTATTTATTAACTATAAATTCAGTAGGTAAGGCATGGACAAGCACAACGCCAGTCAATCCAACAACTAATCCGTTCTTTGGAGCAGGAATACAAGGAATTGCAGCAGATGTTATCAAAATACAAGGGCATAACCAGACATCAGGCGACTATATATTCAATTGTGTTATGAATGGGTACTACATTTAACCTATATAAATCAGGTATGTCATAAATTATCGTATGGTAGATATTGGTGCAGACCCTATCGATCTATACATCAAAAGAAAACAATTTCAAGTAGAAGAGCAGCATCTTAATATTGTCAGAACAGAACTTCAAATAGCAGAACTCTATAATCAAATTGAAGGTAAAAAGAAAGATATTAAGGCAATGCAGGATGATATAGAAGTCAACAAGAAGAAAGAGCTTGACCAGCTATTTGAAGAAAAGGTAAAAAGAGAAAAAGGTGAATAATAGTGGCAGACCAGAACACATCACAACCAGTAATTGGGTCAGTAGAAATTTCTAATGCTTCACTCAATGTTGACGTAACAATCGGTGACTATCTTTCAATTGTAGGTAGTCCAAATTATTCCTTACCGGTTATAGGTTCAGCACAAGTTTCTTCTATCGTTGGTGCACTTCCAGCGGGTACTAATATTATAGGTAATATCGGCTCAATAGGCGCAGGCATTCTAGGTTCTGTTCAGGTTTCTAGTATTGTGGGTGCCCTACCAGCAGGTACAGCACTGCTAGGTTCTGTCGTAGCTGATATCGTAGGTCTATCAACATCAGATTATGTTTCTATAGTAGGTTCACCAAATTACAACCTATCAATTATTGGTAGTGTACAAGTCTCGTCAGTGTCAAGTCTACTTGGGTCTGTAGAAGTTTCAAGCATACGCAATCCATTACCAACAGGAACTAACACAATAGGTTCAATTGGTATCATAGGAACAATATCAACCGGCTCTGGAATGGTTATATATTCAGGAGCAGTCACTAATGTTGTTGACGTTACAACCGGTAGGCTAGCAACTCAAACCTTGGGTTCAGTGCAGGTAAGCAGTCTTGTCGCAGCACTCCCAGCAGGGACAGCTTTAATAGGCTCTGTAGTCGCGGCAGTTATAAATCCATCATTAGCAGCAGGTTCACGCTTAAATGACCATGCTACGGTAGTTGCAGTAGCAGCTGGTGCAGGAAGTTCATCATACTTTACACCTCCAAATGGATTTAGATTACAACAGGTAGAATTGGCAGCTACAGGAGAAGCAAAGATGCAGGTGGGAATAGGTTCTCCAACAATAGGATTAATTTATACAACTGCATTCAACACAGCGTCAAACAGGACAGTACCAATTACATTCGCGCAACCAATAGTAATTCCGAACGGAAGTATAGTTACAAGAACACTCATAAACAGGGAAATAACCTTAGCACAGGATATGTACTCATTCGTGAACGGTTTCGTAGAAACTGCTTAATAAACCTTTATAAATAGGGCAATTTATTGAATACTTATGGCAGACTTATCCTTTGCAGAGTCATCTCCAGATTTTTCATTAATAGATGCATCAGGACAGAGACTTATATTTGATTCAGGAAGCCGTATTCCTATAAGTCTTGAACGAGAATCTTTAGTAGGAAGTCATGTATCATTTGACTGGACATCAGCAGTTACTGGCTCTATTCTATGGATACCAGCAAGCGATAAAAGAGTAAGAATAACAGATATTTTATGTTCTGGTTCTGATGCATCATTAGTTACATTATATTTTGATGCCAATAATATTTCAAATAGGGTTTTTAAGGCAAGTCTTGTTGCAGGTGGAGGATTTATTACAAACTTCTCAAAACCATTTATAGGCCCAACAAACGGGTCATTATTTGTAACAACAACTCCATCATCAACAGGATTTATAACAGTTAACGGATACGAAAGGTAATATATATAAATAAGTAAAAACAAGGTGAAATAAAAAATGTTAGTACAAATCTTTAACGGCCCTTCGCCGACAACAGCAGCTCAAGCTGCGGTAACGACAGGTGTGGCTATTAAAACACTTCTGCAAGTAAAACTCGGAGCAGCAGTTCCTAAAGCTAAAATTATTGAATGGGGAATTTCATTTGATGGTTCAGCAGCAGCAACGCCTATTAAATGTGAATTAATAGAAACAGGAACAGTATTTGCGACAGTAACAGCCCATGTAGCAGCAGGAATTGTCAAGTTTGGTGACCCAAATGATGTTGACCCTACAACGTCTATGCTATCTGTAGGAACAGCAGCTACAGGTTACACGGCCTCGGCTGAAGGTACAATTACGGCATCAAGAGTATTTGACGCACAGTTAGTCGCACCGACTAATCAGTATGTAAAACAATTTCCATTAGGTAGGGAGCCTGTTGTGAATGTGGGTACATCACTCAGAATAAGGGTAACGGCAGATGCACCAGTAAATGCTTATGCGTATGTAACTCTGGAGGTTTAATTTTTTATGAGTTTACCATATAGCTATAAAGTTGTTTACAATGCGAAGGAATATGAGTGTATTGGTCCAGATGTGGATATTGTTACTGATAAAGGAGTCTTAAATGGAGTGCTTCTCTTGGAAAATAGAAAGTTCATATTTATTCAATGGGAAAAGTTGGACAAGCTCTTGGTTTTTGATGGTTATGATAAGGATATGAACGAAGTATATAAAGAGTTATCAATACCGAGTGTGACGCCTTAAAGTGTATGGAGACGTTTTATGAGTCAGCAAGGAGTAATTCTTAGTCCAGGTTTAAGATTAGGCCCCATAAATGCCGTCATGGGCTTTGAGAGCCAAGTGCCTAACGGTTATTTAACCACTACATTAAACAATGATTTTTCTTCAGCCGATGCCGTAAATTTTGCCACAGGCGGTTCTGCTGCCAGCATGAAATGGACAGCCCCTTATACAGATAATTTTTCTTATATAGCCTATGATATGGGATCAAATCAAACGGCAGTCGGTTCTGCAAGTTTTGCCGTGGCTTACCAGCAGGGAATTGCCAGCGGTGAATTTGCTTTATTTCATGCTCTTGGTTCTGGTTTTGGCTGGGGTGTAGGATTTTACAATAATGGCGGAAATATTAAAATTGCTCTGCTTGGCAGTGTATCTGGTGATTTAGGGGTGTCATGGTCGGGAAATCAAACTTTAACTGCGGGAACTTTCTATCGGGTTCAATGGAGGACGTGGAGAAGGTTAAACAGCGGTCTTTACTGGTTTGCACAATTAAAACTCTATGATGATGCTGGAACGACTTTACTTGATAGTTCTGGCATTATAGAAATGACGGCTTATACGATTGGAAATAATATCTGTCAGTATCTTGTTTTTGGGAATCAAGGCTTCTTGGCTGGGGCGGCTGATTTTATCTATAACGTGGATGATGTCATAGTGGTAGGAAAAGGGGCGTTAGCTCCTCAGTATTGTAAGATTCCCGCAACATGGCCTGACAGTGCTGAAGGTACGTATACGGACTGGGCATTGGGTGTGGGACCTAGCGAATGGGGAGCCGTAGATGAACGGCCTCCAAATACAGATGAGGCAGGAGATATAGGAGGAGATTATATTGTAAGGGCATCTCTTACACCTGCGGCTCAGACTTATAACA
>Ga0208958_1002601_pt1 | contig 15255 bp, 4 predicted proteins | sample RifOxyB1_FD_184032 | JGI IMG/M metagenome (GOLD analysis project Ga0208958, IMG submission 184032) | Soil microbial communities from Rifle, Colorado - Rifle Oxygen_injection B1 (SPAdes) | ecosystem: Environmental > Terrestrial > Deep subsurface > Rock core/Sediment | place: Rifle, Colorado... | reverse complement strand
AAACATTCAGGCCAACGGTACTCTTACAGTTGACGGTACTTCCACTCTTACCGGTAACGTAACTGCCGGTGGTGATCTGGCCATTAACGGAGCCTCCAGCGCCGACCTTACCTCCACCACCACCACCGCCACCCTGTTTAACACCAACGTCACCAATCTGTCAGTCGGTGGAGCAGCTACCACTCTTTCTCTGGGAGCCACCACCGGTACTACCACCATTAACAACGCTCTTACCGTAGCAGCCGGTAAAACCTTTACCGCCTACGGTTCATCCGCTTTCGATCCCGACTCCACTAACGACGTCACCTTTACCACGGATGCAACGTCCACTGTTATTTTTAACGGATTACAAACCACTTCCGGATCAGTTCTTTGTGTTGACAGCTCAAACAATCTTGTTCAATGCGATTCTTCAACCACTTTAACTTTACAAGCTGCTTATGGCAACGGAAACAGTATTGTCACTACAGACAATCGAAACATTGCCTTTACTTTAAGTAACACCGCCACTGATTCCAACTTCTCTGTTACCACGGCTACCGACTCCACCGGCTACAGCTCATTTGTCATGGCAGACGGAGCAGGAACCAATGCCCCATCGCAGATTGTTCTCATAGACAATTTAGATACTGATTTAACCGTCCCTGCCGGTCTGAAAATTCAATCTTCAGGAGGAGGGCCCATCACTACCGGCATCGATCTTTCCGATACTGACATAGCCACAGCTCTTTCTCTTGGGTCTGGCAATGTTTCCGCCACCAATTACTCCATTACAGGAAGCTCTGGCTTAATCACCACAGCCGGAGATGTTGCAGTTAACGGTGGAGATATCACCACCAATCAATCATCGTTCAATCTTTTAAATGCTACCGCCACCACAGTAAACGCTTTTGGAGCAGCCACCTCCTTAGTTATCGGCGCTAATAATTCAGGCACGGCTACCATCAGAAATCAAACGGTCACCCTTTCAAACGCTACCGCCTTCAACGCCACTTCAGCCACTGCCGGATTTGACATAGTAAATGTCGGAGGCGGATACACACTAAGTGGATCCGGTGCCACAATTGCTTCTACCGGCAACATTTCTACAAATGGTACTCTAACGGTTGATGGAACTTCTACCCTGACTGGAGCTGTGTCAGCCAATGCCGGCATCACCATTGACGGCGCCGTAACCTCCGACTTAATCGCCGCCAAAACTACCGCCAACTTATTCAACACCACTGCCACTACCATTAACTTTGGCTCTGCGGCAACCACCGCCATTAACATCGGAGCCGCTGGTGGAACCATCACTGCCAATGGTCCTCTAACCATCGCCAACGGGCAAACTTTCACCGCCAATGGTATTGCTAATATTGGTGATGGTAACGATGCCATCGCCCTTTCAGGAACAACTATCTCGCTTACTGCCAATGGAGCTGGAAATGATATTACTGCCAATCTGGTTGATAACAATGCCGACGCTCTGGACATTCAGCAGGGTACAAATAATTACCTCAATATTTCAACTTTAGACGGATCTGAAAACATTTCTTTTGGCAACACAACCACCAATCCTTCCTTCAGCTTCCTAGGAACAGGCACTGTCACCACCGACGGAGATATTTCCATAAATGGTGGCGATTTACTAACAAATCAATCAACCTTTAATCTAGTCAACACCGTCGCCACCGCCGTAAACCTTGGGGGTGCTGCCACTTCTCTCAATCTTGGAGCTGGAACCGGAACTACCACCGTCAACAACAACTTCACCGTTTCTGGTGCCACTACCACCCTTGCCTCGACTTTGATCAACCTCACCGGAGCAAATCCGGTTATTGATCTGTCGGGAACCGGAACTCTGGGAATCAACACCACCACCAACCGGGACATTACTACCGGAACCGGACTGCTCACCGTCGGCGGCAATGAAACCATCAACGGCACCACTTTAACCATGGCCGGCAATTCCTCTGTTATCGACATGACCGGAACTGGCGTCTTGGGGCTAAATACTACCACCAATCGTGGAATTACAACCGGCACTGGAGCCAATACCATAAATGGTGACACTACTCTCACTGCCGGAATCGACCTGACTTTGGCTTCAGGTATCGGCACTTACTCACAAACCTACACCGGCACTACGGGAACTGCTATGACCATAACCGGTAATTCGCTTACTTCTGGCAAAGTCGCCAATTTCTCCTCTTCCGCCGACAACTTTACCGGCAGCTTACTGGATATCAATCTCACCGGAACCGCTGGCGTAACCGGTTCAGGTCTAAACGTCTCATCATCAGGTCTGGGTGGTGACAACTCTACCGCCCGCTTCTCCCAAACTGGTGCCACTGGCGGTACAGATTATGGAATCTATGTAACAAACACCGGAGCCGCCACTACCAACGTCGCCGGCTACTTCTCTGCCACGGGAGCCACCAACAATTATGGTCTGATTGTAGAAAACGGAAACGTGGGAATTGGCACCATCGCTCCGGCTGCCTATTTGCACGTCGCCGGGGATACTGTAATTTTTGGAAGCGGTGAAGGAACCGCCATAACCGGCGATGTCAGTATCCGCGGCGCAAATGCTTCCGGCACCGATACACAGGGTTCAGATATTGTATTTCAGGCCGGAAATGGTACCGGAACAGGCGGATCAGGCGACATAAAATTCCAAACCGCGCCCGCCGGACAAAACGTCACCCTGGACAACACCTCATCTTCCGCCACCGGAGCCACCACTCTTACATCAATCTCCTGGTCCCACACAGTAGCCGACCAGGAAAATAGAATGCTTTTAGTTGGAGTTATTACCGGTAACACAACCGTTAGCGCCGTCTACTACGGCAATCAAACAATGACACAGGTGCGTACCGACATTAATGGTACCAGCATCCGTTCCTCGCTATACTATCTGGCAGCACCGGATATTGGCACAAACACAATCACGGTTGTCACCGCCGCAACTACCAACATTTCCGGAGTCGCTGCCTCTTATTATGGTGTCGATTCAACCCTGGGAAACAACGGCGGCAACAACGAAGCTGCTGTAACAACATACACCGGAGCTACTGTAAGTTCTGCTGCTTCAGAGTTGGTGGTTGACGTTGTTGGTATTAGTTCCACCACTGCCACTTGGGCGCCTGGAGCAAATCAATCCGCTTATTTTGGTACCACCGGCCAGGATTCAAATGCCAATTCAGCCAACATGTCTTCGGAAAACGGAACTTCATCGGTCGTCATGAGCTGGTCTGCTTCAGCCGCTGTTGACTGGGCCTCGTCCGCTGTTGCCCTCAAGCCCTACTCCGGAGGTTCATCTGCCACCGCCAATACCATGGTAGATCGTCTCACCATAGCTTCAAATGGTTCTGTTGGTGTTAGCAGCACTTCCCCTGTCGGTAAATTTGATGTTGGAGACGGTCAATTAATCGTCGATCAATATGGCCGGGTAGGAATCGGCACGGAAACCCCGGGCGACTATGGTAGCAACACCACCAAACTTCAGATTGAAGGCGGAAATGTAATTATTGGCAAAGTTACCGACACCGGCGCCACCTCCGCCTCCTGGGTTAAAATCTCCCCCACCACACCGGGTACACTAAACATCAGCGCAGGAGCAACCAGTATCGACTATGCCTACGCAGCTGTTGTCTATAACGGCAGTGTTTATCTGGGCACGGGCAAATCCAATGAAGCGGAAATCTACAGATACGATGGCGGTACCACCTGGACCAGAGTCAATCCCGCAGCCGGGACCATCGGATCTCAGACCAGCGTTGACGGAATCACCACTTTAGTTGTATTCAATGGATATTTATACGCGGGAATTTACGAAAGCGGCAACGCCGGAGTTTATCGATATGACGGCGGTACCACCTGGACCAAAATCACTCAATCAACAGCCGGTCAAATAGCCTCTGGAGGCCGATCCGCCATTGACTCCGTCCAGTCAATGGCTGTCTGGAATGGAGCTATGTTTATCGGCACCAACGAATCCGGAGCCGCTGAAATTTACCGCTATGACGGCAGCACCAATTGGACTCAGGTAAACACGACAGACGGACAGTTTGAGACCACTACCGCCATTAACGGTGTTTACACTATGGGTGTGTATAACAACTCGTTGTACCTCGGGACATCCGAATCACAAACCGCCGAAGTATATCGTTACAATGGCGGTACCTCATTTACCCGGGTAACATCATCGACCGGCGGCACCATAATTTCCGGAGACACTGCCAATATTGACGGCATTTATGCCATGGCTACTTACAACGGCGCTTTATACATTGGTACTTATGAAGATAACCAATCTGAAATTTATCGTTACGATGGCGGAGTCAACGACTCGGGCACCGGTTGGCAAAAAATCACCACCGCTACCTCAATCGAAACCAAAGACTCAGTGGATGCCCTGGCAGTTTATAATGGCCGCCTTTATGCCGGTATCACCGAAAATAACAACGCCGAAACCTGGAGATATGACGGCGTAGACGATTCCTGGACCAGGATCTCGCTTGGTGGAGGACAGTACGTCACGGGAGGAAATGCCGGCATCAACCAAGCCGGTGCCATAGCTGTCCTGGGCGGATATTTATACCAGATGACAGGAGATACCAGCCCTGGATATGGAGTTGAAGTCTTCAGATATCGCGATTTTGAAGGCCAATCATATGCCCTGCAGTTCAGGGCCGCATCCGACAACGCCAGTGTAGATGAGTCAACATCCTTTCCCAACATTGGTGCTATTTCGTTTTCAGCCGAACAATCAGCTGTTCAAAACGCTAATTCGGCCGGAGTTACCGGTATATTCACCCTTACTCATGCCCTGTCCACCTCAGCTGGTGCTTACGACGTTGCCGAGGATTATCCCACCAGGGATGACAGCCTGGTTGCCGGAGACATCGTTTCCATCGATCCTTACGAAACCGGATTTGTCAGAAAATCCGAAACCCCATATCAGTCTGGGATAGTTGGTGTATATTCAGAAAAACCGGGCTTCAGATTGTCTCAACCAGATTCCCAACTCTCTGGCGGTTGGGCTGTTCCCGTTGCTCTGGCCGGTAGGGTGCCTATCAAAGTAGGCAACGAAAACGGAAACATCATCAAGGGTGACTATCTGACTTCGTCTTCTGTTCCCGGGGTTGCCATGAAGGCCAACAGAGCGGGTCAAGTCGTAGGAAAGGCACTGGAAGACTTTGTCTGCGACGAGTCCGAGATTGTTACACCAGAAACCTCAAATTGTCGGGGAAAAGTAATGGCCTTTATCAACGTTTCATATGCCGACCCCAACAACATACTCAGCAATGTTCAGGTCGACAGCGAAGGCAAGTTAATGGTTTCTAACATCAGTGCCTCATCTATTGCCCTGCCTGCCAATCTTTACCTGGGAGACAATTTGGTCACCGGCACCTTGGCCGACGCCCTCACCACAATCGGCGACATCTTTGCTTCCCAATCTGCCCAACTGGCCAGTCTCGATCTGAGAGTTGGTAATTTGGAAATCGACAAAGCTACCCAATCCGCCAATCTTGCCAGTTCCATTGACTATCTCGACTTAAGAATCAAGGACGTCGAACAACAAACTGCTTCCGGATCTGCCATCTTGTCTCAATTCAAAGATCTGGCCCAACAAGTTCAGGATTTGCTGACTGACAAAAACAAAGACGTCACTCTCACCTCACCTGAGGTGATGTTCGCTACACAATCTGCACAATTAGCTGACATCAGCTCCGTCTCCAGCGCCAGTCTTTCGGGTCAACTAATTACTTACTCGCTAAACCAAGACGTGCTTGAACTGCAAACTCCGCTTCAGGCTGGTGTCATAAGTGTATTTGGAGGCAAGGTTACAATTAAAAACGACGGCACTATCACCACCTTGGGAGACTTGGTTGTTGCCGGAAACTTAGAGCTAAAAGGTGCGGTAACTACCATTGCTGTTGCAGGTGAAGATCTTAAGGCTCACGATGCCGTATACATTTCCTCATCCGGAACCGTCAAAAAAGCCGACTCTACTCAGTCAGACCGGTTGGCCGCTGTAGGTTTAGCCGCAGCAGACGTTACAGCTGGTAATTCCGTCACCATAATTAGTGGCGGTCTGGCCAAAGGCTTTAGTAACTTAGAGCCTGGTCAACGTTATTATCTGGGAGAAAATGCCTCCATCACTCCGTCAGTCTCCTCCCAGGCTTTGGAAAATGTTTCCATGGGTGTTGCTTATTCCCAAACTGAACTGTTAATGCAGATTTCCCCGACCCTGGTCTTTGACGCCGGAACCAATCCCAATCCATATCCGGCTGCTCAAACTCTGACTATCGATCTTCCCGCTACCGAAAGTGCTGTTCTATCAGCAACCGCATCCGCCCAACTTCTTCCTTAACTTAGGGTTTAGATAAATCGCTAAACGTACTTAATAAATCGTTTTCGGTCAGTTGTTCGCCTTTAATTTTTTCCATAATTAAATTTGCCATAGGTAATATTTTTTGCGGATCCTGACTGTACATTAATGTCGCAAAAATTACCCTGCTGCTTTTATAAAACCCGTCACCATACACTCTGTCTAAAATTGTCTCTAAAGCTTCCTGATCCTTAAAAAAATAAATATTGGCCAAGTCACTGTCAGGAATATTTTTAGCGATTTTTGAAATTATTTTTACCACCACCGGATATCCTAAATTTGTTTCCAGTTGTAAATTATCGGCGATTGCCTTTCTGGCATAATATTCAGTCAATCCTTCCTCAAAAAAAGGATCCGCTAATTTTTTTTCTTCCCCCATGTAACTGGCATAGTGCAAGTATTCATGCGTTAAACTTTCAAAATAATCAGCTACCGATCCGGCCTTAGGATCCTCCCAGGTCAATTTTATTCCGTCAGGCGGATCAAATAACCCTCTCTCACTCGGTATATTTGCTTCCAGTGCTTCTCCAATTTTCCTCTGTGATTTATAAAACTCCACCAGCATTCTTTGATCAGCCAGTTCCTTAGTCACTGCTTCTAGATTTTCTTTTTCCGTATCCAATAATCTTCCCTTTTCTACTGCCTGCTCATTTGCTTTTGCTCTTTGGCTTTCACAATTTGCAACCTCCGCTGAATTCATACATTTGAAATGTCCGTTGTCCGCCGATGTGTAGATTTGCTTGATAGACAGTTCTATCTGAGAAATACTGTTTCCCAATCTCTCAATCTCCGACTCAACATTACCTATTCCGGCCTCAGCCTCCACCAATAACGCATCTACCATCTTCAGTCTCTTTGCATAATCCCCCAAACGAAACTCTTTGTATCCATCTTTGTCAAACAAAGATATCTTCGGATAATATCTTATATCCCTGCTTGGAAAAGCATATTTAACAAACAAATATCCTATCTCAGAGCTTATGTCCTGAAGATCTTGGTGATTTATGTGTGTCACCACCAGGGTTTCATCAATTAGAAGCAAGCTTGAATCGGGCAAATTTACCGGCCAGATTAAAAATTTTGGAAACTTGGGCAAAATAAAACTACCATAAAAATTGTCTACCCCCGCCATGGCTGTTGCAACCGCTAACAATTCAGTTTTATCGCCAGGTTCTGCCGTAATAATCTTCGGTGGCTTAACAAACTTATTTAATTTCTCCGAAATCGCTGTTTTATCCATTATTACTCCCAAACTTTTGGGGCTTATGTTAAAACACCACGCTAAAATATTCATTTCAACCAATGCCACCGTAAAAATTACAATCGCAGACAATAAAAATCCCAGTATCATAACCAACGCTGACTGTGTCATTCCGACTGCAATTTTTTGTCTAAAGGTTATTTCATTTTTAAATTTCTGAAATATTATGAAATACAAAACGACCATCATCCAAAGCCAAAAAAATAATGAGGCGTTCGTCCACATATACCTTCCGGCATAAAAATAATAAGTATAAAGAGGGTTGAAAACCATCTCGATCGGCTCGTTAGACAAAAACCCAATCGAAGACAAAGTTAAAGTTACCAGAAAGACTGAAATCCACATTTATCTGAGTATAGCGAATTATCGCTATGGATTCTTTATTGGAGCCGGCGTTGCCTGGGGTAACACTGCATTTGGATTCTTCTGTACCGCCGCCGGCGTTGCTATTTCAGACGGAGGAGTGTTTAGGTCATTAACCGTTATGCTTTTAGACAACTTCGAATCCCCTAAAGCACTATCGGTGGCCGCAGCGGGCGCTGGCTCACCATTTTTAGCCGCTGCCTTACTTTTTAGTTCAGCCGCCAGGTCAGTCGCCTTTTTGTAATCTGGATTAGTCAAATAATTCGGATCCTTTTGCAGCAGGGTCACGGTCTGGTCAGCAATCAATTTTGCGTTTTGCAAATCCCCTTTGTCTCTTAATGCGATGGCCAAATTGTAATACGCATTTGCGTAATCCGGCTTCAGGTTTACGGCGTCGGTGAAAAACCTTGTTGCCATTTCATAATTTTTCATTGAATAGTAAATTCCCCCCACACTAAGTCGCAAAAGCGGATTCATCGGATCCCGTGCAATCGCCTTGCCATAGGCATCTAATGAAAATGTCATCGCGTTTTGTGCCACCCCGGTAATGTTTCTGTAAACTGAACCCAAAGTAACCCAATTTCTCGAAGAAGCCGGATTTAACGCCACACTAACTCTGGCCTCAGTAATGGATTGTGACAGTAAAGTCTGAATAGTCTGTTTGTCTTGGTCTGTCAGCGATCCGGCTGGTGACGCTTGGCTTGGTCCTTTTTGAGCTGCAATAGCATTAGCCAGTGCATAATTTGTTTGTGCTAAATCAACTCGGTACAAATCTATATATGGGTTAAGCGACTCCGCTTTCTGCAAATTCTGATACGTCAGTGATCCGTTAGTATTTGCCGTCAACAGCGCCTGTCGGTGATAGTAATCAGCCAACACGACCTTGTAAGTCTGGTAAAACAAAGGCACAGCCGCAACTGCATATAGCACAAATATTATGACCGGCAACAAATCAAAGTTTTTGTTCTCCCCCAATACGGCCCGAAGCCCCAAAGAAAACTCAGCCGTTTTTTCTCGAATTGAGTCCACTGACATTAGTAATGCCACAAATAGCAAAAGCGTTACCAGTAAAGACACCGGAGTAGTTGTGTGTACAAGCATCAGAACCACAGCCACAATCCCGCTTACTGATAGTGCCGGTAATAATTCGTTAGAGCTGCTAAAACTCTTTCTGGCTACACCAATTATTATCAAACCCACATACCCCACCACTATTAGTCCAAAGACTCCCAACGTAGCCAGCACCTGCAAAAATTCATTGTGTGCCGTATCAAATGACGAGTTCCAGTAGCTCAGGGCATTAAACTCCAATGGCCGGTATGTCGCAAAGCTATGCAAATATGATCCCGGACCCAAACCTAAAAATGGAGCATCCCTAAAGGCAGATGCAGTAATCTTCCATGAAATGGAAAGAGGCAGCTGGATCTCGCGCGGAAAACTGTTTGCAAGTTGATTGACTCTATTCCCCGGAAAAGCCAGGTTAACCAACACCAACATCAGCCCTGACACTACTACTGGAATCAGAAACACTGACAAACTTTCCACTTGTTTCGGCTTAACCAACCAAAAGCAGGCTGCAAATATCGCAAACAAAATTACATAAGCAGGCATTGTTCCAACCAATGCAATTGCCATCCCAAAAACAGAAGCCAATCCCACAGCCACCGGTGCAGGCAAAAACTTTCCCGGTTTTAGCATCGAATAAACGACCAAAGGCAACATTGTAAGTAAAAACGCTACAGTAGAAAAAGGTGATCCCGTCGGCGTAAAGTTGGCAGCCTTCGCAAAATCAATTGGTAAGTAAACTCCGAAAAATGACAAAATTGTTACCACAGCCACCACCAAACCGCTCCCATACAACACATACAATAGCGACTTAACTTTAGCCACACTTTTCAAATTTGAAGCCGCCACAAAATACAAAAGAATGTAAGAAATCCAGGAAACAGTCGAACCGTGCACTCTGGGAAAGTTACCAAAAATTGCCGCGTATCTGGATTGACTCAAAAAAGTCGACGCTATAACAACTCCCAACAAAAACAACATCGGCACATCCAAGGGCGTCCGGGTTATTGAAACTTTTCCTTTCAAAATCCAGGAAAAAAACCACAAGCCATAAAGAACTAATACTCCGACTGTTAGAAAAACCAACTTTGGCAAATCAAAATATTCTGTTGTTTTACTGATAAAAAGAAGCGGTGTTACCCCAGCCACTAATAACAAAACAAAGGCAATTATATGGTCTAAATATGTGGCGATTTTATGCGGCATGTTGAAAGGTAACTGTAATTTAATCAATTACCTCTATTTCGTCAATAAGGAATTACTTCTTTTGACAGACAACTAAATCTAAACTAATCTGAATGTATGTCCAAAGACCTGTCCGGACTGCTGTCCCCCAAATCTATAGCCGTAATCGGAGCTTCCCGCTCCCCCGAAAAAGTCGGAGCCATTGTTCTTAGAAACATCATCTCCTCCAAGTTCCCCGGCAAAGTCTATCCGATAAATCCTAATACACAAACCATAAACGATCTTCCGTGTTTTAAAGACATTGAAAGTCTGCCCGAAATCGTCGATCTGGCCATCATAGCTCTCCCCGTTGAGCTGGTATCTAACACCTTAGAACAAATAGCCGCCAAGGGTATTAAAAACGTTGTCGTATTCTCAGCCGGTTACAAAGAAGCAGGTCCCGACGGTGAAAAGCTCGAACAACAACTAATCGACATTTCAGCCAAACACAATATTAATCTTCTTGGTCCCAACTGTCTGGGTTTTGTCAGCAACACCACTCCGGTCAATGTTACTTTTGGCCAAAGCGCTGACCTCCCGGGCAACCTTCGCTTTATTTCACAATCCGGAGCCATTGCAGCAGGTATGTTTGATTGGTGTCAATCCGTCGGATTAGGATTTTCTCAATTTATCACTCTGGGAAACAAAGCCGTTTTAAACGAAAATGACTTTTTGTCATACTTCTCAGCCAACAACCAATCCCCTTCCGATCAATCCGGACTCTCGTCCGTTCAGCCAATTGGTCTGTATCTTGAGTCAATTTCTAACGGTCAGGAATTCCTTCGATTAACTCGAGGAATCACCCACATCAATCCTGTTTTCATAATCAAACCAGGAAAAACTCCGGCCGCTGCCAAAGCCATGCAATCCCACACCGGAGCCATCGCCGGAGCCGATGACATTTTAGACGCTGCCCTTAGCCAGGCCGGTGTTCTGCGATGTAACACCTTGGAAGATTTTTTTGACGTCTCCCGTAGTTTTGCCTGGGAAAACGCCCCTTCCGGTCCCCGACTTGCCATCATCTCTAACGCCGGAGGTCCCGCAGTCATTAGCGCAGACGCTGTTATTACCTCTGGGCTCACTCTGGCTGAATTCGATCCTGAAACCAAAGCCAAACTTCATTCTATTCTCCCCAGATCAGCCAGCATCATGAATCCAATCGACGTTCTGGGCGACGCACTGGCTGACCGATACGCCGCCGCGGCCGAAGTTATTCTTCAAACCAATCAGGCCGACGCTCTCTTATTTATTCTTACTCCCCAGGTCATGACCCAAATTTCTCAAACCGCTCAAGCCATCGGCCAGCTTTCTCAAAAGTATGGCAAGCCCATCTTTTGCTCGTTTATAGGCGGCCAGTTGGTGCATGAAGGCGAACAAATCCTCAACCAAAATCGTATCCCCTCGTTTAGATTCCCCGAACGAGCCATCTCGGCTATTAGTGCCATGTGGCAATGGCGTCAAATACAACAAAAGCCCGACGAACCTGCATCTATTCAAACTAATCCAACCACCACCAACTCAGAACGGATTAAAGAAATTGTCACCCAGGCCCTAAAAAACAATCATCGCACTCTAGATAACCTTGAGGCCAACGAGGCCGTCTCCTTGTTGGAAATTCCCACCCCTCCCACCGCCGCTCCCGCCAACCTTGACGATGCCAAAACTTTCGCCACCCAAGTCGGCTGGCCGGTTGTTTTAAAAATATCTTCACCCGGCCTGTTGCATAAAGCTCATTCCGGAGGTGTAGTTACTGACATCTGGAATGATAATCAGCTGGAAATTGCCTGGGACAAACTAAATCACAAAATTACTGAGCTTCCAGAATCAGCTAAAGAAAATGTTCGTTTCCAAATTCAAAAAGATGTTGAAAATGGAGTCGAGGTGATTGTTGGGATTAAACACGACCCCACCTTTGGTCCCGTACTTCTTTTTGGCGCCGGCGGACAATTAGCAGAATTAGTTGCGGATAAAAATCTTAAAATCCTTCCCGTCAACAAAGATCAGGCTCGGGAATTGGTTGAAAAATCAAAAATTTTTAAGCTTCTTCAAAGTCATCCGGGAGAACCCCCCTACGCCTTGGACAAATTGTATGATCTGATTGTCAAACTCACCCAGGTAATTCCCCTTATCCCTGAGGCCACCGACGTAGAAATTAATCCGGTTATTATCACCCACAACGACGTCTGGGCAGTTGACTGCAAAGTATTGCTGGCAGGTGGCTCCGCTCACCCGGTCACAGCCCCCAAATTCCACACAGCTACCTTAACCCAAAATACCGTTCTCGCTTCAAAATTCCACTACTTACAATTCACTTCCGACGATCCGCTGAGCTATAAAGCAGGCCAATACATAAGTATCAAAGTTGCCGTCAACCGCATCAATAGTTATTCCATCGCCGGACATTTAGACGATCACAATTTCTTCCTTTTGGTCGACACTTCCCCCGGGGGTCCCGGCTCCAAATTCTTTGAAAATCTTAAACCTGGCGACAAAATAGCGTATCTCGGCCCCTTTGGTATTTTCACTCTCAAACCAAATGATGGCTCTTCGCGCATTCTCTTTCTGGGCACAGGTTCCGGATGTTCACCTTTGCGATCTATTTTGGAAGCAGCCCTAAAAAACACCCCCGCCCCACCTCCGATGGATTTCTACTTTGGGCTCCGATACTCCGGCGATGTCTTCTGGCAGGACTACTTCCAGAAGTTGGCCGCGGAGTATCCCCAATTTCGCTTCAACCTTGTTCTCTCCAAACCAGACGAAACCTGGCACGGACAAGCTGGTCACATTACAGATCTGCTCAGTCAGCAGATAGACGATGCGGGAAACTGTAGCGCCTACTTGTGTGGCAACCAAAAAATGATTGACCAGGCAACAGAAATATTAATAGCTAAAAATTGTCCAAAAGAAAGAATTTATACTGAAAAGTTTTAATAACGCATAAATAATCTATCCATCATGAATAATCCTTCAATATTTTCTCTCAAAATTGGTGGTCAGGCCGGCCAGGGAATCAAGGCTGCCGGATTAACACTCGCAAAAGTCGCCACCAGAAGCGGACTCAACATCCATACCTACACTGAATTTCCTTCATTAATTAGGGGTGGGCACAATATTATGCAAATTGTTATTTCTTCCGAAGAAGTAACTTCCCCCATCCAAAAAACCGATCTTCTGATTGCTCTAAACCAAGACACTCTCAATAAACACCTATCAGAACTCACTCCCCAAAGCGGACTGATGTTTGATAAGGATAAAAAATTTGATACTTCCAAAGTTCCGTCTGAAGTTCATCTTTATCCCGTCCCCTTCTCTCAGTTTGCCGCAACCGCTGGCGGTTCCGAACTCATGAGTAACACCGTAGCCATCAGTGCAGCCGCAGCTATTTTGGGAGCCGATCTGGAAACTATTCAAAACTTGATCCGTGAGGAATTTACCGCCAAGGGAGAAAACATTGTTAACTCCAACCTCCAGGCAGTTCAGTTGGGTTACGACTACACAAAAAAAGAATTTCCCAACCAACTTCAATCGCTTCTTACATCTAAAGCCGACTTCTCTAAAATGATTGTTAACGGCACCGAAGCTGTTGCCCTGGGAGCAATTGCCGGAGGTCTTCAGTTTTCCGCCATCTACCCCATGTCCCCCATTTCCAATCTCCTGCAGGTATTTGCCAAATACCAGGAAAAATACGGTTTCGTTTACAAACAGCCTGAAGATGAAATTTCGGCAGTATGCATGTCTATCGGAGCTTCATTTGCAGGAGCCCGGTCCTTAACCGCCACCTCCGGGGGCGGTTTCTGTCTAATGTCCGAAGGCCTGGGTCTTGCCGCCATGACCGAAACCCCTCTGGTAATTATCGAAGGCATGCGACCGGGTCCCGCCACTGGCCTACCTACCTGGAGCAGCCAGGCAGATCTTCGGTTTGTTCTTCATGCCCACCAGGGAGAATTCCCCAGAATTGTTCTGGCAGCCGGCGACGCTAAAGAAGCTTTTGAACTGACAAGAGATGCTCTGAATTTGGCCGATATATATCAAACCCCGGTCATAGTTCTGGTTGATAAAAACATTTGTGACGACGATCAAAGTTTGCCCCCCTTTGATCTTTCTTCGTACCAACTCTCCCGCGGAAAGTTGACCCTCGATTTTAATCCTAACTACGCCAGATATTTTGTCTCGGAAGACGGAGTCTCACATCGCTCCATCCCGGGAACTGGCAACTTTTTTGTAGCCAACTCCGACGAACACCAAGTTATTGGTTTTAGCACCGAAGAAATATCAGATGTTCTCTCCCAACAAGACAAACGTCACGCAAAATTTGTTACCTGCAAAAACTCTCACATGCCTTCCCCTCAGCTATTCGGACCTCAAGATGCTGACCTTACAATTGTTTCCTGGGGCAGTAATAAAGGCAGCATTCTTCATGCCCTAAAAGAACTGCCCAATGTAAACTATTTGCACCTAACCTGGCTTAGTCCTTTTCCAGATGAAGCCGTAGGGAGGATTTTAACCGGCTCCAAACGCGTATTGGATATTGAAAGCAATTCCACAGCTCAACTCGCCGGTCTGATTCGTGAACAAACCGGATTTACCATCACCGACAAATTACTTAAATATGATGGCCGGCCCATTTTCCCTGAAGAAATCGTAACCAAAGTTAAATCTCTTATTCACAACTAATAGCAAAAAACCTATGCCCACCTTAGCCGATCTAACTACTCAATGCTCTCCCAATTGGTGCCCCGGCTGTGGAGATCTTGCCATTTGGGGTGCTTTTAAAAATGCCGCCGTCACTGCCGGCTGGGACAACACCAACACCGCCCTGGTGGCCGGCATAGGTTGTCATGGCCATCTTCTTAACTTCACCCGCTTAACTGCCATGGAAACGTTACACGGGCGCCCCATCCCCGTAGCCACGGGAATTAAACTTGCCAATCATCGACTTAATGTTTTTGTCTTTACGGGTGAT
>Ga0208958_1002596_pt1 | contig 15267 bp, 21 predicted proteins | sample RifOxyB1_FD_184032 | JGI IMG/M metagenome (GOLD analysis project Ga0208958, IMG submission 184032) | Soil microbial communities from Rifle, Colorado - Rifle Oxygen_injection B1 (SPAdes) | ecosystem: Environmental > Terrestrial > Deep subsurface > Rock core/Sediment | place: Rifle, Colorado... | reverse complement strand
GTGAAATGCGATTTATTTCCCCTGGGGTTAACCAAGGTGAAAATGATCCATTAGATCAAGAAGACTTGGTTGCTGAGGCGGGAGAGTTGTTTGAACAGAGAATTGAACAAGCTACCCAAAACTATGAAAAAAGAATTCAAGCCTTACTTAGAGAATTGGAAGAGGCAAAATTGCAAGTAAGGAATACTGCCCAGGATAAAGCAGAAATAGAAAAACTCAGTAAAGAAAATAATGACTACCTAAACGCTCTCGAAACCGCCATGAAGCGTATTGAAATTTTAAGCGATAAGCTGGATAAAGCTCAAGCCGGGAAACCCAGTCCTGCTGTCACTAACATGAACACTGTTGTCCCGGCAGGCAAAAACAGCGAAAATATGTCGGAAGCGGATGAGACGCTAAGAAGACAATATAGTAAGTTAAAAAGGGAATGTGATGAGCGCGTGTTGGAAGTAAAGCGGCTTGAGCACCTTAATAGACAATTGGAAATGGAAGTAAAAAGATTAACTGCTCAGCTAGAAAAAAGTTCTGAAACGCTGGACGAAAACAAGGATGAAGAGGCAAAAGTTCGGGGAATGGAAGTCGAGCTTAAAAACTTGAAAGTCGAAGCAAACAACAAGGAAAAAACCGTTCAATTGTTAACCCAAAGGGTAAAAGTGTTAACTGAGCAAATATCCAGGTTACAAGATGACTCAAAAGCATCCAGACCGGTAGACAATGGTAAGATAGCTAAAATTGAAAATCGGATGAAGCAAGTTGATATAGCCAATCAAAATTTGACCAAGGAACGAGACGCTCTCAAGAAGGAAATCGCCGACAAAAAGAAAGATGGAGTGATTCTGCAAAAGGAAAACCAATCACTTAGAAATCAAAATCAAGAATTAGAGCGCAAGTTAAAAGTAGAAAAAAGTAAACAAGCCGCATAATTTCTTTACACCTTATAAAAAAATCTGTAGAACTTTAGACTTAAATGCCCGGGTGGTGAAATTGGCAGACACGCTAGACTTAGGATCTAGTGCCATTGGTGTGTAGGTTCGAGTCCTATCCCGGGCACCAAATGTAAAGACTTCTTTTTGAAGTCTTTTTTTTTGCTTAAAATTCAATAACATATTCATGCTTATTATCTGATACATGCAACGTTAGTATTTGAATGGGTGACTTTTGGGTAACTTTTTTTATCAGTGCCACCAAAGGCCACAATTTGGGTAACGCCTGCTAAATGTTCAGGGCTAAGATGAGCGTAAATTTGAGTCATATCAATTTTGGTATGGCCTAAAACTTTTTGTAAATCGTAGAGATTTCCGCCGTTCATCATTATGTGGCTGGCAAAGCAATGACGAAGATCGTGAAAGCGAATTAAACGCTCCATTTTAGCTATTTTTTGGGCCTTTATAAAATCTCTATAGATGTGTTGAACTTCGATAGGACTTCCATTTGGCCTTTCAAATACAAAATTTGAATTTGCCTTGCTAAAGAGTTTTAAAAGCGTGGCCTTCACAACATCATTCATTGGAACGTGTCTGACAGTTCCGGTTTTAGTAGTGCATCTAAGTCCGTATCGATCTCTAATTCTTCCGACTTCTATCATTGAACGTTGAAAATCCACTTTATCCCAGCAAAGGCCAGCTAGTTCTCCTTTCCTCATACCTGTATTGAGTGCAATTACAAATAAGTGATAAAGAAAATGATTAACACTGGCCTGAAGAAATTGATTAATTTCCATATTTGACCAAAAGGTTGCCGGCCGATTTACTGTTTTTAAAGTTGGATAGTTTCGAAGTGGGCTTTTATGAATAAAATCATTTTTTTCAGCATCTAAAAGAATTGATCTAAGTATTTGCATAATATGATTTGTTCCATTTTCATTATGTCCAGTTGAGAGGAGAGTTTCAATAATCTTGTCAGCATGTTTACTGGTTATCTGATCAAGATATAGATTTCCAACAACCGGATGAAAATGACTTTGTAATGCTCGCTTATGATTATCGTAGGTGCTTTTTGATCTTTGAATTTTGATCTTTTCGTTTAAATAGGTTTGTGAATATTCAAAAAAAGTAAATCGTTCCTTTTTTTTATATTCGTATCCAAGTCTTTTAGCCTCATCACGTTCTACAAGTTTTTTTGCCTTCCACTGAATGGCATCAGTTTTTCTTGTAAAGGTCGGACTTTTAAATCTTAATCCATTGATAAATATTTCTTCCCTGAATGCGATTGATCCATTTTGATGTTTTATTATTTCCATAAGGACTCCCATGGTTTTGGAGTCTTTGAGTATGGTTGTCTACCTTTTCCTTTTATTTGATTGTTAAAGAGCATTGATTGAAGTGGAATATACTTCCAGAAAGTTATTATTTTCAAGGGTGTTGAAACTAATACATGAAAGAGACCCAGCATCCCCCTAAATGTCTCAGGAAAAATTCTTCTGTGGGTATGAGGTTCCTGAAGATTGGTTCCTAAGGAATGGTTAGAGGGATGTGGGTCTAGGTTCTGGACTATGGATAATAGACCAATGGTCAATATACACAATTGATTCAATACACTCAGTGTATCCAACGGTGCACAGCTTCGCATCATTCAAGACCTATTATTGGTTTGATAATCTCGTCAACATTACTAAAAACGTTTTTGGTTTTTCGTGATTCTTTGTTTTTTACTCGAATTAGAACTACAAAGTTTTTCATTTCTTCCAAATTAAAGTCATCTCCAGGATCAGGAGTGATGTTGGTTATTATGGAATACCATTTCCAAAGCTTTGAATGTTCAGAAAAATTATCATAGTGAGCATTAACAAAACCGTTTAGGCGATTTCCAAAAAAGATACCTTCCTTGATCTCAAAAATAAAATTAAGAGTTTTTCTTTTGCCAAGGTAGCTAGTTTCTTTGATATCAACAATCGTTGCTTGATATTCTCCTTCCGGAACTTGTTGTCGACGTTCTCCCATTTTAAATATTAGTGACATGTTTGTTCTCCTATTTCTTTTTGATAAGGCCGAACTCTCCAAATTGGGCAGTTGTAGGTTGTACAAAATCGAACGTTATCAATTTCATACAAACAACAATCCAAGCATTTTAACTTGATGATTTTGGCATATTGGCGACCCAATAATGCGCTTTTAGCAAGTGGTTTAAACTTGCGGGAAATTTGAGATAGATATGTGTCGGTGTTAAACATCTTTTTTTCCTGAATTAAGTAATGAGTTATCTTTGACTTTTCTTTTATCAATCCAAATTTCTAAATCTGATTTATCAAAGCGTAGCAGGCGGCTGATTTTTACATGTGGAATTATTTTTCGAAAAACGAGTGATCGCAGCATGCTTTCTTTAATTCCTAATAGTACTGAAGCCTCATTAAAGTTGATTAAGTTTGCTGATTTGTTTTTTTCTGTTGTCATTTATAATCCTCCTGGATATTTAATGATTGTTATGTGTTCGTTATATAGAAAAAAAATATAAAATTGGTCGCCGCTAAATGCGCAACGAGTTAAGATGAAGACACTTTTAAAAGAATTGTATCAGGTGAAAAAGTTCTTAGATTGTATGAACTCGTTTCCTCTTCTTGACGAGATTTCTAGTGTAGAGTTTGAAAAAGAACTATTTTACCCTGATGGTTCTTCAAAAATTAAAGAGGTGCATTACAAAGATTTGCTCGTTAAAACTCCATGTGACGAAGCTCGATTCTCGGAAGATGGGCAAGAAAGAAATATTATTGATTTAAAAACACTTTTTTTTGAGCACTTAAAGTGTTTTTTAGCTTATTCATTTATAGAAAAGACACAAATTAAGCATATTTCTAAGAATGAGCAAGTTAGAGCAAGCACAGACTTTAATAATGGATTAGCTTATATTCCATTTAGTGAACGGATGAGATTTTATCTATATTTTGCTTTTTTGGTTTTGACTGATATAAAAAATTTTTACAAACAAGCTATTGATACAGATGTTATTTCTCTCTCAAAAATGGATAATGATATTTTGTTGAAAGCGAGTATGTTAAGGGACGTTTTAAAGTACTTTAGAGATGAAAGAAAATATTCAAAGATAATTAATCAACACAATTTAATTGACGCTAAATATGTTAATGATGAACATCCAGAAACAATTGCTAGAAGTTTACGTGATACTAAAGATGTTCTTGAAAAAAGATATTTTACTTCATTTGTTTCTATGAATTTATCTAAGGGTACAATGCTTTATCAATGGCCTAAAAATGATCGGCAAGAGCATAATCTATTGAGTTGTTTTTTGGTATTTCCAATGACAAAAAAAGCGGAAGATTTTTTAAAAAACAAAGGTGTATGCTTGCCATCCATGGAGCATCTAAGGAAAGAAGAAAAAAAACATCCTGAATATAAAAAAAATATTATTAGTTTTCGTACATTTAAAGAACTAGAAAAGGATATTTTAAAGAAAATATCAAAAGAAGAAAATGTCTGATATTATTTGTAAATGGTAAGAAAAAAAATTGTCATTACGGAAGAGATGAAAAAAATGCTGAGCGAATTAGCGGGTAAAGGTTTATCGATTAGTAAGATAGCGGCAGCAGTAGGTGTATCAAAGGCAACTCTCGATAGGCGAATTTCAGAAGATGAAGAATTGAAGTTAGTTATAGAAAAAGGTCGAGCAAACATAATTGAGCAAGTGGCATCAGTGGCCCTTCAGATGGCCATTTCTGGTAAACATCCTGCGATGACTCAGTTTTGGTTGAGATGTAATGCTGGATGGACTGATAGACCAGAAACAATTCAGGAAAACCAGTCCATAACATTAAATTACAAACTCACAGATCGTTCAAGTTAGTTGTAATTGAGTCAATTGAGGCAATCAAAGAAACTTGATTGCTTTCATAGAAATTGGATTTACTCAATTTCAGGAACATATCAGTTTAGTTTTTTTTCAGCTTCTAGAGAACTTTTCAGCGACTCAATAATTTTTTTGTCGTTTGCTAATAGTTCCACGAAACTTTTGAAACTCTTTTGATCTAAATGACCGCATTTATATTCATAAAGACGCTGATAGCGCGCATCTTTAAAGCACAGGGTTAAAAAACTTGATTTTGTCGTTGGTTCATACAAAAATGATAATGAGGTGTTTTCCGCATCATAGGAGTTGAGTTTTTTGTCAATTTTGGTGTTATCATTTTTAACCTGATCAAACCAATTTTGAGCTTTTTTAATATCTTTTTTTAAGTCATCTGGTGTGATTGAAGAGTTTCCATAACCAAGTGTCTTTGTGTCAAAAAACGATATATAGCCGTATGAATTTATTTTAATAATTATGTCCCCGAAATCAGCAAGCTTTTCCATTTTATATGAGCCGGCTATAATGGTTTCATCAAGGACAACGTTTGCACAGCCACTAAAAAAGATCATAATTGCCAAAATTACTATTTTCATTTTTACTTCCTATTTATGGACATTTGAAAGCGGTTCCAAAAAGAGTATTATTTTCATCTCTTCTTTCTAAAACAACTAAATTACCACCTATCTTATGAGTTGCTTGTTTTAAATCATTCTCCCTGCCTTCTTCAGTAAATGATGCGAGGCCTGGTGCATGAACTTTTCCCACTTCTTTACATTGTAGAGGTGCATCTGATTTTGTTAAAATACGAATTGCGCTTTCTTCCGGGGAGAGTGGCTGTGGTGTAGCACATGAGGTAATTGTTAAAATAAGAACTAAAAGTGACATTAGTTTCATTTGGCATCTCCTTTGTTTATTTTTTTATACGTCTTAAGACTACTTCAAAGATTCCTGCGTTTATTTCGTTTTCGTAATCGATAATATTGTCTATAAGATTATTATTTTTATGCTCAGAAATTTCTCCAAAGCAAAGATAATCCAAGGTAACGTTAAAGTAATCCGCGACTTTTTTCACTTGAGATAAGTTTTTTGGTTCTAGGCCTTGTAACCAATTATTAAGTGTTTGTTGTGGAATTTGAACTTGCCTTGATAGTTCGGCTATGGATAATTTTTTATTTTTTGCTAGTTTTTTTAAAATTACGTTCAGTTTCATGAATATATTTTGGGTTATAATTAATTTTTTATAAACATAATCCCTTAAGAGGGTGGCCAACTCTCGGGAGGGTAGAATAGTGTTGAGAAATGATCAATCACTATCGTCTAATAAAAATGATTGATACTAAATATCTCGTAGAGTTAGTTGATTTACAGAGGGAATGAATCTTTTACTGGGCACCTAGTAAAGATAGCTTGTTGATAACAGGGGAGATTTGTTATTAGATTAAAATATATGGGTGACTTCTGGGTAAATAAGACTTGGGAATAGGTTTATGGTCCCATAGGGCATAGGTAACGAGCGAAAGGATGAGTCCTCACATATATTTTTTTATCATCCACGACGATTTATTTTTGTCTTTAAGAGTTAGACTTTCTTGATTGTTTTCATCCATAATAATTTTCTTATTTTTTTATCTTCCGTAATAATCTTTGGTATTAGTTTTTCCAGGTTCCAAAGGTATCCTTAATCTCATAGCGATGATAGAATTTATAGTCACCAGACCATTGAATATCTGTGCACTCGTTTGGGTTAATAATGATATCTGAGTTAAGATATGTGCTCGTCTCGTAACTATCATCTTTTTTGATTTTCTGTGCGGTCGCCCGCCCTCTTTCAAAGCCTGAAACTGAAAATGAATAAGTTTCGAGTGAGTGACTTCTTTTGTTGCAAATTCTAAATGACAAAGTCGCAAGGAGATCTTTTTGGGCATTAATAATCGCATAGAGTTCATCGTAAGCAGATTCTTTTAATTCAGAGAAAGAGTTTAAGGCCTGCTTATCTTCGGTACTAATTTTACTTATAAACTTATCCTTGAGGTCAGGGAACAAAAATGATTCTCTTATTTTGTAGAGGTAAGAAGCATATAGAACTTTCGTTAGAGGTGTTTTTGATTTTGCCTGTTTTATTGGTAAGTCTTCTAGGAACCTCTCCAAACGTAGGTTTTGGAAATTGCGCAGCTTCTTCTCTGTGTCATTGTTTTTGTCACGCTTCCACTCAAGTAATGCCACAAACTCTGCATCTAAAAATTGTAATGAATACTCAGTAGAATCTTTTATCTCCAAATAACTTCTAAATATTTGCTCCTTGATTTTGACCAGATCAGGTGGCCCCACTTCTGGGTAATACTGTGAAGTGACTTCAGATAGTTTGTTAAATGCTTCATCAACAAGTTTTGAAATGATAGCTTTATCAGCTTTTAGATCTTTGTACGTGAGTTCAACGGAGATGCCATTTTTTCGTTGTCCTTTTTGCCATGACTCGTACCCCCAAAAGCCACCGATAAAGATACCACCTACAACTGTAAGTCCGCCAGCAATCTTTAAAAATAGAATCTTATGTTTCCTTTCAACAAATTTATAGAAAAGAAATACGCCAAGTACGAGTGCTATCCAGACCATAATTCCTCTTTTTGGGACAACGTTTTTTGATAATATCTTTGCCCTCTTTTTCGGTGTTATTTCTAAAAAACTTTGCAGTTATGTGCTTGGAAATAGTAAATTTTTCTTAACTAATAAAGATTTTTTACCGCATATTTATTGGTTTTTTGTCAGGTATATGCCCCTGAAAACGAAGTTTCCTTGGTTGCAATTTTAGCGTTCTCTTCAATAAAAAAACGTAATCCCACATTTTTTGCCTCTTATCAGATTCCTGTCCGTACAGTTTGAGGACTTATCAAGGGTTTTGAGGGGCGGCAAGCGAAAGAAAAGTAATTGTAGGCCATTCAGCTTTTTTATAATTTATTTGTTTTGATAGAATAATTAACCTTATGCTTACTTGATGTTATTTACCGATTTGATTAGTCGGCTAAACTTCTAATATAATTTTTTTGTGATTTTTATTTAAATCAAACTCATCGAAGAGATAATTATAAATATTGATTGCACTCATGTTAAGAGTAAATTCCAGCAAGTGTACTTTTTCTTCCATTAATCCTTTAGGAAGAAAACTATTTTCTTTGTAATGAATAAATGCGGACAAATTATCACGTGCAACATAATGTAAAAATAAATCAATCATAAAGCCTCCAAAAGTAACAGGTTTAAATCAATTTGGTCGTGGATTCAATGTATGGTTATCAATTGATAAACTTAATTTTATTTTTGAATCGCAATTATCTAAAAAAAATTGGTTGATTCTAAATATCTCGTAAGGTTAGTAAGATAATTTTGAGGTTGAATAGTTTGCTGGGCACCATTGAATTCCAAACCTTTAATAATATTAAGCATGAGATGTCTATGGTGTACTTGCGTGGGGGGATACTGGGGGATTATTGATTAAATTCCAATTCCTTAATATCCATACTTTGAGAGATGATTCACCAATAGAGTAGTACTGCTTAAGTTTTGAATCCTTGTTGAACCAAGCCCATGAGCCCGCAATAAGTGATGGTAAAATTAACCTAAAGTCATCGCTTGGGCCCTTGCTTGTTGCAATAACATTAAAGCGTTCTACAATTTTATTATTTTTTAAAAATGATTTTGTATCAATACCTTTAAGCGAAAGATATCTTATAAAAGTTACGTCCTTGATTGTTTCAGTATTTGTGCCCAAAGCATATATTCCTTTACCGGGTATTGTTGACGTAACTTGTGTAGAACCATGGTTGTTGGTTATTGTTGAGTAAACTGTTTTGTCTGTATCATATCCCCATATTGTACGAGAAATTGTTCTCACGTCAATTTGTGGGTCACCAATCCCATATGAAATACCTAAGATAATGTCAGCATCTTTTTCTTTATCAGTGTAGGAAATTTTGTTACCTTGAAGAAGAATTTCAACATATGATTTTACTAATTGAAAAAGTAAATCTCCTTCGGAGATTTTCTCCATATTAGGGAGGATCTTAATCTTGGTAATTGGGGAGTTAGAACTTATAGAGTCAACCTCTAGATTGTATGCATTATCCTCATAAGAATCAATGATAAATTTTTGCACAAATCCGCCATAATTAAAGTGAATAATTAAATCATGATCTATGTATTTTAGAAATTCAAAGCTGCCCACTAATTCATAGCTATCAGGTTTACCCATCTGTTTGATAATATGCTCAATGGTATCTCCTTGATTCATGGAGATTTCAGCCTTTGGTGTGAGCGAATTGACAAGTGCACATGAGGAAAATAATAGTAAAAGTGGAATGATAAAATTGAAGATATTTGCCATAAGTTCCTCACGTCAGTGGTTTTATGACTCTGATAATATTATGGATGTTGTTTATTAGTTTCGGATACTTCTAAGAAAATTGTTAATAAATATTTCTTAAGGGCTAAGTGTCATATCAAATCAAGCTTTAATCTTCCCTGATGTTGGCGGATAAACAATGAGTGAATACTAAAGTAAGATTAATCTTTAATGAATCTTAACTTGAAAATTGTATTTTGAGTGAGATAATTAAGGAAAAAATTGAGGAAGTTATGGATGAAATTACTCTTAAAAGGTACGATGATGAAAATTTGGAATCCCAATCAGGTGAATGTCGTATGCCTGTTAAAATGCTAAGAAATGCCTTGAGAGAACAATATGGTGAATTTATTGAGATTTTAATGAGAACAGGTGAGTCTTTTTTTATCTCAAGAGAAGAAACCGAAAGTAAAATAAAGAAGATTGAGGGCAAGTAAAATGAATTAACTTGGTAACAATTTTCTCTTCAATTAATAAACGCATCACTGCTTTTTATCTCTTGTCGGATTTTATTATTATTTAGCCTGAGGGTTTATTAGTTTCGCATGTGATACTATCGTGATCGGTGCCAATTCCAATTCCAATTGTTTTAAGTCTTCCGCTAAGTGGTTTCTGGGCTTCCTCTCAATCCAGTGCTCGTTCGAATTTTTGCTTACAGTTAATCATTTATGCCTGATGTCCTCGAGACCAGTCTGTTTATAAAATAAGTGCTTTTATGGAATATGATCAAGGTTTGGACAATGTTACTTTTTGACATCTTTGATTTCGACTGCTTGGAGCTGACCAGAGTTATGCAACATAATTACTAGGGCTTAATCAAGGAGATTTCATGAAACTAATTATCGTGGTTTGTGCATTAATTTTTTCAACAATTTCATATGCGGATGTTTATGTTAAAGGATATTATAAAAAAAATGGGACCTACGTTGCACCACATGTTAGATCAAATCCAGATTCAATTAAGAGCAATAATTATGGGAGTTCTAATTCGGGGGCATCGGCATATCAAAGATCTTACGAATCATTGAACCCAAAATCAAAAGATTATGACAGTGATGGAACCCCAAATTATTTGGACAGTGATGACGATAATGATGGAATTAGTGATGATAATGAATAACCTCTAGAAAAATTAAAGCATGATATGAATATATAATTAGGAAGCCATGCTTTCAGGGTGTGGCTTTTCACGTGATAGGAATACTTACTAGCCGCCTCAGATAAATATCCAGTTGATTTTGTTGTATTATCAATTTTGGGATTAGAAAAAATGGGTGTTGAAGATTGATTGTGTTCAATTTGTAAAAATTTACAAATCTTAACTAATTTAATTTCAACAAGCATTCGATACGAAAATTAAATATAGTACTAATGGAGAGATATTATGAAAAAATTATTAATAACAATTATTATCACTTTTTTTATTGGCCCCAATTTGTTTGCTCATTCCGGAAGAACAAATGCGGATGGTTGCCATAATGATTATGTGAATGGTGGTTACCATTGTCATAAGTCAAAGGAGCCAGTAAGAAAACCTGCCGATATAAATAGCTCTTATAGCATCGAAGATATTAAAAAAGCTAAATCTGAAATGATACATAAATCTATAAGTATGTACTCTGGAAATTGTCCTTGTCCGTATAACCAAAGCAAGGATGGAAAAAAATGTGGTAAAAGAAGTGCTTATTCGAGACCAGGGGGAGCTGAACCACTTTGTTATGATTCTGATATCACTAATGAACAAGCGGAAAAGTATCTACAGTCAAATGCCGGAAAAGAATAAAAAAATATTTTATTTTTCCTTAGAACCTTGAATAGTATGTGAGTGCTGGTGGAGTTACCATGGGCGCGTAAACGCTATCTCTCTATGATTTTATCCATCAGAACAGCAGTGACGCTACCAACACCATAGATTATCGGAGAAAGGAAAAATAAAAATAATGTTCCACTTAAAAATCCTCCAGAAATCCGTGTATGGAAGATAGGAACACGTCCTCCAGCATAAAAGATGTATGCTAGATAAAAAATTGTAAAGCAAGTGAGACCATATATGATTAGACCTACGATTGTTTGCAGTATCTCTATATTTACTTTATATCCATAGTTGTGACTATTGATCGAATACCTAAGTTCAGAACTTGATAAAGATAATGTATTATTATTGGCATCGTATTTTGAACTGCTTTCTAGGATAGATTTTTCCATTGAAAAATTTTGAATTTTAGAGTGGATTGAGTTTGAAATATTTACTTTTCTTTGGCATGTGCCTGAGTTATTAAATGCAACAACTTCTTTTTGAGAAATTATTGCACCACAGATCGTACAAGCACCATTTTTCAATTTTGCCAAATTTGAATTACATACATGACACTTGATAATAGGCACTCTATTCTCCGAACAATGAAAATGTTTTAACAAGGCATCTTAACATGTTTCAAAACCGGGTCAATGCGTCGTATAAAAATTGCAATATTTTCATTTATTATTGAACAACGATTTATTCAAACAAAAGAAGTTGTGGTGGCTACTTCTTCGATTACCGATCCCCTCAGAGTGCGAATGTCCGCCAAACAAGCAGTCAATTAAATAAACTATTATATATAGATTTGAAATAACATGCATCTTGGGAATAATTCAGTTGTTTTAAAGAAGTGCCATTCTTAAACTCTTGAAGATGCACTAATTGAGTAATGATATAGTATGCAAGAACTAGTGAATCGATGTTGAAATTCACGTTTTGGTTATTGTTGTTTGAATTTGAAATGGGTGACTTTTGGGGAACTTTCCCCCAAAACAGGAAAAAGCAGACAACAATAGATCAAAGACTCGAAGTTGATTAAAGCTCGATCCAGTCGGCAATCAGAGCGTTTTGTTGTTGTTTATTGTGACGTAGAATTACCGTGAGTTTTACTACTTGGTCAGTCCTATCCCGGGCACCAAAAAAACTGCAGGTTTTCTATTAATATTTAACTTATAACAAATTTTAGGAGTGGTTTGATGAAAAAATTATTTTCGGTATTTTTATGTTTGAGCATAGTAGCTTGTTCTAGTTCGACGATTATTTCGACTAATGACAAAGACGCTAAAATTTTAGTTGATGGTCAGCTTTACGGTCAAGGAACTGTTACATATATGGATACAAAAATTATTGGTTCAACGACAATGGTCCAGATCAAAAAAGAAGGATGTGAGGATAGAACTTATGTCATGTCCAGATCTGAGCAGTTTCAGGTGGGACCGTGTATTGGCGGTGTGTTCGTCTTAGTGCCATTTTTGTGGGTAATGGGATATAATCCTCAGCACCATTTTGATTTTGAATGTCAAAAAAGATAAGACTATTATTAGTTGTTACGTTATGTTTTTATACAGCTTGCGTCTCCCCTGTGAGACGCAATTCTTTTTTGGACGCACAATATCGTTTGGTAAAATCGTCCAAGGTATCGCCTCATACTCCTAGCCAAGTAGTTAAAACTTACCAAACTTTTATTTCGGCGAGTTTGGGTTCAGATTGTCCTATGTACCCGAGTTGTTCCCGTTATGCGCAGTTGGTTACTTCTAAATGTGGTCACTTGGAGGGAGTTTTAATGAGTTCAGCGAGATTGCAAATGGAGTTTGATGCTCAAATAATTGGATTTCCCATCATATTAATTAATAGGAAAATATTGTATGAAGATATTCCTTATCGTTGCCATTTTTAATTTATTTATTTTGCAAGTTTTATCATCGGAAAATAATTGTTTAATTTCGAAGCAGTACTATGTAAAAGGTGTGGAATATTTCCAGCAAAGGAGCTTTTTATTGAGTGCTATAAATTTATCAAATGCTCAGATTTTTGCATGTCAAGCCAAAGAGCGGAATGAGATTAGCTATCGTTATTCTCTTGCTTTAAAAGAATTGAATGAGCCTGGTCTGGCAATTCAAGAATTAAATAAACTAGTAAAACAAGCGCCGGAAGTGGAGAGAAAGGCTCGATTAACGCTTGCTGTTTGGGGTGTAAGTATGGAGGGACTTGATAATTTAGAAATAAAAAAAATTAGTAATCTTCAGTTGATGCAAAATAATAAATTACTTAACCCGGAATCTTTTGAAGAAGGGGAAAGGGAATTTGTCACTAGATGGAATAATGTTCATCGAAAGAATGCTTGGATATCAGGTATTGCAAGTGCGATAGTTCCGGGAAGTGGCCAGGTTTATAACGGTAATTACCAGTCAGCAGGCGTTTCATTTGTTCTAAATGCTATTTTGCTTGCAACATCGATTAATTTTTTTGACAAGGATATTAAGGCTGCTGCTATTACTAGTAGCTTGTTTTTCTCGGTAACTTATTTAGGAAATATAATAAGCGCTGTCCGGTCCACGCACATGTTCAATGCCACTCAAGGGGGTGCATTGGTTGAAGAATATCAGAATAATATTTTGAATCGATAGAAGTAAGATTTGAAATTCGTCATTAATATCTGAAACCATATTTTACGGCATTATATTTTAGACGTGCCTAGGCGGGTTACTTTTGTAACAATTGTACTTCCTCAAAAAAGTAATCATTGAATAATAAAGTTATATGCGGGCATGAGTTTTGATTATACCAGAAAGAATGACATTATTATTGAAGCATTAAAAATTGGACTTGCTCAGATGAAGAAGAATCAGAGCAAAAAGTGTTAAGGATCCTGTGTATTTACTGCTAGACATAAAAAACGGTGTATGAAATAAAAATCTTGTTGACATTATACCTTGTATTGCATAGTATATTGCTATGAAAGTAGAAATTGATAATTGGAAATCTCAAATACGGAAAGGATACTTAGATTTATGTATCCTCCTATTAATAGATTCTAAGAAAAGAATTTATGGGTTAGAACTTCTTGATGTTCTCAAAAAACTTGAGCTTCCTGTGAAAGAAGGTACTCTCTATCCTCTGTTAAGCCGTATGTCATCAGATGGTCTTTTAAATACTGAGTGGGAAACTGAAAATTCTTCGGGACACCCTCGAAAATTTTACTCTCTTACGAAAGTAGGCAAAGGAACTGTTTCTGAGATGAAAAACGAATTTGATAAATTAATAGAAGTATATTGTGAAATAAAAAAATTGGAGGATAAATGAGCACACCTGTAAAACTAGAATCATATTTGGTAAAATTAGATAAGGCACTTGGGCCAATTGCTGTTAGTGAAAAAGCTGACATTATAACTGAAATTAGAAGTCATGTGCTGGAGGCCCAAAAACGTGATGAGGCTCAAAGCATCGAGGTCATTCTAGCTTCCCTTGGGGAGCCTGAACTTGTTGCTAATCGGTATCTTCTTGAAAGAGGATTGAAGCCACAAAAGGCACCCAAACATCCCATTGTAAAATGGTTGACGATTGGTTTTTTAGGGACACTTTCTATTTGTGTAGTTTTTATTTTAATAATTATTTGGAAATTTACTCCAATCATCAAAGTCGACGATGAAAGTGGCAGAGTTATTATTTTGGGTGGTCTTATTGATGTAAATGAAAAAGCAGGGCATATAAAAGTTGGCTCTTTAAACATCAATGAAGACTCTAGTAGTGGGCAAATGTCTGGCTCAATGGATATTGATATTAAAAAAACCCCTAACATTGAAGTGCTATTTCAAAATGGGAAAATTGAATTAGAAAACTCTTCAAAAGCGACACTTGAATGGAAGTGTAAGGGAGTAAGTAGCAATGGGTTTGTTGAAAACGAAAAGGATGTAGTGAAATTAAATTTTAATAACACATCAAACGTAAAATGTTTTTTGGCCATTCCTACTGGGGTTCATCTTTTAATGAATGGAAGCAATGGTAAAATTGATTTTGAAAATCCTCGTTACCATGTAAATTTAAAACTCACCAATGGTAAAATTAGTTTTTCAGAAGACGCTTCTTCAAAATATGTTTATGTGTTCAATCTTGTCGCTGGGAAAATTGATGATTTTCAATCAAACCAATCGAAAGATTCCTATAAAATTGAAATGAATCTTGTGAATGGTAAAATTGAAAAAAATTAACTCAGGAGTTTCAAATGAAGTGTAAATTAATAATTTTTAGCTTACTTGTTTTTTCCTCATCTCTA
>Ga0208958_1002595_pt1 | contig 15272 bp, 16 predicted proteins | sample RifOxyB1_FD_184032 | JGI IMG/M metagenome (GOLD analysis project Ga0208958, IMG submission 184032) | Soil microbial communities from Rifle, Colorado - Rifle Oxygen_injection B1 (SPAdes) | ecosystem: Environmental > Terrestrial > Deep subsurface > Rock core/Sediment | place: Rifle, Colorado... | reverse complement strand
CCGCGACGTGGAGCAGGTGCACTTCGGCGGCGGCACGCCAAACTTCCTGACCCCGGCGCAGATCGCCGAAGTGATGGACGTGCTGCGGCGGCACTTCTCCTTCGCCGCACCGGCGCGGCTGGACTGTTCGATCGAACTGGATCCGCGCTTCATCACCCCGGACGACGTCGGCGCGCTCGCCGCCGCCGGCTTCAACCGCGCCAGCCTGGGCGTGCAGGATTTCGATCCCGAAGTGCAGCGCGCGGTCAACCGCATCCAGAGCGTGGAGCAGACGCTGGCGATCATCGACGCCTGCCGCACGCATGGCCTGCAGTCGGTGAACGTGGACCTGATCTACGGCCTGCCGAAGCAGAGCCTTGAGGGCTTCTCGCGCACGCTCGACATCACCCTGGAGGCACGGCCCGACCGCCTGGCGATCTACAGCTACGCGCACCTGCCGTCGATGTTCCGCCCGCAGCAGCGCATCAACGCCGAGGACCTGCCTTCGCCGGAGGTCAAACTAGGCCTGCTGCAGTGCGCGATCGACAAGCTGGGCGAAGCCGGCTACGTCTACATCGGCATGGACCACTTCGCCCTGCCCGGCGACAGCCTGGCGCAGGCGCAGCAACGCGGCGACCTGCACCGCAATTTCATGGGCTACACCACCCACGCCGAGAGCGACCTGGTGGGCCTGGGCGTGAGCGCGATCAGCCACATCGGCCCGAGCTTCAGCCAGAACCCGCGCGACCTGGGCAGTTGGGAACAGGCCATCGACCAGGGCCGCCTGCCCGTGTGGCGTGGCATGCGGCTGGAGGAAGACGACGTGATCCGCGCCGACGTGATCCAGCAGCTGATGTGCCACGGCACGCTGGACTACCGCGATCTGGGCCGCCGGCATGTGATCGAGTTCACGAGTTACTTCGCCGACGCCCTGCAGCGGCTGCGCCCGCTGCAGGACGACGGACTGGTGGAACTGCGCCCGGACGGATTGCAGGCCACCTCGCGCGGACGGATGCTGTTGCGTATCATCGCAATGTGCTTCGACCGCTACCTGCCCACCGCTGCAGCCTCGACGCCTCGCTTCTCGCGCACCGTCTGACCACTCCGGGAGTGTCCGCATGAGCTCGCCGCTGGTCTTCCCGCGCACGGACGCGAGCATCGTCGCCGACGACGGCGATGCGCTGAGCTTCTGCTCCACCTGCGCGTTCTCGCAGGCCTGCCTGTCCGAGGGCATGGACAAGCGCGCGCTGATGGACCTGCATGTGCTGGTCGAACACGTCGGCCCGCTGCGCGCCGGCGAACACGTGTTCCGCGAGGGCGATCCGTTCGGCGCCATCGCCGCGGTGCGCGCGGGCACGGTGAAGACCTACCAGATCGACCGCAACGGGCACGAGCAGGTGCTCGGCTTCCATCTGCCCGGCGAAGTCATCGGCCTGAACGCGATCCACGGCGACCGCTATCCCTGCAACGCCATCGCCCTGGACACGGTGATGCTGTGCCGCTTCTCGTTCCCGAAGATCGCACTGCTGGCCACGCGCCTGCCCAACCTGCAGCAGCACCTGTTCAAGCTGATGAGCCGCGACATCGGCGTGGCCTCGCTGTTCGCCCGCGACAACACCGCCGACGAGCGCATGGCCGCGTTCCTGATCGGCCTGTCGCGCCGGCTGGCCGCGCGCGGATTCTCGCCGCGCCGGTTCCAGCTGACCATGGCGCGTACCGACATCGCCAACTACCTGCGCCAGGCGCCGGAAACCGTCAGCCGCGTGCTGCGCCGCTTCGAGCAGGACGGCCTGCTGCACATCAAGCAGCGCGACGTCGAGATCCTCGACCTGCCCCGCCTGGAAGCCCTCGCGTTGGCCGTGCTGCGGGATTGATCGCGGGTTGCCCCGGCGCATTTCGCGCGCCTATCTCCTTTATCGCGACACCCACGACACGGCGATGGTGCGCCGAGGCACACCCTACGTGGCTGCGGGATTGAGGGCGCGCCTGGATGCAGATGTGGGAGCGACGTAAGTCGCGATCGCGTCTGGGGTCTTGACCCATCGGTTCGCGACTTACGTCGCTCCCACAGCATTTATGCAGGCTGCCAACGGCGGGTTTCCTGCGATTCCTCCCCCGCTTGACCTGCGTCATGGAGCCCCCGCGCCGGGGCGCCGATGATGCGGCCGTTTCCCGAGGAGAGCCGCATCATGAATTCGACACGCAAGTTGTGGGTGGGGTTGGCGGCCCTGCTCATGGCGTCGTTCGCCGTCCTGCTATGGGTCGGCAGCGAGACCTACCGCCAGGCGCCACCCATGCCCGAACAGGTGGTCACCACCGACGGCAAGGTGGTCTACACCCGCCAGGACATCGAAACCGGCCGCCAGGTGTGGCAGTCGATCGGCGGCCAGCAGCTGGGCTCCATCTGGGGCCACGGCGGTTACGTGGCGCCCGACTGGGGCGCGGACTGGCTGCACCGCGAAGCGGAGGCGATCCTCGACCTGTGGGCCAAGCGCGACACCGGCGCGGACAGCTACAAGACGCTGGACGAAGCCACCCAGGCCGCCTACGCCAAGCGCGTGCAGTCGCTGTTGCGGCCCAACACCTACGACGCCGCCACCGGCACGATCACGGTCCATGCCGACCGCGCGCAGGCCATGGCCCAGGTCGCCGACCACTACCAGCGCCTGTTCGGCCACGACCCTTCCACCGCGGAGCTGCGCGAGGCCTACGCCATGCGCAACGACACGGTCGCCGATGCCGAGCACCGTCGCCAGCTGACCGCGTTCTACTGGTGGGCCGCATGGGCGTCGGTCACCGAGCGCCCCGGTTCGGAGATCACCTACACGGCCAACTGGCCGCATGACGAACTGGTCGGCAACACGCCGGCGTCCAACCTGCTCATCTGGACGGTGTTCAGCGTGCTGTTCCTGATCGCCGGCATCGGCCTGCTGGGCTGGCATTACGCCACCAGCCATGGCGAGGAAATGGTGCCGGTGCTGCCGAAGAAGGACCCGCTGGCCGCGATCAAGGTGACGCCCTCGATGCGCGCCACCGCCAAGTACTTCTGGGTGGTGATCGCGCTGTTCCTGGTGCAGATCCTGCTGGGCGCGACCACCGCGCACTACCAGGTCGAAGGCCAGGAAGCCTATGGTTTCGCGCTCGCCGACATCCTGCCCTACTCGCTCACGCGCACCTGGCATACCCAACTGGCGGTGCTGTGGATCGCAACCGCCTGGCTGGGCATGGGCCTGTACATCGCCCCGGCGATTTCCGGACACGAGCCGAAGTTCCAGCGCCTGGGGGTGAACTTCCTGTGGGCGTGCCTGTTGATCATCGTGGTCGGTTCCTTCACCGGTCAGTGGCTGGCGGTGATGCAGAAGCTGGGGCTCGCCAGGAACTTCTGGTTCGGCCACCAGGGCTGGGAATACGTGGACCTGGGCCGCTTCTGGCAGTGGTTCCTCTTCGTCGGCCTGCTGTTGTGGCTGACCCTGGTGGGACGCGCGCTGTGGCCGGCGATCCGCAAGGGCGATGATTCGCGTTCGATCGTGGGCCTGCTGTTCCTGTCGGTGGTGTGCATCGGCCTGTTCTACGCGGCCGGCCTGATGTGGGGCGAGCACACCCACCTGTCGATGGTCGAATACTGGCGCTGGTGGGTGGTGCACCTGTGGGTGGAAGGCTTCTTCGAGGTGTTCGCGGTGGCGGTGATCGCCTTCCTGTTCACCCGCCTGGGCCTGCTGCAGGTGCGCAGCGCGACCCTCACGGTGCTGTTCGCCACCATCGTGTTCATGGCCGGCGGCGTGCTGGGCACGCTGCACCACCTGTACTTCACCGGCACCTCGCCGTCGGTGATCGCCCTGGGCGCGAGCTTCTCCGCGCTGGAAGTGGTGCCGCTGGCCTATGTCGGCTTCGAGGCCTACCACAACTACAAGCTGGGCAAGGCCACGCCGTGGATGGCGAAGTACAAGTGGCCGATCATGTTCTTCCTGGCGGTCTCGTTCTGGAACCTGGTGGGTGCCGGCCTGTTCGGCTTCCTGATCAACCCACCGCTGCCGCTGTACTACATGCAGGGCCTGAACCTGACCGCCAACCATGGCCACACGGCGATGTTCGGTGTGTACGGCATGCTGGGCATCGGCCTGATGCTGTTCTGCCTGCGCGGCCTGAAGCCGGACGTGGCGTGGAACGAGAAGCTGCTGAAGACGGCGTTCTGGGCGCTCAACATCGGCCTGGCCGGCATGGCCGCCTTCACCCTGCTGCCATTGGGCATCCTGCAGCTGATCGCCTCGGTCGACCACGGTTACTGGTACGCGCGCTCGGCCGAGTTCATGCAGCAGCCGATCGTGGAGATGTTGGTGTGGATGCGCGTGCCGGCCGACACGCTGTTCAGCGTGGGCGCGGTGGCGCTGGCCTGGTTCGTGTTCCGCCTGTGGGTGGCCCCGCGCCGCGAGCCCCTGCCCGCCGCGCAACCGAGCGAAGCCTGACCCTGGAACCGGCATCCGCGGATGGGGATGCCGGGCCACCTGCTGCAGGTTGCAGCGAGAGAGCCGCGAAAGCGGCTCTCTTTTTGTGCGCGGGCGTCAGATTGGAATCCTTCTCCCCGTTCACGGGGAGAAGGTGGCCGAAGGCCGGATGAGGGGCGCCGAAGCTGCAGACCCCTGCGCGTCCGGAAGCTCGCCCGGCGCAAACTCTGCGCAGCGTTTTGCCACTAACATCCACCGAGGCGGCGGACATCGCCGCTAGCTGGCGACTGGTGTTTCCACCTCAAGTGAACCCGATGCAATCGATGGAGCGATCATGGGCTACGAAATCCATATCACCCGCAAGACCGAATGGTTCGACGAAGACGGACCGGAGATATCGCTGGAGGACTGGAAGGCCTACATCGCATCGGACCCCGAAATGCGGCTGGACGGCTACGCGGAAGCAACCATGGAAAACGGCGACGTCTTCCGCACTGAGCACGACGGCATTGCGGTCTGGACCGCATATTCCGGACATGGCGTCGACGGCAACATGGCCTGGCTCTACCCCGGCTCAGGCGGCATCGTGGCCAAGAACCCGGACAGGGAAATCCTGGCCAAGATGTTCGAGATCGCCCAGGCGCTCGGCGCCCGCGTGGTGGGCGACGAAGGGGAAGAGTACGGGACGGATGGGGAAATGGCCGAGGCCGCCGAGGCGGCCGAAGAAGCTGCATCGCCCGGCATGAAGCAGGCCAAGCGTCCGTGGTGGAAGATATTCTGATGCGGAAAGGCTCACGGGCTCGGCTGAGCAAAGCCCAGTACCCACACCGACTCGACCATGGAGCAAGAATCCTCGCGACCGATGAAGACCACACTGTTGGGGTTCGCAGGCTTACCCCAACTATGAACTTCTTCAGGCCAGCGCCCCCTTGTCGGCGAACAGGGTGCAGGGCAGCCAATCCGTGAGGGACTACCTGGGCATGCTTTGGTTGCTGCGCCACCCAGCCGTAATGCCAGCGGTCAATGAGCTTGAGTCTCTGATCCGTTCATCTCCACACCGCTGACCGCTCGATCAGGACGATTCCATGAGTACTTACACGCAATCCGATCTTGTCGACGAACTTGTAGGCATATTTCCCGAGTTCCGGGCGCGGTGGGAGAAGGACACCGAGGATGACGCGTTCCCCTGCTCAAGCCTCCATAGCGTCTACCAGTCGCTCTTGCCCTTCGTGGCAACGCAGCAGCCGACGCAGCGACAGTGGCAGCGACTGGCGGATCATCTGAGTGCAGCGGTAGACGCGGGAGGAGATCGGGATAACGCCGCCGATACCTGCATGCTCGAGCATCTCCATCAGGTGAAGCTCAACCGGGTGCTGCGTCCATTGCTCAGCAAGACAGCGCGCGCGTATGTGCGGCGCTGACCCCTGATCCAGTTCGCGCCACGCATTTCCAGGCATGCCATGAAGCAGCAAGTCATTTTCATTGATGTCGACGACACCCTCGTCCGTACGGTCGGGACAAAGCGCATCCCCATACCCTCGGTCGTGCGGCGTGTCAGGGAGCTCCGCAATAGGGGCGCTTGCCTCTACCTCTGGAGTTCCGGAGGCGGCGAATATGCCCGGACGTCGGCCATGGAGCTGGGCATCCAAGACTGTTTCGTCGCCTTCCTCCCGAAGCCGGACGTCTACCTGGACGACCAGTCCGTGGATGAATGGCGATACTGCCGACACGTGCTTCCGGGCAATGCCGACGACGTCTAGCCCCTGGCGTAGGCCGAGCAAAGCGAAGCCCAACATGCATGCCGATCTGGCCGTCGGGCAAGGGACTTCGAAACGCAGGAAGATCGCCGTCGGGGTCCGCAGGCTCGCCCCAACCTATGAACTCATCTATCTCCTCTGACGTACCGACGCACCCATGCGCAGCGAGTGGCCTCGCCCGGAAACTTGCCCCATGATGGCCCCGTCTTCATCGCCCGGGGAGGGGCCATGTCCGACCTGAAGCAACGCTCGACCTTCGTCACCGTGCTGGCGTGGATCTTCATCGCGCTGTCGGGCTTCGGCGCGCTGATCGGAGTCCTGCAGAACATCATGCTGCAGACCGTCCTGCGCAGCGCGGAGTTCGGCCAGGCCATGCAGGCGGCACCGGGGCAGCCCGGCCTGCCATCGTTAGCGACCTTCTTGTTCGAGAATTTTCAGTGGTTCTTCCTGGCGGCCCTGCTGGCCAACGTGGTCATGCTGGTCGTCTCGATCGGCCTGCTGAAGCGCCGCAACTGGGCCCGGCTTTGCTTCATCGGGTTGATGATCCTCAGCATCCTTTGGCAGGTGGCCGGGCTGGCCCTCCAGGCCACGATGTTCTCGTTCGTGCACGACCAGTTCGCGGCAGCGCAGGCGCAAGGCGCGCCCGACATGACGCTGTTCTTCGTCGTGATGGCCGTGGTTTGCGTTGTCTTTGCGCTCGCGTTCGGCGCGCTGTTCGGCTGGATCGCATGGAAGCTGGCGTCGAAACCGATCGCAGCGGAGTTCGGGCGGTAACGTGCAACGCCCGGATCGTCGAATCCCATCCTTGGACATCGCATGAACATCTACTTGCAGGTGGCGTTGTGCATCGTCGGCATGTCCCTGTACTTCAATGCGGGGAAGATCGAGGCCCGCGGCGATGGCCCTGACCATGCGGTCCTGTGGGCTGCGCTTTCGCTGCTGACGTCGCTGGTCGCTTTCTCGGCCGGTGGCGGGTGGATCGCCTGGGCGCTGGCACAGGTGGCGTTGCTCGCGGGCATTACCGTGGTCCGCGTTGCGCTCGACGGTCGCGGCGACTAGGCGTCAATGCGCCTGGCCGTTTGGCCGCGTATATTCCCTTGCCATGAACCGCATCCATGCAGGCACACCATGAGATACCCCGGATTGCTGATGGTCTGCCTGGCGGTCATGTCATCGACGGGGTGCTCGCGTCCGGCGCCTTCGCTTCCAGCCCAGCTCGTCGATATCCCGATGGCCCACAAGCCCCTGCTTCCGGAAACCGAAGCCGCTTGCTCCCTGGTCGGCGGCTGGTGGGAGCGCCGCGGGCTGCCGCCCGGCGGGCCTTATGTCTGCGATTTCCCCGCACGCGATGCAAGAAAGATCTGCACGGACAATCGGCAATGCGAGGGCCGCTGTCTGGTGGCCGCCGACATCGCCATCGGCAGTCCTGCCATCGGCAGTTGTTCCGATTCGATGCGCACGTACGGGTGCTTCAAGCAGATCGAAGATGGCGTGGTACGGCATGTCTGCGTGGATGGCACGTGAGGCATCTCGCGAACGTGGCCAATCCCGCTAGGAGAACTACATGCGATTTCTTTCCATCTCCATGATGCTGGTCGGTGCGGCCATCGTCCTCGTGGGTTCGACCATGGTGCCTTCCTATTTGTCCAACGAGCGCCCTGCGATTCCACGGCCGGAGCGCGGACAGGTCGTCGCATTCAACAACCATGGAAAAGTCACCTACATCAGTAGACACGACGATCTGGCCCACAACGCGTACGTCATCGGAGGCGCTTTCATCAGCCTCCTCGGCGGAACCCTCTACCTGCGACAGGTGGCCCGTCGCCGGACATGACCCAAAGCGCCCGCGCCTTGGGGTGCGACGGATCAGTGCGAACACCCACCACAGCACTGCCCCGCCTTGTGACCGCGCGGTTCGCTGTCGCCGGCTTCGGCGTGTTCGCCGACCTCCTTGAGGATGGCGATCACGCGTTCGGTGGGCAGCGTGGTCATCACAATCAGCCGGCCGGTGCCGGCTTCCAGGCTGACTTCGGCTTCCGGGTCCCAGGCGCGCAGGGCCTCGGTCATGGCCTGCTGGCGTTGCGCGGAGGGTGCATGGGCGTGGTCGGACATCGGGCTTCCTGTGGTCTTGGGCGCGCGCTGGCGCGGATGGCAGGACTGTAGGCGTTCGCCACGCGCAAGGCCTTGACCGGAATCAAGGCGACGCAGGCATGCGAATCGCGCCCGGCCTGACCCACGTCAAGGCGGTCGCGGGTCTGTGCGGGCACGCTGGCACCCATGAAGATCGACATCGTTCCCCCACCCCGTCCGCGCGCCGCGCCGCCGCAGGCCGGCCTCTCGCCGGCGTGGCTGGCGCATGCACCGCATCGGCTGATGTTCTTCATCGGCGCCGGCAACGTACTGCTGGCGATGCTGTGGTGGGCGCTGTGGCTGGTGGCCACGCGCTGGGGCCTGTGGACGATGCCCGAGACACCGATCTACGCCGGCTGGCTGCATGCGTTCCTGATGCAGTACCTGGTGCTGCCCAGCTTCATCTTCGGCTTCCTGCTGACCGTGTTCCCGCGCTGGATGGGCATGGCCGACCTCAAACGCTGGCATTACGTGCCGGTGGGCCTGGGCCTGATGGGCGGACAGCTGGCCATCCTGCTGGGCGTGGCGGGCTGGCAGGCGGGGCTGACCGTCGGCCTGTGGATGGCGCTGGCCGGCTGGACCACGGCATTGCTGACGCTGGGCCGGTTGCTCGCGGACGACACCGCCAGGACCTGGCACGCGCGCTCATGCTTCGCCGGGTTGCTGCTGGGCTGGCTGGGGCTGGTGATGTTCATCGCCTTCGCGCTGGGCGCGAAGCCCACCTGGGCGTTCGCCAGCATCAAGCTCGGTGGCTTCGGCCTGCTGCTGCCGGTGTACGTGACGGTGGCGCACCGCATGTTCCCGTTCTTCGCCGGCAACGTGGTGCCGAGTTACGTGCCGTGGCGCTCGCTGCGGTGGCTGGGCGCGGTGTGGGCGCTGCTGATGGCCCATCTGGGCCTGGAACTGGCGCACGCCTACGCCTGGCTGTGGCTGGCCGACGTGCCGCTGCTGCTCCTGACCGCGTGGGCGGTGCATCGCTGGTGGCCGCGCGCGCGCATGCCGGGACTGCTGGCCGTGCTGTTCATCGGCACCGCATGGCTGCCCATCACCTTCCTGCTGTACGGGGTGCAGAGCATCACCTTCCTGGCGACGGGCGCGTTCGTGCTGGGGCGCGCGCCGATGCATGCGATGTTCATCGGTTTCTTCGGCAGCCTGCTGGTGGCGATGGTCACGCGGGTGACGCAGGGCCATTCCGGACGACCGCTGGAGATGCCGAAGGTGGCGTGGTTCGCCTTCGTCGCGATCCAGGGGGTGGCGGTGATGCGCATCGTGGCCGATGTCGCGCCGGATGCGATGGCGTGGCAGGCCGCCGCCGCCGTGGGCTGGCTGCTGGCGCTGGCGCCGTGGGTCGGGCGCATCGGCGGCATCTATCTGCGACCGCGTGCGGACGGGAGGCCCGGATGAGCGCCATGATGACCTTCTACCCCGACATCAAGCTGGTCCACATGGGCGCTGCGATGACCAGCGGCACGCTGTTCGCGCTGCGCGCACTCGCGCTGCTGGCCGGCATGCGCTGGCCGCGCGCGGCGGTGGTGCGCTACACCAGCTACACCATCGACACCGTGCTGCTGACCGGCGCGATGATGCTGCTGACGATCCTGCCGGCGGGCATGTTCGCCAACGGCTGGCTGACAGTGAAGATCGCCTTCCTGGCCGCCTACGTGGGGCTGGGCATCGCCGCGTTCCGTCCCGCGCGCGGCAACGGTGCGCGCATCGCACTGGTGGTCGCGGCGGTGCTGTGCTTCCTGCAGGTGTACGGCATCGCCCGCGCCCACGATCCGTGGGGCTGGCTGCTGTGGTTTGGGAGTTGAACGCCATGGATACCGCTTTCGATACCGGACTGTTGCCCGAAGCCTTCGCGACCTGCGCCTGCTGCGTGCGCGAATCGCTGGACGCCGCCGGACTGTCGCTGGACTGCGCGCCCGACCACCAGGACCCGGAGCCGGACGCATGGCACATGCCCTGACCCTGGTGCGGCTGGACCTGCGCGACCTGGCGGCGCCGGAGCCGATGGAGCGAATCCTCGACTGCCTGCGCACCCTGCAGCGCGGTGAACGCCTGGTGGCGCAGACGCCGCTGTTTCCCGCCCCGCTGCTGCCGATCCTGGACCAGTGGGGATTCGCATACCGGGTGCGCGATACCGAAGCGGGCAACGCCTGCATCGCGATCTGCCACGTCGCCGACCGGCATGTACTGGAGCCCCCGCAGGCGGCATGAGCGGACTGGCGTTCGCGTCGGCGCCGCGGCCGTCGCTGCCGATGCGCTTCCTGGTCGCGGCGCTGGCGTGGGGCGCCGTGGCGGGGCTGTGGCTGGCCTGGCAGGGGGAGATCGCGCTGCTGTCGCGCTGGACTCCCGCGACGCTCGTGCTGGTGCACGCGTTCGCGCTGGGCCTGCTGGGCAACGCGATGCTGGGCAGCCTGGTGCAGTTCCTGCCCGTCGCCGCCGGCAGTCCCTTGCCGGGAACGCGTGTCGTGCCGTGGCTGCATGCGGCGTTCAACGCCGGCCTGGCCCTGCTGCTGGCGACGTTCGCCGCGTCATCGCACGCGCTGGCCTTGCCGGCGGGCGGACTGCTGGGCGGATCGCTGGCGATCTTCGCGTTGCTGGCGCTGGTGGCCGTCATTCGCGGCAAAAGCGCACGCGTGGTGCGCGAAGGCATCGGCCTGGCGCTGCTGGCGTTGACCGCGACGGCGGCACTGGGCCTGCTGTTGCTGGCGGCACGCACCGGTTGGCGCGGGCCTGCGGCCGCGGGCATGGTGGACGTGCACGCGGCCTTCGGCGTCATCGGCTGGGTGCTGGGACTGCTGGCCGCGGTGGGCGGAGTGACGCTGCCGATGCTGCAGGGCACGCGCGCGCTGCCGGCCCCTGCATTGCGCACCTGGCAGATCGCATCGATGCTGACGCTGGGAATAGGGGTGGCGGTCCAGGCGGGCGTGGTGCCCGGCAGCGCCTGGCGCCTCGCGGCGTGGCCGCTGGCCGCGTTCGCCCTCGCCGTATGCGTGCTGCAGGCGCGCGCACCGCATCGTCGCAATCCGGTCCTGCGCCGTTTCTGGCAGGCCGGCTGTGCGTGCCTGTTCGCCGCCAGCCTGCTCGCGCTGCGACCCGACGTGCCGCTGGTGCCGCTCGGCGTCCTGGTACTGGGGGTCGGCCTGCCGCTGCTGGTCGTCGGCATGGCGCTGGAGATCACCGCCTTCCTCACCTGGATCGCGTTGCGCCAACGCATACCGCGCGGCGTCCGTGTGCCCGGCGTGGGCAGCCTGTTCGAGGAAGCGGACAGGCGGCGCGCATTCGTCCTGCATGCCGTCGCGGGCGCATGGCTGGTGGCGGCCGCATTCGCGCCGGCCCTCGCCCGCGGCGCCGGCCTGGCGATCGCGCTTGCCTATGCGGTGAGCCTGCACGGGCAGTGGCGCTGCTGGCGGCAGGCGGCGACGTGGCGGCGCGACGATGGCTGATTCTCCGGCACTGCTCGCGCGCGGGAAGTTCTGAACAACAGACCCGTTCGTGGTGAGCCTGTCGAACCACGCTTTTCACGCGGAAGCGGGGTAGCCATGGCCGCTTTGATCTCTCGCAAAGAGCGTGGTTCGACAAGCTCACCACGAACGGCATAGGGGCCACGGCGAACGGCATGCAGGGGCAGCCACCGCCCAGCGACGGTGCCCCCCGATTCCCTCGCCTCAGTAGCGCAGGTTGAGCTTCATCCAGGCGGTGCGGCCAGGCTCGTTGATGCGCACCGGATCGGCCGGATAGCCGAAGGCGCTGTTGCCGCCCAGGTTGAGGTGCTCGCTGTAGGCGCGGTCGAACAGGTTGTCGATGCCCGCCGTCAGCTGCAGGCGATCGCTGAAGCGATAGCCCCCGTTGAGCGAGAACACCGCAAAGCCCGCGCTCGACCCGAGGTCGCGGCCGACCACATTGCCCTGCGTGGTGCTGACGCGGTCCTGCGCGGCCACCACGCGCCACAGCGCGCCCCACGACCATGGCCCGCGTTCATGGCTGACCGAGAAGCGCGCCTCCAGCGGCGGCATCTGCGGCAGCGCCGTGCCGGTATCGCGGACTTCGCCCCAGGCGTAGGACGCGGCGCCCGACAGTTTCCAGCCCTGGGCGGGACGCCAGTCGATGCCGGCTTCGCCGCCGCGGATACGGGCGTCCACGTTGTGTGCGCGGGTGGTGCTGCCCATCATCCCGGCGGTGTAGTCGAACAGGATGAAGTCCTGCACGCGGCCCGCGTACAGCGAGGCCCAGGCGTCCACCTTGGCACCTTTGAACTGCAGGCCGATGTCCAGCTGCGTGGTGCGCTCGGGCTGCACGCCGGCAAAGGCGTTGGGCGCACCGACGGGGCCGCGCCTGGGCGAGAACAGCTCCCAGTAGTCGGGCATGCGCTGCGTGTGGCCGAGGCCGGCGTACGCACCCCAGCGGCCACCCATGTCGTGCTCGTAGCGGACGAACGCACTGGGCAACGTCTCCCTGCGGACCATGCCGGCGGTGGGATTGGGCATCGGCATCATGCCGCCGGTGCTGGCGCGCAGGTCCTGCGCTTCGGCGCGGTCGACGCGCACGCCGCTCATCACGTGATGGGTGTCGGTGATGTGCCAGTGCGATTCGGCGAAGGCGCCCCAGCTGTGGAACTTGGCGTCCACGCTCCACGGCAGCGCGAGGTAGGCCCCGCGCCCGCTGGCGCTGCGCCTGCGGTGCCGGCTGTCGCGCAGGTCCACGCCTGTGGTCACTTCCCAGCGCCCGGACTGCCAGGTGGTGGCGACGCGGCCGCCGCGCGTGCGGTGCGCCACGTTGCTGGCCATCGGCATGGGCATGCTGCCGGTGGGGTCGGGGTCGCGCAGGCTGTAGTTGTCCATCACGTGGTCCACGTCGTTCTGGTAGACGTTGGCGACCACGGCATCGAACACGCCGCCGATGTGCTTCTTCTCGAAGCGCAGGCCCAGGCTGTCGCGGCGGAACTGCGCGCCGTCCATGCCGCGGCCGGCGTAGCGCGCCTGCGCGTCGCCGATGCCGGCGCTGAGTTCCAGCACCGTGTCTTCGTCGGGCGTCCAGCCGAGCGCGGCGTCTGTATTCCACTTCTTCCACGCCGACGGCACCCCGTCGCCATTGCCGTCTTCGTAGTCGTCGGCCTCGGAACGGTTGGCGGACACGCGCGCATAGCCCCGCGGCGTACCGGCGCTGATGTCCAGCACCTGGTCGTTGCGGTCGCGGCTGCCGGCCAGCAGGCTGCCGGTGGCCTGCACGCCCGGCTCGGCGAAGTACGGGACCTCGCGCTCGAAGCGCACCGTGCCGGCGGAAGCGCCGCCGCCCCACAGCACCGTCTGCGGCCCCTTGACGACGATCAGGCGGTCGTAGGTTTCCGGCGCGATGTACGACAGCGCGTTGTCCATGCGCGAGGGACAGGCGCCGCTCATCGCGCCGTCGTTGGTCATCAGGTTGATGCGCGAGCCGAACATGCCGCGCAACACCGGATCGCCGTTGGTACCGCCGCTGCGCAGCGTGGCGAAGCCGGGAATGGTCTTCAGGTAGTCCGCTCCGTCGCTGGCCGGCACCGGCTGCCGCGGCAGTTTGGGATCGGTGATGAAGGTGGTGGCCATGGCGGGCGCCACGCCGACCACCACGATGCCGTCCAGCGTGGTGGCGGGCATCGCATCGGCGTGCGGCGCGGCGTGCGATTCCTGTGCATGCGCGATCGGCATGTTCGCGAGCGCGCCCAGCAGGGCCATGCACAGCAGATTACGGTTCATGACGCTTCTCCTCGTGTGATGCCGCCATTCTCGCGACGCACCCTGGAGCGCAGATGCGACAAGGTGTCGCATCGATGCGCGCGCTTGACGTGAGTCAAGCCCCTGCGTGAATCCGTGCGTTCGCGCCCTTCCGATTGATTCAGATCAACGAGGCGCCGTGCGTGCATTTCCACCATGGCCGCACACCCACCGAAGATCGACCGAGGAACGCACCATGAAACGCCTGTACCCCTCCCTGCTCGCCTGCGCACTCGCGGCGCTGTCCGCTGCCCCCGCCTTCGCCGGCGAACAGGGCGGCCGCATCACGCCGGCCGGCGAAACCATCCACGCCGTGATGACGGCGCCGCCGATGGTGCCCCCGCCGATCACGCGCAAGACACCGGCCCATGTCGTCGTCGATCTGGAGATGATCGAGAAGGACATGCGCATGGCCGATGGCGTGACCTACAACTTCTGGACGTTCGGCGGCACCGTGCCCGGCAGCTTCATCCGCGTGCGCAAGGGCGACACGGTGGAGTTCAAGCTGAAGAACCGCCACGACTCGCACATGTCGCACAACATCGACCTGCATGCCGTCACCGGCCAGGGCGGCGGTGCGGAAGCCACGTTCACCCTGCCGGGGCATGAAACGCAGTTCTCCTTCAAGGCGCTGAACCCCGGCCTGTACATCTACCACTGCGCGATGGCGCCGGTCGGCATGCACATCGCCAACGGCATGTACGGCCTGATCCTGGTGGAGCCGGAAGAAGGCCTGCCGCCGGTGGACAAGGAGTTCTACGTGGTGCAGGGCGACTTCTACACCGAAGGCGCGTACGGCGAGCCCGGCCTGCAGCCCTTCAGCCTGGAGAAGGCGATCGACGAGCATCCCACCTACGTGGTGTTCAACGGCTCGGTGGACGCGCTGCAGGGCGACAACGCACTGACGGCGAAGGCGGGCGAAACCATCCGCATGTTCGTCGGCAACGGCGGCCCGAACCTGGTGTCCAGCTTCCACGTGATCGGCGAAATCTTCGACAAGGTCTACACCGAAGGCGGCAGCAAGTACCAGGAGAACGTGCAGACCACGCTGATCCCCGCCGGCGGTTCGGCCATGGTCGAGTTCAAGGCCGACGTGCCGGGCAACTTCGTGCTGGTGGACCACAGCATCTTCCGCACGTTCCACAAGGGCTCGCTGGGCATCCTGAAAGTGGAGGGACAGAAGAACCCCGACATCTATACGGGCCAGCAGC
>Ga0208958_1002593_pt1 | contig 15282 bp, 17 predicted proteins | sample RifOxyB1_FD_184032 | JGI IMG/M metagenome (GOLD analysis project Ga0208958, IMG submission 184032) | Soil microbial communities from Rifle, Colorado - Rifle Oxygen_injection B1 (SPAdes) | ecosystem: Environmental > Terrestrial > Deep subsurface > Rock core/Sediment | place: Rifle, Colorado... | reverse complement strand
CGGGAGTATCCAAGAAGTTTTTCCCAGTTCCTTCTATGATAATAGCTTTGGCACCGTCGGCATTCCCAGCCAATCTGATCTTCATCCTCACGAAATCACGACCTTCAGAACCGAGCACGGTTATTCTGATTCTCGCCGACCCGACGAAGTTAAATGGGGCAAATCACTCATCGAAGATCTCAAGCGCCGCGACTTTACGATTAACGCCATCGCGCTTTCCGCCAATAAAGAAATTACCGATCCTTTTAATGGTCAAAAAGACTTAAAGAAAAAAATCGTCAAGGCTGTCGGCGAACCGCAAGAACGCTTCGGTGAAGATGCGCTAAGGATGATGCGTGCCATTCGTTTTGCCAGCCAACTTGGCTTCACCATTGAAAGTAACACCCTAGATGCCATCTCAACAAATGCCACTTTAATCAATAAAGTCGCCTCTGAACGCGTCCGCGACGAACTCTTCAAAATCTTTCTTTCACCTTATCCTGATGAAGGCATTACTCTTCTTCGAAACACTGGGCTTCTGGAAATCATTCTGCCCGAAGCTGAAAAGATGTTTGGTGTCGACCAACGCTCCCCCCAAAGGCATCATATCTACGATGTTGGCACCCATGCACTCATGTCACTTAAACATTGCCAATCCAGTGATGTCATTACCCGCTTCGCCACTTTCATTCACGATATCGGTAAACCCCAAACTTACAAAAAACTCGACAATGGCGTCATTACTTTTTACAACCACGAAATCGTCAGTGCCAAAATCGCCAGTCGCATTGCCGATCGTCTACGGCTGAGTAAAGCCCAAAAAGACAACCTCTGGCGCCTTGTTCGCTATCATCAGTTCACGGTCGACGAAGTTCAGACCGACTCAGCCATCAGACGTTTTATTAAAAATGTCGGCGTGAATAACATTGATGAAATGCTCGAACTAAGGCGCTCTGACCGCCTCGGTAGTGGCGCCCGAGAAACCAGCTGGCGCACTGAGGACTTTAAAGCCCGCATCGCTGAAGTTCAAAAACAACCCTTCACTGTTCATGATCTAAAACTTACCGGCCACAATATTATGAAAGAGCTTAACCTCAAACCCGGTCCTAAAATCGGCGAGATCATGGACGAACTTTTTAAAGCTGTCATGGCCAAAGAGGTAAAAAATACTAAACCCGCTCTGCTTAAAAAACTTAAAAAGAGCCTATAACCTCCGAGGGTGTATACTACCCTTAGTGGATCACATCGCTATCATGCAAAAAGAGCTCGGAAGCATTAGTGATCTTATCTCCGGCCACAAAACCGTTGAGTCTCGTTGGTACTTAAGTCGTAAGGCCCCTTGGCAAAAAGTAAAAAAGGGTGAAACCATTTTTTTTAAGTATTCTGGTGGTCCAGTCCTTGCCAAAGCCGAAGTAACCAAAGTTATTGAACTAGAAAATCTAAATCCCCAAAACGTCCGCCGCGTCCTTAAAGAATATGGAGCAAAAGGTAAACTCAACATCGAAAATCTTACCTACAGTTACAACATTTTTAAAAACAAAAAATATTGCATTCTCATCTTTCTCAAAAACCCGACAAAAGTTCATCCTTTCAAAATTGACAAAACAGGCTTCGGCATAAGCTCCGCCTGGCTTTGCCTTCCTGATATAAATTCTATCAAGTATTAACTTGCTTTTTTCTCGCTTTCTCCAACCACGTCACCAAAAGGGGAACCGCCACAAACGGCGAAGAGTAAGTCCCCAAAATCGTCCCAATCAAAAGAGCAATACTAAACCAATGAACGCTACTCCCTCCCAAAGTAGCCAGTGATAGTAGCATCAAGGCAATTGTCACTGAATTATTTATTGACCGTCTCATGGTTTCATTCAAAGCATTATTAGCCACATCACTAAATTCTCCCCCATGTTTTCTTGAAATCTCCCTAATTCGATCATAAACTACAATGGTATCGTGCACCGAAAACGAAAGCGTTGTTAAAAGAGCCGTCACGAATAAGAAATCTACCTCTGCTCCCAAAAAGTGTCCCAAAATTGTGAATGAACCAAGAAGGATAAAACTATCATGAAACATAGCGGCCACCGCCGAAACACCATACTTCACGTTTTTAAAACTAAAGGCAACCCACAAAAGTATACCCCCTGCGGAGATCAAGACCGCGTACATCGTTTTCCGGATTAATTCCGACCCAATCATTGGCCCCACGTTTTCAAACGAAATTTCTTCTGTATCCTCACCGTACCGAGCCTTTAAATCAAGAAGCACTTTCTCTCTAACTCCCCTATCGACTTGCCCCAATCTCACCAAATAATTCTCCCCCACACTCTGCACGCTGGAAGTCTCCACTCCACTTTGTTGCAACAAATCGTCCAATTCCTCAGTTGAAACGTCGCTTGGAAAAGAATATTCAATCACAGTTCCACCCCGAAAATCCACTCCCAGAGGTAAACCCCACCTGATCAAACCAAAGACTGATATTGCAATCGAGAGCCCTGATAAACCAAAATACCACTTCCTATATTTCAACCAATTTACTTTCACCTCTTTCCTCCTCTTCCAATTATTGTCCTAAGTAATGTCCTTGACACAAATATCCCCGTAAAAAAGCTTACCCCTATCCCGAGGGCCAATGTAATCGCAAAGCCTCTCACTGGCCCCGAAGTATGTAAAAACGGCCAATCCAGAGGGTTTGCTAATACAAACGCTGTTAAAAGCGTCGCGATGTTTGCATCCTTAATCGAATCCCAAGCACGATCAAAAGAAGTCTCAAGTGCCCACGCTACATTTATTCCCTTTTTTCTTTCATCTCGAAATCGCTCAAAAATTAAAATATTAGAGTCCACTGCCATCCCTACCGACAGCAAAAACCCAGCCACTCCCGGTAAAGTCAAAACCACCGGAATCAGTTTATAAAGCGCCAAAGTAATGACTCCAAAAATAACAAGACCCACATCTGCTACCATCCCCAGTCGTCCATAAAACAAAGCCATAAAAAGTAAAACCATAGAAAGCCCCATCACACCCGCTTTCACACTTTTTTCAACCGACTCCCTTCCCAAACTCGCTCCCACAGTTCGTTCACTCACGAGATTCACCGGCACCGGTAAGGCCCCCGCATTAAGCTGAATAACCATCGCTTTTGCTTCATCTATGCTAAATTCTCCACTAATTTGTGCCGTCCCACCTATAATCTTATCTTGGACAACAGGCATTGAGATGAGCTGTCCATCCAAGAGTATGGGGACCGACTTTCCAACATTTCTTTCTGTGATCTCAGCAAACTTCTCGCCTCCCACACCAGTAAACTCAAGAACTACTACCGGCTTCCCACTCACTTGATCAAAAGAAACTACTGCTCGTTTCAGATCGGCACCCGTCAAATCCGTCGGAATAAATCCCTCCTCTGAGTGAGCATTCTCTTCTGCAAAGTTAAGCTCCGCTGTCTTTCCCACCAAGCTTACCGCCTGAGCTGTATCCGTCACTCCCGGCAATTCGATCACTATTCTATCCCTTCCTTCAAAACGCGAAATCTGAATACTCGGTTCACTCACCCCAAAGAGATTTACCCGTCTTTCCATTACCTCCCTCAAGCTAGTCAAGGCCGAATCTCTTTCCTCGTCCGACATATTAGTCGTCTCAGCTTCAAAAACCAACCTACTTCCACCCACTAAGTCCAACCCCAACTTTAAATCAAACTTCCGGCTAACCGAAATTCCAGCCAAATTAATGTTCAAATCTCGCCGATAAAAAGTCTTCCCAAACAAACCAAACTCACTCGGCAAACTAACAAACGTCGCCACAACAGTAATAATAAAAATAAGAAGTATTCGTCTCCCAGCTCGCTGATGCATATTACATTCTAACACTGAGTGATATGGCACTTACCCTACCAAACTCTCTTCGTCTCCAATAATCATCACTCTACTTCCAGCCAATATCCCTAAAAGAAAAGGGTCCCGCCTCTTTTTTCGGAAATCAAATTCCTCGCGGCTCATCACTGTGTAATTTATCTCCATTCCCCGTTTTGATTCTTCCACTCGAACCAAAGTCGCCAGCTCAGGTAAAACTACATCTCCAACCACCAACATATCCACTTCATCCTCCCGCTTCTTTGCTTTGTGCCTCGCAAATCTACCTGAAAACATCACAAACGATGGCTTACCCATTTTTTTCCTCCCCTCAATAACCTGCTTTCCCAATCCTGTTGTCTTGCCCACCATCGAAAGCATGTCGTCAAACATCAAGTAATCTGTTCGAGGCCAATAATAAATTCTATTCCCCCGCTTCTCCTTTTTTACCATTCCAGCAATTTCCAACCGCGACAGCTCTCGCCTCACCGCATTGATTTCTTCTTTTGTTTCCCGAACAATGCCCCGCACATGATACATCTCACTCACATCCCGATAAAAGAGCTCCAATATCTTAATCCTCACCTTAGAAGTAATAAAATCATTTAAATCAAGCATCACAAAACTCTCTCTTTTGGGGCAGGATCAGTAACCTAATATACTATATCATTTCCGACTGGTACAGCTTCAATCCAGATTTGACCTCGAACAAACCTTATTTCTTTCCCGTCTTCATCGTAAAATTTCGTTTTCCCAAGCTGGGCATCCTTTTCCCAAGTCCCTTCAATCACTGTCCCATTTTGAAAAACTAATGCATCACCATCACTTATATTTTCATAAAACATATGAAGCTCACGATCTACCGGCCCTCTCTCACCAACAAACTGCACCACCATGTTCTTCACCGCTATCTGAATATTATCAAACTCCCAATCCACAAAAGCCTTTCCGCCGTTAAATCTCTTGTAGCTATTACTTGCCTTGTCATACTCCCAAGCCACATCATAATCAGTCTTGTTACTCCAAAACTCAAAACTAATCTTTTCATATTCCGGAGACCCAACTGGCGCATCGTCAGCAAACGACCAATTCTCAAAACCCTCGTCCCAAGCCAAACCATTTTCATCTTTATAGGCAAACTCGCGCTTTGCCGCCTCTTTATATGCCTCATCGATAAACAATGCCGGTGTGTGCTCAGTTGCAATCGTATAATCCGGATCTGAACTCAACCTATTTGCTAAACGTTGCAACACCGGGTACCCCGTCGCCTTTGCCCCATCAAAGTCGTTCCCATAAATCCCATTCGTCCACCCCAACTTATACAAAGCTGCATATGCGTCAACTTCCGGCGCTACTGTCCCTTTTGGTTTTACTCCACCAGGACAAGTTGGACATTCAGTATTTGCACCCCCCCAATGAACAAATATTGGATTATTTCCGTACTCTGCCGCCCAATTAATAAAATGAATTCTCGCACTCCGAATAACCGCCACTTTAAAGTCCTGCGACGACGCCCCACAGTAAAACACTCCCAACAATCTTGTAATACCACCCTCCGCAATAGCTTCATAAACTACGTCCGCCCGGCTCAAGCCAGATAAGGGACGTGCATCAAGATGGTTTTCAATAACAACCGTTAGTGGCCGCCTTTCTTTCCAAATATCCTCCTCCACCTTCGTGAACATCCCACCATTTACCGGGCACTCTCTATCCTTCGGCAATTCAGCGATTTTCGCCCGCTCGCGAGCCAAACCCGTCAAGTCATTTCCCCCACCGCCTGAAGTTCCTATCCCCCCCAAATAACTAAATGCCGCCCAGCTCACCCCCGTGGATATCAAATAAAGTCCCAAAAAACCAGCCAACACCATCAAGTTTATCGATTTAAGTTTTTTTATCATTTTTTCAAAGCCCCAGCCAAAGCCTTCTGTTCCTCTAACGAAAGCTCAAACGGGCTCTTTCCTTTTTCGACCGGCTTCGCGTATACCCGCGTCCGATCTCTAGTATGCAAACAGCTTAGCACAAACCCGTCACCTTTTTCATCAAGCAAACTTAAGGAAAAACTCTGGTCACCACCCGTTTCATTAAATGGGTTAAATCGTGTTAATCCTACCCGCTGAATATAAGTCTCAGCCTCTTTATCAAGTCTTTCGATCTCGCTCATCAAATTGCGGTTCGAGCTCTTTACCTCATCCTCAGTTTTCAGCACTTTCTCTAAAACACCCATCAAATTACCCGTCTTTACACCCTTCCCCAGCCTATTGAATTTCATAATAAACCAGTACAGAAACCCGCTCAATCCCACCATCCACACTACCAATCCAACAAGTATCACTGGCATTAAATCCATTAATTGTTCCTGCATGTTTGCTTAAATAATACACCACAAAAGGTTAAAAAGCCGTTATGGCCACCCCAAACCCGCTTTGTCCATAAATACAACCCCAAACGTATTCTCCACCCGTCAAAAGTTTCTTATGACCCAAAGTATTTTCCCACAAACTTACGGCATCATTAACCGATTCTGCCCCACTTACCAGAAACTCTGATATGTCATATTTTTCAAAAATCCATTTCAAATCTTCACGCCTTTCAGGTAAAGTGCTAAACCCTTCATGTCCATCCAATGTCCCGAGCTCCAAGAGTTCATTTAAACGAATTGAAGCAATCGTACAAAGCTCACTTTTATTTGCTAAAGGATTCACTCCAAATTCTTGTCGTCGTTTATTCACTGCTTCCCACAATTCCGGCCCTGTCCATGTTGGCACTTTTTTCTCAATTGACACTTCTCGCTCCACCACTACTGTCGTCGGAGTGGGGGAAGGTCCAAATCGACTCATCAGTAAATCCCCCAGATTAATTTTAAATAAGCTAAATTCCGTCCCCACCTGTTGTGCCGCTAAATTATACCCTCGAATAAATCCGTACAAATACCCCCCACTCCCAATCACCACCAAAGTCGCCACTCCCATCAAAACCCCAAAAACTTTCAGTGTTAATTTAGTCGCGTTACGCATTACTCGTTACTCATTACTATACTCACCGGCCCATCCAATTCTGCTTCGATTTTCATATATGTCCCAAATTCTCCCGTCGCCACTCTTACTCCTTTTTCAATCAAACTGCTTACAAAATATTTATACAAATCACGGGCCAAATCTGGCTCGGCCGCCCTCACAAAACTCGGTCGATTACCTTTGCTGGTGTCCGCATACAGCGTAAATTGACTCACTACCAATATCTCCTTTGTTGTTTCCATAATCGATAGGTTCATTTTACCTTGCCCATCCGACATAATTCGCAGTTTCAGAAGCTTCTCTACCACTTTGCCTACCGTCTCTTGTGTATCCTTCTGTCCTACTCCAAGTAGCACAAACAATCCCAACTCAATCTCCCCCACAGTTTTCTCTCGAACTTGAACCTTCGCCTTATTAACCCTCTGCACTACCAATTTCATAAAAGATATTTTACCATCAAAATCGCTTCTAAACATGAAAAAAGCTCACCTTTCGGTGAGCTACTTTCTTGCTCTGGAGGCTAGTAAGCCAGGTTCTGTTTCACGGCGATAATCTCTCTTGGCCCCATCCTTGAGACTTCAGGAAGGCTACTTCAAACGTCTCGGTCGTGGGTTGCAGCGGAGGGGATTGCCCGTTTCACTCTCAGCTTAAGCTTTAGGCTTATCTAAGATTCGTCACTGTTGCTCTTGAGTAGAGTCAATTCTCTACCCACCCCTTGCCCCTTTCGGAGCAGGGGACCAGCCCTCTCAGGTCGCAGCTTACACTGCGTCTCCTGCCTTCTGCTGCCTGGACTTTCCTCCCCATGCGATGGTGTAAACAATCTCACAGGGTAACCGCCCTTCCTCCAGAGCACACAAATTATACCACGAAAACCCATAGTAAACAATCTTGCTGTTTTTTACCAAGTATCAATCTTGCTTGTTGAAAACCAGTTCTTCCAAAAACACCTGTGAAGTAATAACTATTGGAACCGACAACAGCGCCCCCATAACCCCAGCCACCTTCAATCCAATTACCAAAGAAAGCAAGGTAATTATCGGGCTCATTCCAGCTGATTTTTGCATTACCTTGGGTACCAGTGCGTAATTCTCAGTCTGTTGAATCAAAATCCCCAAAGCAGCCGCCGCCATTCCTGTCAAAGGTGTCACACTAAACCCCACAATTACCGATGGAATGACGGCCAAGGTTGGCCCAATATTAGGAATAATTTCTAATATCCCCGCGAGTAGTGCCAATGGCACCGCAAATGGCACCCCTATCACAGTCAACCCCACATAGGTTGCTATCCCCACTATCACCATAAGAATTATCTGCCCTCTTGCCCAACCACCCAACCGATACTCCAAAACAGCGATTATCTTCTCAATTCGCTTCTCCACATTATCATTACTAAACAAAGTTGCCAGTTGGGAGTCCATTTTGTCTCTTGCTAAAAGAAAATATAATGCAAACACCAAAACAGCAAATATCGCCAAGACATTTGAAAATACGGACACACTCAATCTTAAGATCTGAGAGGGAAGCTTCCCCAAAAGCGAACTCACTTCATGAGTTATTCCTTCTGAAACAAACACCGGCAAACTTAGCTCATCCACAAACCTCGGTAAACTATTAGCAAAATTTGTTGTTTGTTCAATCAATGGGGGAACCACCACGGCCAAAGAAAAAGTTAAAAAACTAATGACCAAAAAATAAACAATCAAAACGCTCGCCACTCGAGGAACCCGATACCTTTGAAGTTTGGTAACCGTCGGATTTAATATCGACATAATTAGAAGTGCCACAAACACTTGAAAAATCACATCTCGAATGAAATACAAAAACCAAAGTAATCCTAAGAAAAACACCGTAAAAACTATCGTTTTATAACTTATTTCAATCTTCTTTGCCATTTAAACTCCTACTACTCTTATACCATTTTTGGACCACAGCTTCCACCTTCTCCCTCCACTCTTTTTCACTCACATCAAACCAACTGATTCTTTTCTCAGCCCCAAACCACGTCATTTGCCTTTTAGCATACTTTTGCTCTTGCCTAATCCATTCACTCACTGCCTCGTTTCGACTAATCCTCCCCTCCAGATAATCTCTCCATTGCCGATAACCCAAAGCTTGCATTGCCTGATCATCCCAACCAACTCCGTTTTTAAGTAATTCGTTAATTTCATCCCCAAATCCGTCATTTAACCTCTCTTTGACTCTATCGCTAATGCGCTTTTTTAGTTTTTCTTTTTCTATTTTTAGCCCCACCCACAACACATCATATTTGCTTTCATTCTGAATTCCAAGTCCTTGATTCTTGCTTCTAGCTATTTCTATCGCCCTTATAATCCTCCTCGGGTTCTTCCTATCAGAACCATTCATTGCTTCCACTTTTTCAGAGTCAACCCTACTAAGTTCTGCCAGTAGATCGCTCGCTGACAGTTTATTAAGGCGTAAACGCAAATCAAAATTAGGTAAAATTTGAGTTGTAGAAATTCCGTCAATTAAGCCTTTTATATATAAACCCGTCCCACCCACCACAATCGGCAGGCGTTTTCGATCTAAAATCTCTTCCACCACCCTCTCCCCTACTTCCAAATATTGTGCGACGCTGAACTTTTCGCTTGGAAAAACCAAATCTACACCCCACACCTTAATCCCACTTTTTTCGATCTCACCCAAGTCCTTCCCCGTTCCTATATCCATCCCTTTATAAACTTGCCTCGAATCAGCACTCAAGACTTCCCCATCAAACTTCCTGGCTAATTCCAATGCCAAACCCGTTTTCCCCGTCGCCGTCGGCCCACAAATCACCAAAAGCTTCTTCATCATTTAACTGCTCGCACTCGTGTAATACCTAAGCGCATATTTCCAAAATCTCATCGACACAAGAATTCCTACAGTCCCAATTAAAATCGACACAATCACACCCCAAAAACTAACCAAACCCATCATCGCTCGTGCTGGTACAGTTATCATTGTTGCCACAGGTACCAAATAAACCAAAATATCCCGCAGAGGTTGCTTATAAACTCCCACCGGTAGCTTCCCCAAATTCAGTAAATCCCGATAAAGCCAAAGCACGTAATCAAGCTCTAGAAATCGCACGTAAAGCCCCAGAATAAATATATGAAAAGCTGCTGTAATCATTAATCCATTTATAAGTAGCAATAAGTAAATCAATACATCACCAACCTGCGGATGAAAATTCATGCCAACAAAATACAAAACAACAAAAAGAATTGGTATTGTAAACAGGTCAATAAAATCAGCCCCTCCCATCAAACCACGAAACAAAGAGCTTGTCGGTCGAACTAAGATTAAATCAAAATCACCACTCAAAATAAGTGGTTTAAAACGATAAACCTCACGAAACAAAAACTGTCCTACAATATCAATCACATTAAATGTTAGAAAGATGAATATCGTTTGATTTATATCATACCCAGCCAAATTTCCTGTACCCTCTACGAGGTAAAACAAAAATAAAACAAAAAAACTAAATCTCACCACTTTCCCCAATAAAAAAATTAAAAATGACAACTTCGAATAAATTGCCGCGCTCAGTGCATTTCTGCTCATAATCCACCAAATCTTTCCGTATTTTTTTAATGTCCTCATACCCCTCATGTCCTCATTCTCCTCATGTCTTCATCTTCCTTCAGCTCGATAATGAACCAATCCCCTCTGCCAAACCCAAGAGACAGCAATCATAAGTCCCACCATCCAAAAACCGGCTGTCAATAAACTTCGGATCAATTCCATCCCAACGACCTTTCCCAAATAAACTTGAATCGGGATAAAAATCAAATACGGAAACGGTGATAAATAAAGAACTTTCTGTATAGCCTCAGGAAACACATCCAATGGAAAAACTGCCCCCGACAATACTTCCGAAATCGACAAAAACAAAAAAATCGGCGGCCAAGTTTGCTCTACCAGCCAAAATGGAATAAAGCTCACCAAAGTTAGCATCAAAAAGAAAATGATCATAGCCATTACCAAAAGCACCAAAAACCCTACTACACTCATCAAATTTGTTTGTAAAAAAAACGGTGGTTTCAAAATAACAAATAAAATCGCGGCTTCCACAACCGCAAAGGCCGTGTGAATTCCCCTCGCCGAAATATCTCGGAAAAACCAATACTTCACAAATCCAATCGGCTTCAAGAGATAATTTGTTAATTCTCCGCTTGAAATTATCCCCGAAACATCTGAAGCTTTTGTGGAAGCTACAATTGCCTTCACAATCAAGAGTCCAAAAACATAAGTCAATATTTTCGCTCGATCATAACCAAAAACCTCCCGAGAAGGATCACTAAACACACTGTCCCACAGAAAAAATATCAAAAAAACTTGGAGCACGCTCTGCAGCCTCTCCACCACAAATTTTGATCTGTAGGCCAGCTCTTGAATAAAACTGATCCTGCAAACACTGAAATACTTTTTTCTCATCCCTTACCCCCAAATACCTGCCGAATCACACTCTCCAATGGCTCCTCTTCAATCGTCAAGTCTTCAATCGGAAAACTCTGCAAGAGCTCCGCCGCCGCCATTTTAGCCGCTCCCCTCGGTACTGAGAGAGTCACTAGGGGCATCTTGGCTTCCTCAATTGTTCCAATTCTCTCCAATTTTTTATAGTCCACGCTACCTTCGACACAAATCTTTATTATTTTTTTCTTGGCAAATCTGCCAACTAAATCACTCAAGGCTCCATCGAACACAATCCCTCCTTTATCAATTACTACTACTCTCTTTGCTAAGTCGGCCACATCATCCATGTTGTGCGACGTCAAAATTACTGTCGCCTTATTTTTTTTGTTATATTGGCGGATGAAATCCCGCACCTTCTGCTGAGCCACCACGTCAAGGCCAATTGTTGGCTCATCCAAAAATATCACCTTTGGTTTATGAAGTAAGGCGGCAATTAGTTCCAACCTCATTCTCTGCCCCAAACTCAACCGTCTCACTGGCGTATTTAAATATTTCTCCACTTTCAATACTTCTATCAATTCATCCAGACTTCGTTTATAAACTTTCTCAGGAATCTCATAAATCGCCCTGTTAAGTTCGAAAGTCTCGCTCGCCGGCAAATCCCACCAAAGCTGGTTTTTTTGCCCCATCACCAGTGAAATCTGTCTTAAATAATCATGGCGACGCTCCCACGGCGTGTACCCCGCCACTTGCACAAATCCTTGTGTCGGATGAAGTACTCCTGAAAGAATCTTTAAAGTTGTCGTTTTTCCCGCACCATTTGGTCCAATAAATCCAATCATTTCTCCCTCATCAAGCGAAAAAGAAACTCCCTTCAAAGCCTTCACCATCTTTGTTTTGGAAGAAAAAATCGATGTCAACGCTCCGCTCAAACCTGGACGTCGCTCACGCACCTCAAATTCTTTCGTTAATCGCTCAACAATAACCGCTCGCTCCATCACCCTAAAGTATACACGTCTTTGTAAATCGAAAATTGGAGCTTAGAAACTTAACGCGCAACGCGCCGTTTTAACGCTTTCCCTGGAGTGAATCTGGGAAGCCAATGAGATTTTATATTCACAAATTTTTCACTATTCGGAACTTTCACTGTTTTCCCATCCATCCGCTTTCTCTTAAAAGTCCCAAATCCCGATAAAACCACCTTCTCTCCCTTCCCCAAAACTCTACCAACCTCATCCAAAAAAACGTCAACCGCTTCTTCCGCCGCTCGCTTTGGTAGATGTGCCTTTCGAGCTACCAAATCGACAAGTTGCTTTTTTGTCATTCTTTATAAGCCTTTCTCTTCCTGAAGAATAGATGACCACCTCAAAAAAGTCAACAAATCCTAAGTTGCTACTTGGCCAGTGACGTTTCTGTTGCTCTTGTCTCACGAATCACTGTTACTTTCACTTGCCCCGCGTACTCAGCCTCCTTCTCAAGCCGCTTCGTGATTTCCCGTGCCAACACAACTAAGCCATCATCATCCACTTCATTAGGATTCACGACAACCCTCAAATCTCTTCCCGCCTGAAATGCAATCGCGCTTAAAACCCCCGGAAAACTATTGGCAATCTCCTCGATTTTTTCCATTCTCCCTACATATTGCTCATGAGGTTCATATCTCGCTCCCGGCCTTGATCCACTAATGGCATCCGCCACCCAAACAATAATACTCTCAAGGCTACTAAATTCACGGTCTTCATGATGTTCCGCAATTATCGCCACCACTTTCTTTGGCAAACCGTATTTTTTTGCAATCTCCACACCCTTAGCCACATGTGTTCCTTCATCCCCCACAACCACCTTACCAATATCATGCAAAAGACCCCCAAGTCTCACCATTTCTACTTCCGCCCCCAATTCCCGCGCAATCGCCATCCCTATTTTTGTTTCTTCGATGGTGTGAAGTGCCAAGTTCTGGCCATAACTTGTCCTATACTTAAATCTCCCAATCATCCTAATTAACTCCGTTGGCAAACCATATTCCCCCACCGCCTCTACTATCTTTTTCCCTTCTTCAAGAAGGACAGCATCCATTCCCGAAGCCACCTTGAGAACCACCTCTTCAATACGAGAGGGTTGAATCCTCGTATCTTTAATTAAAATTTCCAAGGCTCGCCTAGCGATCTCACGCCTCACCGAATCAAATGAAGACAACCGAATTTCATTCCCTTCATCAAGCTCTATTTCTACTCCCGCCGCCTTCTCAAAAGCCCGTATGTTTCTTCCCTCACGGCCAATAATCCTTCCCTTTACTTCCTCACCATCCACCTTGACCGTCGAAATTGTGTATTCCGCCACATAATCTGTCGCCCCATGCCTCATCGCATCAACTAATATTTCCTTTGCTTTCTCACTTGCCTCTTGAGTTATTCTTTCTTCGGCCGCCCTTATCTTTTTTGCTTTTTCGCTTACGAGCTCTTGATTAAGCTCAGCTAAAAGCATCTTTTTCGCTTCTTCGCGATTTAGCTCCGAAATCTTCTCAAGCTTCGTAACCAACTCCTCCCGAAGTTCATCAATATTCTTTTTCGCCAATTTTCTTTCGCATCCTTCCTTTACTTACCTTGTATTTTACCCTCAATCTTAAATTCCGTCAATCTCTCCACAAACCTTCTTCACCACTTCCCACCCGAATCCCTTCCTTCCTAGATACTCCCACATCTTTTTCTTCTTCTCCCATTCAGGCAACTTCTCCCACTTCCTCATATTTTTTATCAACAATTCCCTCGCCGTTCTCTCATCACTAGGATTAACAGTGTCCATCACTTCTTTAATCAGATTACTATCAATCCCCTTACTTCTCAACTCGTACTCCAACTCTTTCTTTGACTTAAACTTAAACTGCAATCTTTGTTCCACCCACCATTTAGCAAACTTTCTATCCCCAATTAAATCGTACTTTCGAAGCTTACCCTTAAGCTTCTTTTGCATGCTTACGTGAACCTTTTTCCGCCAAAGCCAACTCTCAATTTCCTTCTCACTTCTCGGTCTAAGCATACAAAAACTCAACAATCTTTCAAGCACTTTGGCAAACGAAGTCTCTCGAACAATTTTCTCAATCTCATTTTCCGTCAACTCCTGCTCCACCCGAAGCCCCAACTTCACATAGTTTTCCAAATCCAGCCCAAATCCAAACCGATCATCTAGATACACATTCACCCGCTTCCCATTCCTTTGAGGTTTTATCGCCGTAATCCTTGGCACAACCCTATTCTATTCTTCTTCCTTCTCTTCCCCAAGCTCCTTTGGAAGTTCCTTCCCTGTAACCAGGCTTTCGCGAATCTTTTTCTCAAGCTCTTCCAAGAATTTCTTATTCTCAGAAATAAACACCTTCGCGGCTTCTCTACCTTGCGCAAAACTCTTACCCTTATAGCTAAAAAAAGATCCACTTTTTTCAATCACTCCAAGCTCCACTCCCACATCCAATAAGCCCCCTGCTTTACTTATTCCTTCATTGTTCATGATGTCAAACTCAGCCACTCTCAAAGGTGGTGCTACTTTGTTTTTTACCACTCGAGTTCTATGTCTTGTTCCAATAACCGTATCTCCATCTTTGATCGTCTCAATCCGCCTGATATCCATCCGCACCGAAGCGTAAAACTTCAAAGCCAAGCCACCCGGCGTCGTCTCCGGATTTCCAAACATCACCCCAATTTTCTGTCTAATTTGATTCGTAAAAATAAGAATTGTTTTTGATTTACTAATCGCTCCCGTGAGTTTTCTTAGAGCCTGGCTCATAAGCCGCGCCTGGAGACCCATTACAGCATCCCCCATCTCTCCCTCAAGCTCCGCCCGTGGAACAAGGGCCGCCACCGAATCTACCACAATCACATCAATCGCTCCCGAGCGAATCAACGTTTCTGTAATCTCCAAGGCCTGTTCTCCCGTATCCGGCTGACTCAACAGAAGATCATCGAGGTTCACCCCAATTGCCTCGGCCCTCGTTGGATCAAGTGCGTGTTCCGCGTCGACAAAAGCGCACTGCCCAC
>Ga0208958_1002592_pt1 | contig 15283 bp, 20 predicted proteins | sample RifOxyB1_FD_184032 | JGI IMG/M metagenome (GOLD analysis project Ga0208958, IMG submission 184032) | Soil microbial communities from Rifle, Colorado - Rifle Oxygen_injection B1 (SPAdes) | ecosystem: Environmental > Terrestrial > Deep subsurface > Rock core/Sediment | place: Rifle, Colorado... | reverse complement strand
ATACTTGGCTAAGGTGTCCCATATCTAGTTACCTCGTACGGTGGGATACCATAAATAAAAATAACCCAAAGTTGTTTTACACCTTGGGTTAACCTATAAATCCTATCCACTTGTCTGCAAGCGCTGTGTCATTTCTTCGTAAGGCAACTCTAATTCTTCACCATCAGTCTCTTCAACATTTGCCAGCCTTGCTTGTTCTCTAAGCTGCTTTTCTAAATACGATAAATATTCCAGGTCTTCTCTTGTTTGGCTATAATTCCGATCGTTATATGCATAAATCACAAAAATACCATACCAAACACCAAACAAGATCGTAGCCAAAACACTCAGCTCACTCAAAGACTCATTTTCCAAACTTAATCCTAAAATTAGCAAAATGAATGACAACAAAAATGTGGGTGGCAAAAACAAAGCCTGAAACCGCATTTGTTTTAACTTTGCACTTCTTATGCCAACACTATCAACAAAGCCATCATCACAACGAGGACAGATCTCGTCAATCACAACAACAACATCACTTCTTTGAATCTTTTCAGTCCGGGTCCGCATTCCAGTCCCCTTACAAGAGTCACATACCCGGACTAAATCATTGTTCTCATTCAAAACAAACTGACCTGCTTTGTCATAAATCTGGACATTCTTGCCCATCATTTTTCTCCTGAGAGATTAAAAGGACTTCAACTCAAGCTATTATATCCAAATATATACCGAAATCAAATCTACAACCTTTTTAGAATCTTAAATGAAGATCTAACAAACAACGAAATTATTTTTCATATATCGGTAAAACCGGTCCCTGTTTCTTCACATCCTGGCCATTCACTTTAATTCCCAAAGCCCAACCCATTGTATTAGCAACAGACAAACCAACACGAAGACCAGTAAAAGAACCAGGACCTCTCTTCACTTCAATCTCAGAAATCTCATTAATTTTCACTTTTTCTTTTTTTAAAATTTCATCAATAAACAAAAGAAGCATCTGGCTTTTTTCTTTTTTTGAATCAGCTTCAAACCTTTTTTCTCCCAAACCAACAACTATTTTTTCTCTCTCTGAAGTATCAATATAAAGCTTCATTTTTATTTTTTTATATATCCCCCTGGGTATTTTTTATGCCATTTATATGCACTCTCAATAATCTCATCCAAGCCATATTCCGGTTCCCACTTTAACACCTTTTTTATTTTTGTCACATCTGCATACAAACTATCACAATCACCCGGCCTCCTGGGCCCAAAGCTCCAGCTAAATTTACCCGCAATCTTTTCAATTCCTCTAACGAGTTCCATATTAGAATAACCCTTTCCCACCCCTGCATTAAACACATCACTCTCTCCACCGTCAATTAAATACCCAAGCGCCTCAGTATGTGCCTTTGCCAAATCCAATACATGTATATAATCCCGCACGCATGTACCGTCGGCTGTTTTGTAATCATTACCAAAAAGTGTAAAAGCACGCCCCTCAAGTGCAGCTTTCATTAAAAGTGGAATAATATGGCTTTCATTTGGATGATCCTCTCCCCTCTCTCCATCAAGTGCTGCTCCAGCTGCGTTGAAATATCGAATACAAACACTCCGAACGCCGTAAGCCTGCTCATACCACCCCAATATTTTCTCAATCATTAGTTTTGTTTCTCCATATGGATTCTCAGGACTTTTAGGAGAATCTTCTGTTATAGGCAGTTTCTTTGGAGTTCCATACACACCAGCCGATGAAGAAAAAACAACATAAGGAATTTTATGTTTAACCACTAAATCAAGAAGATTAAGCGCAATATTAAGATTACTTCGAAAATATTTTCCTGGATTTTTAAAGCTCTCACCCATCTGGATAAGACTTGCCATATGAATTACACCATCAAACTTTTCGACCGAAAACAATTTATCAATTTTTTTTAAATCACTCCCATCAAGAAAATTTGCCCGAAAATAGCGAAACCCTTCAATTGCCTCCATATGGCCCGCTGAAAAATCATCAATCACAAACGGCTCAAACCCATCTTCCTTCAATCTTCTTACAATAAAAGACCCAATATATCCCGCCCCTCCAGTCACCAATATTTTTTTCATGTATTTACTTAAATTATATCAGTCTTAATTTTCCGTTTATGCTCATCAACATATTCAAACTCAATCCAAATAGCACTTTTTGGTATTTCATTTCTGGCCTTATCTGCCCATTCAATTACAACTATATTTTCTTTTCTTCCCCATTCATCAGTTAATCCCAAATTCTCAAGCTCCTTCCCAATTTCTTCTTCCAATCTATACAAGTCAACATGATAAAGATGTCGTCTACCTGAAACAGGATACCTTCTAACAATGATAAAAGTTGGAGATACTATTGTCTTTTTTATTCCAAGTCCCTTTGCCAATCCTTGAATAAATGTCGTCTTCCCAGCTCCCAGATCACCCTGCAGTGCAAGCACTTCCCCACCTTTTAATTTAGCTCCAATTTCTCTGCCCAAACTTTGAGTTTCCCTTGCGTTAATGGTAATTTTTTCCATATATAAAATATTGCCAATATTCCACCAATTGTATCAAATCCAACATCATACCATTTCGGCATCCTTCCAGGTGTAAATGATTGGTGAATTTCATCTGAAATACCATAAACAAACACCATGACAATTGCCGCAAGCGCCGCCTTCTCTCTTTTTACTCCACTATTCTTCAAAGCTCTAAAAAAGAGAATTGCCAACACAGCATACTCAGTCAAATGAGCTGTTTTTTTCAAGAAAAAATCAGACCAAACAATTTGACTCGCACTCCCTGTTGGAAACGAAGAAAATAAAAAAATAATACCCATCCACAAAGCAACAGGCCCCCAATATCGTAATAGCTTTTTAAAATCTTTCATCAGACTTTTCATTATAATACAATCTATCCTTTAAAAAAGGTAAAAGAGCCACACCCATCAAAACTACACCCAGACCAATAACACCAAATGCAAACATTGGAATTTTTCTTTTTTCTTCAACTTTTCCTTCTTCACTAGCTTCATCAGGATCACTTTCATCATTTTCATAAATACCCAACACTCTAGGTACTGGTGATTCGTCAATATCATCCATAACCAAAAAATCATCTTCTTCTTTGTTATCAGCTTTTGCAGTCGCCACGGGAGAAGTAGTAGGTTTGGGAGTTGCAGTTGGTTTTGGTGTTGGAGTAGGAGTTGGTGTATTTGTGGGAGTATTTGTTGGAGAAGGCGAAGGAGAAGCAGTCGCTGTAGGTGAAGGAGTGGGAGAGGGTGTAGGAGTAGGTGTGGGTTTATGACTTGAATTACCACTGCCTTTCGTAACAACCAACAAACTGTCAAAACTACCCGTCTGATCTGGACTACGCCCAATCGTAACTCCAAACCCAGGATTATTCACATATTGATATTGATCTACTACATTTCCGCTCGCATCAAACAAAGTAATCAAGTCGCCAGAATTGTTCAAAAAAGACGAAAGCTCAAAATACGGATATGTTATGTTACTTACCACCAAATCTGTGAGCTTCTTCTTTGCTGAAGACCCAGCATCAGTTTCAAACTGATTGTCATCATCAACCCAATAATCGCGTAAAAATTCCGCACTATCACTAGCCACATAAAATTCAACCCATTCCAATGAATCATCAACCATAAATTCATTAATCACAACCTGAGCATAAGTATCTGGAGGACAAAGAAATGAAATTATTACAACCAGAAACAAGCTAAATGCATACGGCATTAAATTTAGTATATGATAAAAATAGAAAGTGGCATATAAATTTCATAAATATTCACCCAATATTATATTTGTAATCATACTTCGTCTTATTGCATCTCCCCTTATCTTCATTTCTCCTTGGTTTGCCAGCATTAGTAGTTTTGGTTTGGATTGGATAGATGGAGAAATCTATAAAAGAAACGGCTACACAATAAAACAATACAAACCAATCGACAGCCTTATCGACACTTATTGGTATATCTGTATCCTTCTCTTCATAAATCTTTCTCAAATTCCAGGTCTATATATTCTGAATTTACTATTTATATTTAGAATGATCGGACAAATAATTTACCTAATCACCCAAAAAAGAGAGATCTTTTTCCTATTTCCCAATTTCTTTGAAATTTTCTTTTTCTTCTATCTATTTAGTACCATCTTCCCCCAGCTAAATCCATATCTTTATTGGCCAAACTCAATTTATCCTTTATTGGTTATTATTCCAATTGTTCTCTACCGTGAATGGCTTGTACATATTAAAAAAGCCAATTTAAGCGATTTCTTCACTGGCAAAAAAACTTATTGGAATAAATAGGTTTTAGTAATTTATATGAAGATAATACGTCTCCAAATTATTTTCATCATGGTCAACTCTTACATACCTCAACTTACACCCCTGGTATCCCGAATAACTTCCACGAAACAGTTTTCCACTCCTTACCGCCGCCACCGCCCTATTACTCTCATTATTAATATCAATCCCGTTATGAAAACTGTATATTCTTCCCACCCAAGTATTCGCTACCGCCCAAGTACTTCCATACCCCTGACTAAATTTAACCGGCGCTGATAATGGCCAATCCCAACCACCAGTTGGATTAAATGGATCACCTCCACTGCACTCTCCAAAACCAGAACAATTTGAAAAATCAATCGGCTTTAAATACCCAAACGGGTTTCTTGTATCCCGCCCCTCTACCACCATAAAATGAAGATGACTACCACTTGAATTACACGATGTTCCTTGTATAACCTCTGCAATTCTATCTCCTTGATTAACATGTCCCACTTCGGTTTCTTCTCCTCCCCCTGCAATAATAGCTTGAATTGCTTCAAACTCTGCTTTCGCCTGAGCCAATAGCGCTTGATACTGCTTTTCATTATTCTTTGTTTGAGCCAGTAGGTAATTTTTTGCTGTTTTGTTATTATCCAATGTTTCTTTCTGTACCCCCAAAACCTGGTTTAAATCTTCCAGTTCTGTCTTTTGATTAGTATAGGTTTCTTGTGCAGTCTGAAGTCTGGTAAGCAAATTCCTGTCTGCTTCTTGGATCTTGATAAGGTAGTGATATTTTGCCATCGCTTGCCTTAGATCAGTAAGACTCAAAAACAAAAGCGCTATTTCATTTGTTCGTGATAAGCGGTAAGTCTCCACTGCCCTCATCTGAAATGCATTTTGTAAATCAGCCAAAGATAAACGAAGTTGATCAATTCTCCCACCAAGAAGTGTAATTTGCTCCTGAGTTTGATTAATCTTCAGCTCAGTCAGTTTAATCTGAGCATTAAACTGTGCAATCTGGTTTGACAGTGTATTTGCCTTACTCTTTAAGTCTTTAATTTGTCTCTCATATTCTTCAATCTGCCTATTAAGCTCACCAAGCTTGTCTGCGTTATCATCAGCAAATACAAAAGAACCTCTCCCCATTATTAGTCCACCAAAAAATACAAATGCCAAATATAAAGTAACTAGTCCAAGGGTTAGCTTTTTTTCGTTTGATTTCATGCTAGACTCGAAGCGAGCGGGATACTGCTAACAAGCTTCCGATTAAAGCAATCACAAGTCCAACTGCCAATTCAATCAATAAAATCATACCCATTAAACCAAAAAACTCAACACTTTGTCTTGGTAATATTTCCACACTCCCGAAATAATTTAAGATGGAAGGCGTCACATACATAAGAAGCACAACTGCCAACATCCATCCAATTAATACTCCCATAAAAGAATAAATTACTGCTTCAAAAACAATTGGTAAACGTATAAACCAATTTGTAGCCCCAATCAAACTTAAAGATTCTACTTCTGAGCGTCTCATGGTAATTCTCATCCCAATCACAACCATTAATACCAAAAACGATGTCACTGCCAATACCCCAATCACCACTGCTCCTCCAAGTCTGACATATCTGGTAATTGCTGTTAGTCTACCAATAACATCTGAAATTTTATTCTCTCCGCCAACACTAGCTGAAAAACTAACTTTATCTACAACCGTCTCATTTTTAACTTCCTCAAATAGCTCTTCCGTAAATTCTAAGTTCTTTACTGAAAACTCAACACTAGCAGGAAATATTGAAGGGCTAACAAGCTCAGCCAAAAGCGGATTGTCTTTTGTTGCCTCTTTATATATTTCAAGCGCTTCTTCCTTTGCAACATACCCTACTGATTCAACCCTGCTATCATTTTTCAATTTCTGCATCAAAACATCAATCTGCTCATTCGATGCATCATTTTTCAAAAAAGCAATAATCTGTGGTCTTGTTTCAAAAAAAACCAAAAGTTTGTGTGATGAATATGTCAAAACCGCAAGCAAAGTAGAAACAAAAAAAGTAATTGTCAAAACCATCACCGCAGCCGTGGCTTGAAAAGGAGCCCTCCTAATTGAACTAAAACTAATTCTTAGATGTTCTCTCATTTTATTTCTCTTTCTTCCCGGCTAGTTTTGGATCAGAATCCTGCACCAATTTACCCTTTTCTAATTTTAACACCCTCTTTTTATATTTTCTCACCATCTCAAGATCATGTGTAGCAACAATCACGGTTTTTCCCTCTTTATTCACTTTGGCAAGAAGCTCAATAATCATATTTGCTGTTTCCCGATCAAGGTTTCCAGTTGGCTCATCCGCAAAAATAAGCTTTGGATTAACAACTAAAGCCCGTGCCAGTGCAGCCCTCTGCAGCTCTCCCCCTGACAACTGAGATGGAAACAGGCCTTCTTTGTCCGCAAGTCCCACCATTGTTAAAACTCCACGAGTACGCTCATCCCTCTCTTGAGGGCTCACATTTTTAATCGCAAGTGCCACACCAATATTTTCTTTCACTGTTCTCTCTTCAAGAAGTTTATAATCCTGAAAAACTACCCCCACCTCTTGCCTTAAATAAGGAATGCCTTTCTTTTTCAGATCATCCAAAGAAACATTGTTAAACAAAACCTTCCCGCTCGTTGGCACAATTTCACGAATGATCATTTTCAAAATAGTTGTCTTTCCTGCACCTGAAGGACCTGTCAAAAACACAAATTCTCCTTTTTCAATAAAAAAAGAAACATTTTCTAATGCTTTTACTAAACCGAATTTTTTGGTGACATTAACAAACTCCAGCATTGGCAAGAAGTAAATTATTACTCTTTAATCACTTTCACTCGTCCAACATCCATTAACCAACCAGCTTTTTGTGACGATACTGTCTTTCCCCAAACTTGAACCCTCTTCCCCTCAAAACTACCAAGTTCAACTGTCAATGAATACAAATATACATCTTTACCAGACCCTAAATCACTCCTGTCAAGATGATGTGTTCCCTCATCATCCTTTCCACCCTTCACAAGCATTCCCTCAGCAGTATCAGGGAATGATTCATCATCCTCAACCCCTGCTTCTTCAATCTCCCCACCAACACCAACAACAACTTTACCTGTTTCAGATACTTTTTTACTTACCCCACCTCTTGTAATCAACCAACCCATCACAACCCCAGACAAAACAATCACAACTCCCAAAAATGCCAAAATCAGCTTATCTTTTGAACCACCTGGTTTCTGTCCGCTCGTAAACTTTTTTAAAACGCTCACAGGTTCAACACCCGTTGTGTTTGGAGTAGAAGAAGAAACAGGCATTGTCTTCGGATCTTTGATTGTACTATCCATCATTTACCAATATAGTCATATTAAAACAAAATGTCAATTTTGACATTTTGTTTGGCAAGTAGGAATTCCTATATATCAAACTCAAATCATAAAGATTAATACCGCCATTTTGTTTTGAGTTTGCTATATAACACCATCAAGTAAATCGAACAAGAAGAAATGTATCATCAACTTAAAGCTCTCTAATCCCAGCTTCAATCAAAGGATCAAGCTGGCCATCAAGAACGCTCTCAGCATCCCCAATTTCAATCCCGGTTCGAAGGTCTTTCACCATCTTGTATGGATGAAGTATATATGAGCGAATTTGCGTTCCCCATGAAGCCGGCAAATAATCTCCTTTAACATTTTTCACCTCAGTATTTCTCTTTTCCTGCTCAAGTGCCCAAAGCTTGGCCACAAGAAGGCTTTTGGCAAATTTTCTGTTTTGTTCTTGAAAACGCTCAGTCTGGGAAGTAACCACAATTCCAGTTGGCTTGTGAGTAAGTCTCACTGCTGTACTTACTTTATTTACATTCTGTCCACCATGACCACCTGAACGATAAAATTGCCAATCAAGGTCAGCCTCATCAATCACAATCTCAGACTCGTCCATCTCGCTAAATTCAGGTAATACCTCAACAAGTGCAAAAGATGTCTGCCTTAATTTATCCGCATTAAATGGTGACTGTCTCACCAGTCTATGTGTCCCAGCCTCCACTTTTAAATACCCATAAGCATATTGCCCCTCAACCCTAAAAACAACACTTTTTAGACCTGCTTCCTCACCCTCTGACTGACTCAGCACTTCTGTTTTCCAATTCTTTTCTTCGGCAAAGCGCATATACATCCGAAACAACATTCCTGTCCAATCCATTGCTTCTGTCCCACCTTGCCCAGCATGAATTCCAATAATTGCATTTCTAGTGTCATACTTTCCCGACAAAAATACTCCCAGTTCAAGTTTCGCCACCCGCTTCTCAAGAGAGTTAAGATCACTTGCCAGCCCACTATCATCTCCTCCTCCTTCATTCGCAAGATCTTCCATTGCACTAACATCCCCAACAACCTTTTCAACCAAAGCAATTTCTCCTGTCAAATCACTTATTTCCTGCATAACCCCGCGCGCGGTTTCTTGATCATCCCAAAAATCAGCTTTCGCACTCTGAAGCTCCAATACCTCAAGCTTTTTACGCTTTTCCTCCATATTAAGTTTTCCCGCAATCAGCCTAACTTTTTCTCCTAACTCGTTTATTCTTTTTCGATTATCATGCATTTCTTTAAGGTTTACATATTAACATTCGAAGAGCCGCTGCATCAACACTACTCATACTTTGATAAATTTGACTCACTTCATCAACTGAAAAACTCTGTGCCTGCGACAAAGGGATTTCGCTCTCAACTCCCAAGACCTCAACTAATTTATCACGACCCAAATCAAGTACTCTAGAAACTGGCTTTGGTGCATTTTTCCACCCCAAAGTTTCAGTCAATAAAGTTCTCCCACTCACAAGAAGTGTGCCTTCAAGAATAACAGTCAAGGCAAAACCGAGAGCTATTCCTGGAATAATTCCTCCCATTTGCCAATCAACAACATGTCTTCGAAACTGTCCCAAAGTTAATATCAAAAGAAAAATCAAAAAAATCATTGCCCCGGCTTGAAGGTAAGACAGATCCATAACCAGCCCGCCCGGCAAAGGAAACACATGCGCAGATTGAGATAAACGATCCATAAATGGAATTTTTTTTAAAATCTGCATTGGATCAGCTTTAATATTCATATCATCATAATACACCAGGAAAAGTTTGATACAAAACCGATATCCTTACAAAGAAGAAGCTTCTTTTGTTAGCTCGTTAAAATCAGAATTTACATCATCTAACTTTGTTTCTTCAAGTTCACTACCAATTGTCGATAAATCATCTGATTGAGAAGCAGGCAGGAGTGACTCCTGTTTTGCTAAATTCATATTCAAGTAATACGTAATCTCATTCCTATATAAAAATACCATCCCCACAAAAACCAACACCAAAACAAAAATAAAAATTAATGTATTTTCTTTATTCTTCCACATTTGTATTTCCCATTATTCTTGCCAGTAGTTGATATACATCTTGTACTGCCACTTTTATTTTCATTACTTCTTCATGAAGCAGGCCAATATCTTCTCTTAACTCACTAATTTTTTCACTTACCTTTTGACCAAGAGTTTCCTCACTCCCAAGTTCAATAACATATTCTGCTTCAGCCTGCATATCTATTTTCCCCTGAAGACTACTAATCATTGCACGAGCATCAGCAATCGCTGTTGTAACTGCACTAATATCAGCGTTTTTTTCAAGTTTAATTCTATTCGCCCTAGTCTCAAGTTTTGTCAAAATATCAGACAATCTTGTCAGAGCACTACTCAAATGCCGTGTCCATTTCAGATTTCTCATAACCAAATCATCACTAATCTTCATAACTACCCTTTGCTTACGTTCATCCTTAATTTCGCCCAAACGCGTCCGAAAACGTTCTCTCAGCTCTTCTTTCGTCTCTTGAAGTTCATTTCTCTCAACTCTCTCAACCCGATATCTATTTTCCATTTGTTCACGCACAACAGTCTCATTATTAATTGATAAAGCTACCACCAACAAAGAAGCAACTAACATATCAATATCTTAACAACAAAAACAGACAACTGTCAATCAATTTATCAGTTTAATCTGCTGGAGTAGATGAAGGCGTTGCTGAAGCACTGGTTCCTTTTCTGGGACCAGTAGTAATGCTTATATCAGCTCCATCTAAAGATCTCTTTTTAGTCTTCACTTCGTTATAAAGCTTTCCCAATTCTTTTGTTATTTCGTCAATCGCAGTTTCACTTATATTCGAACTTGTATTGAAAACTATTGTGGTAAAGGTTTCATCCTGAGTTTCGGCGTTACTGGCAGTAATATCTTTAAATCCAAGCTTCACAAGTTCTGCCTTTAAAAAACTTGCCTCCCCCGCCTTACCAGTACCATTAAGAATTTCGACTTTAATTTTACTCTTGTCTAGTACTTCTGCTTTAGGTGTTGCTGAAGGCTCAGGCGTACTTGTGGGATCTGGTGTTGCAATTGCGCTTAAAGTATCACTCTCTGGTGTTGGACTAGGATTTGTCTCATCACTTGTATTCATACCTTTAAATACAACCCAACCACCAATTCCAATGATAAGAAGGGCGCCACCAATTGCAATTGCCCATTTACCAATTTGAGAGCCTTGTTTTTTAGGAGGAGGAGGAAATCCAATATCACTTCCAGACAAAGGAGATACACTGGCCGGTTGTTGTTGTGGAGCTTGATATTGTTGATTTTGCTGTTCCATGTCTTCGTTCGTTATGAAACCATAAAATTCCCTTTCTGTCAACACGCTCGTTACATTTTCTCCCAACCAAATTTTTGTCCCTCTTTACCAGCTACAAGCTTTATTCTATCCCCACCAACAATCTCACCACTCAAAAGCGCCCTACCTAAAAGATCTCCAAGCTCAAGTTCAATCAGCCGCCGCATTGGCCTTGCCCCAAATCCAGGATCATAGCCAAGCTGAGCAACTAACCGAGCAAACTCATCTTCAAACTCAACCATGATATTTTTAAGTTTCATGTTAGAAACTAACTCCAAAAGAAGAAGTTTGGCAATTTCAACCAAATGCACCTCTTGCAAAGGCTCATAAACAATCACCCCATCAAACCTATTTAAAAACTCGGGTGAAAATATTTTCTCAGTTAAAACAAAGTTAATAAGGGCTTTTTGAAGTTCTTCTCCCTTTACTCCCTCAGAAACCTTTTGACGAATAAATTCCGCTCCAGCATTACTGGTTGCAATCACAAATAAATGTTGGCAATTAATTTGTCTGTCAAACGCATCAGTAATTATTCCCTCATCCAAAAGCGACAAAAACAAATTAAAAACACTTCCAGGTGCTTTTTCAATTTCATCAAGAAGAAGAAGACTTGCGGGTTTTTTTCGTATCGCAGTTGTCATAACCCCAGGCTGAGCTGATGCACTCACCCCAATCAACCGCTCAAGCCCTTCGCTTCCTGCATATTCTGCCATATCAAATCTCAAGATAGTCTTCTCACTCCCAAAATATACCCTAGCCAATACTTTTGCAGTTTCAGTCTTTCCAACTCCAGTTGGACCTAAAAACAAAAACGAACCCAAAGGACGCTTGCTATCAATCACTCCAACACTCTTTCCCCGAAGAATCTTTGCAATCATTTTTACAGCTTCTTCTTGATTAACTAATCTCTCGTGGATTATTTCCTCTAAATTAGAAAGTTTTTCTTTTTCGCTTTCAGAAAGTCGCTCCAAAGATACTCCAGTTTTTTCCGAAAGCACACTCATAACAAGCTCTTTTTCAATCACTTCTCCCATCCCTGCTTCTTCCAGTTTCATTACAACCGCATCAAGAAGCTCAAGTGCCTTTTCTGGAAAAGGTGTTTCTGTAATATAACGCTCACTTCCCTCAATCACAGCCTTAATTGCTTGAACTGTAATGACAATCTTTCTTTCTCTCTCCCATCTCATTGCTGCTTCAATCACAATCTCCCAGGCTTCTTCGCGAGTGGGTGCTTTCACCTCAACAATCTCAAAGAATTTTCTAAGCTTCAGATTTCTTGATAAAAACCTCTCATAATCACTTCCTGTTGTTATAGCAATTATTTTTAGTTCCCTTTTTTCAAGATAAGTCTCAAGTACGTCAGTAAAATCAAGTCCTTCCACAGAAGAATTGGTAAACCGATGTAAATCACGCATCACAAGAATCACATTTCCAGCACCCGCAGCTTCAGCAAGTACTCGTGAGAACTCAGCCTTTTTTTGGTTTAAATCAACAGTCTCAGATAAAAGAAAATTATAATCAAATTCCAATACCCGCTTATATGCCATCTCATGTCCAAGCTGCCCACTGGAAGCCTTAAGAGCAAACTCGTAAACAACAGTTTTCTTTCCCACTCCTGGCTCACCCGTCAAAACCACACTATTATCCGCATTCATTGTTCTCTCCATCCGATTTACAATCTCACCTCGACCAATCAAATGCTTTGCAAATGGCTGAGGTAAGCCCAAATCAACCGAATACTGATTAAGTTTTGGAGTATATCCATATAAAAGCTCAAGCCCCAATCCTGGTCTTGCCAAAAGAAGCTCCTCAGGAAATTCGTATTCACTTGTCTGCTGTCTATCCCACCATAAACTACAAAACAGCAAATCAGATGTAGTTAATCCTTTTTCCATCAAAACACTCTCACTAAACACACCCTCAGCAATTAGTCTTTCACAAAGTTCCCAAAAAGAATTAACTCCCATCCCAACACTTTCATCAATTGAAAGCTCACCCAGATTAATTCCAGTATGTTTAAAAAAGAATTCACCAAATTCGCTCTCTGATAACACCTTGGGAAAACCCACCTTTTTGGCATCTTTCAAAAGTCGAGCTAAGTAGTTAGAAGGGGACTTTTTAAACCGCCAATAAACCCCCAAAGAAATAAAAGGCACCAAACACCAGATCAAAAGTCCCAAAGATCCAAACAACATGACAAAAATCAAAAAAATATCACCCACAATAAATAAAACAGACCTTACAACAGCTCCAATTGCACGAGAAATTAAATTAAAAGTGAAAGTTTGAAACCACCTTTGTAAATTAAAACCAGGCTGGTTATCAACATCAATCATTCTCTTCCAAGGAGAAAATAATGAAGTTAAAAGAAGAGGCAAGGAGAAATAATGAATAACCCAAGACATACTATACACATACCGATTTATGTAAAAGGAAACGCCATAACTATAGTGCCACCACAAAAACCCCATACCCAAATCTTAGCACAAAAAAAGAGACCTTTCCTTGTATGTCAAAGTTGAGGTCTCTTACGCACATGCACTTAATACTTAATACTTTTCAGGCGGAATCGCAGCGCGAACTTGCGCGTTTCTGCGATAGAAATACACCACCATCCACATTGCAACGCCAACCAAACTCCATCTACGACGCACATTCACGTCTACCAACATTCCCCTGCCTTCTGCCCAAACGATCAGATTCAAAAGCGTCCCCAGGTCAGTAATGTTGTAGGTCTGTAAATGCTGACCCAACTGACCAATCTGCTCGTTGTTATCAAAATGAATCGTAATAACCAGAGTGTTGGCATACGTAATCTTCATCTGCTTATTCATAAATCAAATCACTCCTGAAGTTAGTTATGCAATTCAAGTAATAGAAAGTATATCATAATTTAAGCTCAAAGTCAATATTATAAGATAAATTTACTTCTCTGAAGAATATATCGGTTCGTTCCCAGCTTTCCACTTAATGCTACAACCACTGCTTGGTTTTTGACTTTCAGGTATAGCTCTTCCACTGAGCACCTTTTCGAGCGCTTCCCTTAAATCTTTCCCAGTCACTGGTTTCCCATTCTCTGGCCGGCTATCATCCAGCTGTCCCCGATACACCAATTTTCTGTCCTCATCGTAAAGAAAAAAATCAGGTGTACAAGCTGCTGCAAAATCAGCTGCCACTTCTTGACTATCATCATGAAGAAATGGAAAAGTAAAATCATATTCCTCAGCCATATCTCGTAGATTCTTAGGAGAATCATCTGGATAATTTTCAATATCATTTGAACAAATAGCAACAATCCCAACACCCTTCTTTGCGTAATCCTTGGCTATTTGGCTAATTTCTTCAGCAATATGCTGAACATACGGACAATGTTGACACATAAACATTATAAGCATCGCCTCGTTTTCTTCAAAGTCTTCAAACGAAACCAATTTACCTGTTGTTACATCTTTCAGATGAAACTCAGGCATTTGGCTACCCAGTTTAACCATTATTGATTGAGCTAGTGTCATTGCTACTAATTAATAAAGAACTCACACACATAAGTCAACTGCAATTTTTTAAACAAAAAAAACACTGGATGCTACAAATTCTTTCATCCAGTGTCAGTAACTTACATTCGTTCGCGCTCCACCAAATCTTTATCCCATTCTTGACCTGTAAGGTGAAGAATTAGAGCACGAGCTAGGTTGTGCCTTTCATCAATTGTTCCGTCCATCTCCAAGTCCGATGACATCGCAGTTGGCAGTGCAACATGCACCCAATCAATCGGAAGAAGATCTGAACAAAAGGCCAGACCATTTATAGCTCCAATCACCCAAAATGTCTCAAGGGGGAAAGTGTTAGCCAACCACCCCAACAAATCATCACCCACTTGAACCGGATGGCTATAAACCACCACAACCGGGCCGTTACGTTCAATACGAACTTGTTCCCAAACTTCATCGTACACAACTTCAATAGTTACCCGACAGGAAACTTTCACTGATTTGAAGTAGGAAGCAATCAACTTTCCTCCAACGACAAAGTGAACGTTTCCGTATTGATCCGTTACTTGATTGGCAAGCAATTCTTCTAAAGTCATAGTTCCTCCGAAGAAACATAAACTTAAACGAAACTAAAATATTATACCACTATAGGCTTAAAAAGGCAATTGTTAACAAAAAAAAGACCTGTAAATAAAATTACTTTACAAGTCTTTCATAGATACAACCCGATTCCTAAGCATATATGCTCCATTTAGGATCAAACGCCTGAGAAACCGGATCGCTTTTGGGCTTGGCTTCAAATCCCCACTTTTTTAATCTCTTATTGGG
>Ga0208958_1002582_pt1 | contig 15335 bp, 17 predicted proteins | sample RifOxyB1_FD_184032 | JGI IMG/M metagenome (GOLD analysis project Ga0208958, IMG submission 184032) | Soil microbial communities from Rifle, Colorado - Rifle Oxygen_injection B1 (SPAdes) | ecosystem: Environmental > Terrestrial > Deep subsurface > Rock core/Sediment | place: Rifle, Colorado... | reverse complement strand
TTGCCATTTTTACCTCGCTGTTTTAAATTCCTGAGAACAAGCAATAAGGGTTGCACCTTTTATGAACCTGCAAACCTTCATGAACCCGCTTTATTTATTCATAATTTTTATTTAATTCTAACTATGCTAAATACATACTTTTTTATGATAAGTAAATCGTGAAACATGACTTGTCCTTGAATTATTTTTTTTGATTATAATGTAACCCGCAGCACTAACTCCCATGCATCATAGTATGGGTAATCCCGAACTCCGATGAGCCTTCTCGTGGCGGGTTAATTGTTAAAAAGAGTGTTGATATATAAATGTTTCTATTACTATTTTTGCGTAGAAACATTAATAATTTTATAACAGATAAAAGTTAAATACTGGAAAAATTTAGATTTAAAATGTGTTTTGCACCATATATTTCATTATCAACATTTGTAATTGAGTTTTTATTATCCCTATTTTTCCTGTTAAAAAATCCAAAAGATAACCTTAACAGGATTATTGCATTAATCTCATTTTTACTAGGAATTTACCAGTTAAATGAATTTTTAATTTGTACTACTGGACTTAATATTTTTACTAAACTGGCATTAGTTACTATTGCTATTCTGCCTGGATTAGCTATAACTTATGCATTGATTTTATTAAGAAAAAAAATAAAATGGTATTGGCATGCTTTTATGTATATCCCTGCCTTATTTTTTATATTAATGTTTATACTTTCAAATTATCTTAAAGAATCCGGGTTTTGTAAAACTATTTTTATACAATATCCTGGTTTAGGGTTATTAGGAAAGTTTTTCGGTTTATATTATTTAATGTATATAGTTGGGGCTATAATTTTATTTTACTTTATTTCATTGAGAGCTAAATCTAAATTTGAAAGAAGATTAATTCATTTATGCATGCTGGGAATGTTTATATTTACTGTACCTACTGTTATATTTTTATTATTTTTACCTGCTTTTGAAATTCAGTTTGCGAGTGTACTTTGTGAATTTGCTTTATTATTAGCAATAGAATTTATAATTGTGTTATGGTACAAAAATAAAAATAATTTAAAATATTAATCATTAGTTTTTAAGAAAGACTGGACATCATCTAAGACCATATTTGCATCTTCTTTTATTTCTTCTGTATACTTAGCATATTTGTCTTTTGCTATGAACTTGTCATACATTGAACGCATTAAAGTTAATGCTATATTTCTTTCCCATCTTCCGTCATAATCCTGGATTATGAAACCTTCTATTGTTATTGAAATTGAGCCATCAACCATTTGTTTCTTGTTTTTTAAGACATCTCGGTCATTGGTTAATTTTATTAATAGTTTCATCATTCTCTGAGAATAATCATCTACTTTTTTCCAGGACTGCCATTTTAGTATTGCTGATGTTTTTTCTTTTACTGTGTTGTCATAAGTAATTTCCTGAAGATCATAATTTAAATTTATGAATCTGCTTTTCATTATTTTGTAAACTTCTTTTAAATCAAAAATACCGGTATGAGAAACTGTTCTTTTGTATCCTATTGGTAATGTATGAACCATTCTTTTGTTTATTCTCCTTTGTTATTAAATATTTCTAAAATGAATTTTCTTTTAAAAACTTCTTCATTGCTTCCTGCAACTCATATAGTTTATTAAACCAGTATGCTTTATGGTAATTTAATGCTTTTCTCATAACATTTCTGTAGTACCATCTTTTTATGAAATTATAATCTTTTAATTTATCTTCTGGGTCTAATAATAAGCTTCCACTCATCCTTATTTCAAAAATTGCTTTTGTTAAGTTTCTTTTTACATCTCCCCACTGGACCTCAACATCTTTTGCATTCATAATAAAGAAAAAAATTCCTACTTTATATCTGAAAAAACTATCATTATCTTTATATGTCTCCCACCTGAATTCTGTTGTTTTACTTCCATCTGGGTTTGTTCTTTCTGAATATCTTGTTTCTAACATTGCTTCATTTCTTTCATTGACAAAACCATTATCTTCTAACCAGTATTTAGTATATTTATAGAAATTTGTTAAATCAGCTGCGCCTGTATATTTTATTTTTATTAAACTTGAGGGAAGAAGATCATATTCTTTTTTGAAAAAATCATCTTTCTCAAAATAAGGCGGTGGGGTTGGGCTTAAAAGTACTGGTTCAGTCATATTGATTCATTGCCTCTTTTATTTTTGTGCACAAATCCAGATATTCTATATACACTTTTGCTTCATAATATGTTTTTATTTTTCTATAAATTATATAATTGTTATAAACATATTTTAAGAATCTTGTAAACTTATTTTTGTCAAAATAACCTCTATAATCTAATATTAAGGAAGGTTCAATTGACATTCGCATATTACCTGTATCTTTTTTTATTTCTGGTGCAAAAACATTTATTTCTATATTGAAATTTACATAAGAATTAACATCTTTATCACCTATGATTCTTAATTTATACTCATCTCCATGAGGTCTTATTGTTTGGGTGTAATCTTTTTCAGTTGTATCATAATTGTTTGCATTAAACCATTCCCTAATTGCTGTATAAACTTTTTGAAATTCTAATTTTCCTCTTTGCTTTAAGACTGTTTTTCCTAAACTATCCTTTATTTCACCCTTTTCATTAGCTGTAATCATTACTGTAAAATATGTATTAGATTGTTAATAAAAGTTTCTGCTAATCTTTTTTTTAATTATATTCTAATATTTTAAAAGAAAAGTTTTAAAAAGACTCATTTTGTAATAAATTTATGAAGAAAATATTATTTTCTAAAAACAAGGTATTTTTTAGTTTTTTTAAAAACTTTTTTAATTAAACCAATTTTCTATCAAAAAAATGATGGATATACATGAACTCTACACGGGGAATATGCGTTCAACTAGAACAGTTGGGTCTGAAGAAGAATATCCGGTAGTTAGAAAATCTGATTTTCATTCTTTATCTAGAGAAGATATACAAAAAGTATTTATGTCTCTTATTGCTGATGGATGGGAAGAACAAAGAGATCATCAAACAGGCAGGGTTTCTGCTGTGTCTAAAAATGTTGATGGTAGACCATTTAAGGTAACAACTGACTTTGGAACAGGTACTTTAGAAGTAAATTATCCTGTATCTCAAAATTTGCATGAAGCAGAACAAGATCTTAGAACTAATTTAAGTTATTTATCTAAAAGGTTAGATGAAAATGGTTTTTTGATTTTAGGTTATGGCATTCAGCCTGTTACTAATCCTGGAAGAGATATTGTTGCTGAAAAGGGAAGATATAGGACATTGGAACAAAGATTTTGGACAAGAGAACATTGTTCTTTTTTGGAAAATGTTACTGATGTTCATTTTCATACTATTAATGCATCAAACCAAGTTCATATAGGTGTAAAAAATAAAAGAGAAGCAATTGAATCTGTTAATCTATTGAATTTAGCTAGTCCTGTTATAATTGCCTTAATGGGTAATTCTCCCATATGGTTAAATGGAAGGGGTTTAAGATATAAAGATTCTCGTCAAATTTTTTGGGATTGGGTAGTTAATGTTTCTCAAGATAAATTTAGAAAAGGAATTCCTGAAAGAATTTTTAATGATTTGGATGATTATATTAAACAGCAATTAAGTTTTGAACCTGTTTTGACTGCACGTGTGGAAAATGGAGAAGTTCATTATTATGAAGTTATTGGTGCAAAAAATTTGGGAGAACCTGTTAGAACAGGTAATATAACTGTTGCAGAACCAGGTGCTATAAACAGAAAAATTTATGATGCTACTGGACAAGTTCGTTTAATAGATGGTGGAACTGTTAAAACAATTCCTATTGATTTTATTGATGTTCTTGCTCACGATAGTTTTTCATGGTATGAAGCAAGGCTAAAAGCAGAATATGGGACTGTTGAATTAAGATGCTGTGCTCAGCAGCTTCCAGGTGAACAAATAGTTGTTCCTGCATTGGCATTAGGTTTAATTGAAAATTTAAGCGGTCTTCAAAAAGCCTTAAGCAGATTTAGTTTAGAAGATGCTAGAACTGCAAGGATAAATGCTATTAAATATGGGCTTAATGCTAGTTATGATGGTACTGGAATTTTTGATTTGATTAAAGGTGTTCTTGATGTTAGTAGAGAAGGATTAACTCAAAGAGGATTGGGAGAAGAAGTTTATTTAGAACCTTTGGATAGACGATTAATGGACAGAAAAAGTCCTGCAGATATAATTTTAGATACTTATTCAAGATCAGGAATTCCTGGAATTGTAGAACTAACATCTATATAAAATGGAAAGAATTGAAATTATAGGAAAAGGGAAACCTAAGGTTTGTATTATGAGCATTGTTCATGGAAATGAAATCTGCGGTCTTGAAGCTCTTGAAAATATTAAAAAGTTTAAATTAAAAGGAACTGTTATTTTAATTAGAGCAAATATAGAAGCGTATAAAGAAAATAAAAGATATCTTGAAATTAATTTAAACAGGGTATTTCCTGGAAATGATAAAGGGAAACTTGAAGAAAGAACAGCTTTTGAATTGTCCAAATATATTTATGATTGTGATTTTATTTTGGATATTCATTCTTCAAGTGAAGAAACAGAGCCATTTCTTTTGGTTAGTGTAGATTTACCTGAACATTACAATCTTGCTAAATCAATTGGAGTAAAAAATTATGTTACTCTTGGAAAAGTGCTTAAGGGTTCTAGCTTGGATGAATGCAATGGAACTAAAAGCTTGAGATTTGGAGTTGAATGCGGTCAACATGAAAACAAAGAAGCTAAAGAAAATGCAAAAGAAATTTCTAAAAATTTCTTAATTGCTCTTAATGTTATTGAAGGGGAGAGAAAATCTATTGAACCTAAGAAATACAAGATTATTGGGAAGATTGACATTGCAGACAAGGAAAATTTTACACCTGATAAAAGTTTACATGCATTTAAAACAATTAATAAAGATGATATTATTGGTGTTTTTAAGAATGGAGAGAAATTACTTGCTGAAGAAACATTTATACCTATACTTGTAGACAAGCAAATGAAAGAAGAACTTTTGCTTATTGCAAAGGAGATTTAATATAGTAAATTATTTAATAAACATTAAATATTAATAATCATGATAAATTACCAAGTTAAACAAATGAATGTAAGCGGGGTAAGAACAATGTTTGAAATGGCTTCTAAAATGAAAAACCCTATTGACTTATCTTTAGGAATGCCTGATTTTGATGTTCCGGAGGAAATTAAACAAGAAGCGATAAAAGCCATAAATCAAGGATTTAACAAATATGCGTCTACAACAGGAATACCTGAATTAAAAGAAAAAATAAAAAATAAATTAATTCAAGAAAATAATATAGATGTAGAACTTAATGAGATTATAGTTACTTCTGCTGCTTCTGGGGCTCTTTCAGTTATACTTAAAACAATAATAAATGAAAATGATGAGATTATTCTTTTTGACCCTTATTTTGTTTCTTACAAAGAACTTATAATCCAAAATTCTGGTAAGCCTATATTTGTAAAGACAAAAAAAGGTTTTTCTCCTGATTTAAATGATTTTGAAGCTAAGATAACTAAAAAAACAAAAGCAATTATAATAAATTCACCAAATAATCCAAGTGGAAAAGTATACGATGAAGAGGATTTAAGAGAAATTGCTGAAATAGCTGAAAAACATAATCTTCTAATAATCTCTGATGAAATTTATGAAAAATTTTGTTATGAAAAAAAGCATTTTAGCATAGGTAGCATATATAAAAATACAATTACTATAAATGGTTTTTCAAAATCCTGTGCAATGGCTGGATGGAGAGTTGGTTATTGTTGTGGTCCAAAAGAAATTATAAGCGATGCTGTAAAGGTTCAGCAATTTAATTTTGTATGTGCACCAACACCATTTCAATATGCTGCAATAAGAGCTTTTGATGTTGATATTTCAAAACATATTGAAGATTATAAAACTAAAAGAGATATTGTTTATAATGGATTAAAGGATAATTATAAACTAATGAAACCAGAGGGTGCTTTTTATGCTTTTATCAAATATCCTTATGACAAGGAAAAATTTGTTCAAGATTGTATAAATAATTGCCTGCTTATTGTTCCTGGAAGTGTATTTTCACAAAATGAAACTCATTTCAGAATATCTTTTGCAAATAAAGATGAAATTCTTAAAAAAGCTGTTGAAATCCTTAATAAACTATCAAAATGAAAACTATAAAGACTTTTTGCTTGATTATAGGTTCTGGTGCTGCTGGATTGGAAGCAGGAATAAGTTTTCTAAAAAACTTTTCTACCTCTAAAAAAGAGATAAAAAAATGCATAATTGTAAGCCCCATTATTTCTAATTCTAGGATATCTCCTTGGAATATTATGGATTGTTCTGAGAAAGAGATAAAAGAAAAAATCTGGAATGCAGGGAATCATTTAAGCGATCCAGAAATTCTTAAAACTTTTAGCGAGAACCATAAACATTCTATTTCAATTTTAAAGGAACTTGAAATTCCGCTTAAAAAATCAAATATTGGCTATATTCCTTGCTTAAGCGGCACTAATATTATCAATATTTTTGAAAAAAAATTTATTAGCCTTGGCGGAGAAAGAATAAATGGCTTTGTTGAAAAATACTTAGTGAATCAAGAAGGAATAATAAAAGGTGCAGTAGTTTATCATGGAAATGAAAGAATAAATTTAATTGCCAGTAAAATAATTATTGCTTCTGGCGGACTTACTAGCTTGTATAAATATACTACTGGCTATTCTTATGATTCTATGCCCAACATTTTAGCTTTATCTTTAGAAGCAGGCATAGCTCTTGAAAATTTAGAGTTTAATATGTTTCATCCATTTCTAATAATAGACAAAAATCTTTCTACATCTTTAATTTCCGGAGAAATACTTCAAAAAGGGAAATATGCTGACAATAAAGGAAAAGAATTTTTAAGCAAAGAAATTAAAGATGCTTTGATAAATAATACCTTTCATTCTTTATTTCCAAAAATGGTAAATGAGTTTTATACTCAGTCTTTAAAATCAAAAATTTATATGGATATATCTAATCTTTCTGATGATTATTTTGAGAGATATAAAAAAGAAAACGAATTTGGGTGGATTTTTAAAAATAAAAAATTAAATGAAGTTAAAAAATTTGAAATACATCCTGCTTTTCATTATTCTATTGGAGGAATAAAAATTAATAGCAAAAGCGAGACTAATCAAGAAGGAGTTTATGCTGCAGGTGAAGTAACTACTGGACTGCATGGTGCTAATAGAATTGGTGGCTTTGCTATTTCAGAAGCACTTGTTTTCGGAAAAATTGCTGGTGAAAATGCTGCTGCTAATATTACTCTGCCAAAAGAAGATAATTTAACTGTTATTGGAAATTCTTTAATTGACTCGAGAATTAAGAATATTTTTTGGAACAATCTTGGTCCTATTAAGAAATATAAAGACCTTGAATCTTTAAAAACAAAGATTAGCTTAAAAAATAATTTATCTTCAGAAGAAAAACTTGTTTTGGAAATAATTAAAAGTTCAATAAAAAGGAGGTCTATTGGGGCAAATTTTATTATTTAAAAAACAGAATATTTAAATAACCATTATTTGGACTGATATACTCATAATGAGGAAATATGAATAAAAAACTAGGAATTTTGGGACCCTCTGGAACATTTACTGAAATGGCTGCAATGAAATATATGCCTGACTGTGAGCCCTTTTTTTATATAACCATCACTGAAATTTTTGAAGCTATTGAAAAGGAAGAAATTAAAGAAGGAATAGTTCCTATTGAAAATATTCTTAATGGACATGTTATGGAGACACTAGACTGTTTATACAAATCCAGGATTAAAATCAAACAAGCTATAATAATCCCTATTGAACAAAGCTTAGTTATTTTGCCTGAAACACAAAAAATAGAAAAAATTATATCTCATCCTCAGGCACTTGCTCAATGTTCTTATTATATCCATAAAAATTATGCTGATGTAAAAATAGAGAAAGTAGAAAGTACTGCCACTGCTATGAAATTAATAGCAGATAATCATTTAATTGGGATAGCTGCAATAGGACCTAGCTTGGGTGCAAAACGATATGGTCTAAATGTAATAAAAAGAAATATTTCTAATAAGGAATTAAATAAAACAATGTTTGTGGTGATAAGCAAGGAATCTGCAGAAAAAGCAGCACACAATAGAACAAGCATAGCAGTAAAACCTCATGTAGATAGACCTGGTTTATTAAGAGATATTTTAAATGCTTTTGCTGAAAAAAAGATTAATCTTGAAATGATTCAATCAAGACCTGATGGTGAGGGAAATTATATTTTTTATATTGATTTGGAAGGGCATCCTGAAGATGAAAATGTTAAAGGTGCGTTTGATATTATTAAAAAAGATTTGAAATTAAAATTTGATGACATCATTAAAATTCTAGGAACTTATCCTTATATTAGTTTATCAAAAAAAGATAAATAACTATTGCGAAGGAATTTTTGGCAGTAGAGATTGCACTTCAGCAAGTTCTTCACATTTACCTATAAATTCTTTAAGTTGATTATTCATAACCCTATAATGAGAAGAGTGATTTCCTAGTTCTGGAATATCTTTTCTTCTTGGAATAATTATTTTTGATATATATCTTCTTAGTTCTATTGCATAATCTCTTGCTTTTCTTAAGCTTTCTGTTTCAAGGTTTGTTTCAATTCCAAAATAAAGATCGGATGCTCCTGTTAAGATTTTACCTATTTGATGTGATTCAGATTGAGGTGAAGCTATCATGGTTTCTGAAGTAGACCTTTCAAATAATCCAACTGTGCAACATCTTTCTTTTATTTCATGCAAAAGACCTAATGTTTCTTTATAATGCGTGTCATAATATGCCTGAACTCCTAGATTTCCCATAAGGTCTACTATTTGATCACTGTCTGCACTTGCTACTCTTAAATAGCCTGATTTAAATTTCCTTGCAGCTGCTTCTAAACTTGCTTGAAATTGGTTTCTTTTTTCTTTGGGGGGAAGTTCTACCAAATGTTCTAAATTATGGCTAATGCGTTCACATTCTTCTCTTGAAATTCCAAGTAAACTTGTAAGAGCTTTTGTTTGTTCTAATAAAATATTCTTCATGTTTTGACTATAAGAAGTAGTATTTTGAATTCCCCAGATAATTTCATAGTTTCTTGTATGTAAAAATCTTCCAAGAAGAGCATTCATTATTGTTGAATTTGGAGTATTTAATGCTGCTATATCTGTTGGTTCAAGATTATGTTCTCTGCAATATGCTTTCATCATAAGAGCATAAGCCATGGTAACTAAATGAACTCCTGCTTGATTAAAACTAACTATCTGATCATGTTGTTGGGGAGTTACTATTCTTACATTTGCTCCTGTTTCATTAAACATTTTAACTAATAATGATAAATTAGGATCTTCTTGATTATAAGGAGTAAGAACTATATTTTGTCCTTTCAATTTTTTTACTGTTTCCTTAAACATTGGATGAATTCCTATAGCATGAGGAGAATATCTACCCATTCTTTCACAACTTGCTTCTTTAACAGAAGTAAAATCTGAGAAAATTGCATCTTGTCTTACTGAAGGTCCTATTTCATCTATGATGCCTAATGTTGCGCTTATAGGCACTGATACTATAACTAGGTCTGACAATTCTGCAAGTTCTTTTTTAGAAACAAATCTTGCTCCTGTTTTTTCTTTAATTTCTGATACTTTTTCATTAAATATTTCTTCTGGTGTTTTTGGATTGGGTAAGTCATTAAAAAGTAGATTAGAGTAACCTAAACTATGAAATAAATTTAAGGCCCAATTGCCCATTTTTCCAGAACCACCAATAATTCCTATTGTTCCATCTTGTTTAAATTCTGCAATTGTTTTAGTCATATGATGTTAATAAAATCATTCTTTATAAATTTAGTTATTGTAGTTACTATTTAGTTGTTATAATAGAAAGATTTAAATAGGGTAAATTTTCATTAAAATTATGAGAAATACTTCTGAAACTGAGAAATTTTTGGAATTTTTAGTTAAAGAAAGAAATATGTTATTACATGGTTCTAGAACTGACTTTAATGGAACTATAAATCCAAAATATTCCAAAGGGGGGATAGTTTCTGTTACTGATGTTCCACAAATTGCTTTACTAAATGCTATTCTTTCTGATGATGTAAAATTACATTTTGGCACTTTAATTGACCAAAACCATTTAATAACTGCTGAAGGTTTTAATGATGAAAAAATAGGGAATGGTTTTGTTTATTTAGTTGATAGAAGATTATTTGCTCCTGGAAGTTATCAGTCTAATACCATTGTTCCTATTCTAGGTAAACTTCCTGTAAGAAAATATGATTTTGTTTATCCAGTTTATGATTTAGATCATCAAAAATTGATAATTGGTTAATTTTTTCTAATTTATGTAATCACTATTAAGTTGTTATAAAAGAAAGATTTATAAAGTAAGCCTTTCTTTTTAAAGAAAGCCTTAGGGGAAAGAAAACATTTAGGGAAAGAAAACAAAAAAAGTCTTAAGTGGGAGAACAAAAATGAGAGCAAAAAGAATTGCGTTAATAGGTTCACTTGCACTTGCTATTGTAGCATTTGCAGGATGTGGAAAAGAAGCAAAAGATACTGAAGTAAAATCTGGTTTATCTGATAGTGTTGTAGTAGATAGTTCTGTATTAGTTGATATTACAAGAATTAGACCTACAACAATAGTTGATTCTGTTGCTGCTGACTCTGCAAGATTCTATTTTGAGAACGCTGTTCAAGATGCTAAACGTACTTTCTTATCTGATCCTGCTAGAATGGCTGAACTTGATTTAGAAGATGGAAGACCTTTTGCTCAAAGAGGAAGAGTAAGTGAAGCTCCATATAATGCACAAATAGCACAATATTTCTTTAATAGATCTGTTAAAACAGCTCAAATGACTTTCTTATCTGATCCTGCTAGAATGGCTGAACTTGATTTAGAAGATGGAAGACCTTTTGCAAACAGAGGAAATGATAGAGAGTTATTAAGAAGATATGATGAATTACAAAGAAGATTACATTCAACGAGAAATTAATTTAGAAGATGAAAAACCAAAATTTTTTAAATCAAGCAAAATCAAATGTAATATACCAATTTAATATTCTTAAGGAGGAATTAAAATGAACCAACAACAACTTCAACCTATATTTATATTGCCTGAAGGCAGCCAGAGAACTACTGGGAAAGATGCACAGAGAAATAATATTGCTGCTGCAAAAGCTGTTGCTGAAACAGTAAGAACTACATTAGGTCCAAAAGGAATGGATAAAATGTTAGTAGATAGTTTAGGTGATGTTATTGTTACTAATGATGGTGTTACTATATTAAAAGAAATGCAGGTAGAGCATCCTGCTGCTAAGATGATTGTAGAAGTTGCTAAGACTCAGGAAGCTGAGGTTGGAGACGGAACTACAACTGTTGTTGTTTTAGCTGGTGAATTTTTGAAGAATGCAGAAAGATTATTGGATGATAATATACATCCAACTGTTATTGCTAAAGGTTATAGAATGGCTGAAGAAAAAGCACAATTAGTTTTAAAAAATATTGCTGAAAACATAACTGAAAAAGACACTGAAATTTTAAAGAATATTGCCATGACTGCAATGACTGGAAAAGGTGCTGAAAATTCTAAAGAGTTATTGGCTAAATTATGCGTTAGTGCTGTAAAACAAGTTATGGAAAATGGCTATATTGATAATAATGACATTAAAGTTGAGAAAAAAGTTGGAGAGGGTGTTGAAAATTCTGAATTAATTTTAGGCATAGTATTAGACAAAGAAAGAGTTCATAATGCAATGCCAAGAATTGTAAAAAATGCCAAGATTGCATTATTAGATGCTGCTTTGGAAATTAAAAATCCAGAGACAGATACTAAAGTGCAAATATCTGACCCTTCACAATTACAGGCATTTTTAGACCAGGAAGAAAAAATATTAAAGAAAATGGTTGAGAAAGTTGTAAATTCTGGCGCTAATGTTGTTGTATGCCAGAAAGGCATAGATGATTTAGTGCAACATTTCTTAGCTAAAAATAACATATATGCTGTAAGAAGAGTAAAGAAAAGTGATATGGATAGATTAGCTAGAGCAACTAATGGAAAAGTTGTAAATAATATTAATGATTTAGGAAAAGATGATATTGGTAATGCAGGAATAGTTGAAGCTGTAAAGATAAATGAGGAAGAGATGACTTATATTAGAGAATGCAAAAATGCAAAAGCTGTTACACTTTTACTTAGAGGAAGCACTCAGCATGTTGTTGATGAAACAGAAAGAGCTGTTATGGATGCTTTAGGCGGAATTAGTACTTCTCTTAAAGATGGAAAAGTTGTAGCTGGAGCTGCTGCTGCTGAAGTTGAAGTTGCTAGAAATTTAAGGATATATGCTAATTCATTAATGGGAAAAGAGCAGTTAGCTGTTTTAGCTTATGCTGATGCTATTGAGATAATTCCAAGAACATTAGCTGAAAATGCTGGATTAGACCCTGTTGATTTATTGACTGATTTAAAATCAAAGCATGAAGTTAAAGGCGGAAAATGGCAGGGCGTGGATGTTTTTAATGGAAAAGTTATTGATGCTTGGAAAGCTGGAATAGTTGAACCTTTAAAGATAAAAACACAAGCAATTAAATCAGCCACTGAAGTTGCTGAAATGATTTTAAGAATTGATGATGTTATAGCTGCAACTGGTGAAAGCAAGAGACAAAGAGGAATGCCTCCTAACATGGAAGGCATGATGTGAAGCTTTTTTCTTTCAAGAAAAAACCTTCAGCAAAAAAGAAGATTTAGAAAGAATCTTTGATAAAAGAAAACCAAAATGAAAAGAAGTGATGGGAGAAAAAATGAGAGTAAAAGAGATATTTAACCATTGGACATTTTCAGAGCCTGTTATTTCAAAACAGATCGAATATTTGCGTACACATCCTAATGATCAAATAAGATGTGATGCCATGCATGCTGTTGTAGTTCGTCATGGTATAAATCAAGAAAGAAAGGGAATGAAGAGAGGAAAAATTGTTGGCGGATTGGCTGGCTTAATTATTGGTGGAACAATAGTATGGCAAGTGTTTGCTCATAATATGTATGGATTAGCTGAAAGATATACACCTGAACAAGAGATTACATCTTTTGCTGTTAATGGTTATTTGTTAGAGGGTCCATTAGCATTTTCTATTTCAAGAGAAAATGGCAATTATAGATTAGTAACTGAAAATCCTAATGGTAAAGCAAGAATTTATGAAACTACATGGGGTGTAAGAGCTAATGAACCAATGATTTTTAATCCTGTAGCAGATACTACTTATCAGGTTGATACAACTGGAGTTTCACAATTAAGACCTTAAGGAAAAGAAGTGGTAGGAGAAAAAAATGAATAAAGAAAAAATTAGACTTGGAATCAAATATTCAGTTACTTTATCTGATGACGAACCAGTAAAAGGAAAAGATGTAAAAGAAATGTTACGATTTACAAGAAGAACGAGTTGGACTCTGGGGGCTTTAGTTGGGGCATTTGCAATTATAGGGGAATTATTACTTGTAAAAAGCTTAACTGAATATACACCTGAACAAACACCAAAAACATTTGTAATTAATTCACCATTGCCAACATTTAAAGGTCCATATAGATTTGAATTTGCTAATTTTGGGTCTAATAATGAGATTAGAAATTTAGATATAATTGGAGAAAATGGACAAAGAGAACCTTATGGAGTTTATTCTGATGGAGATTGGAATTTAAGGCATGATGATACTGGTGCACTAATTTACAGCACTGCTAAGGTTGATACTACACAAATGCCTCGTGTAGTAAGGCAGAGTAGATAATTTTTTCTTTTTTTATTTTGCAACTAATTCTTCTTGCATTATCTTTTCTTTGAACTTTTGTGTTAAAATAAAAGCACACCATCTTTTATTTGGAGAAACTATCTTAGGGAGTTCGTGAAAAATTCTATTTGCTGAACTATAAACAGATGGCCAGTTCATATGGCCACCAATATAACCTGAATAAGATGGGCCGCATATTACAAGAAATCCATTTGGTTTAAGCATTCTAATTATATTTTTTATTTTTGCCCTATATTCTTCATTTGTTTCTGTTATTTGCATCCAGGTATAGGGCATTTCACTTATTATTAAATCAAAAAGATTATCTTGAAATTTAGCATTTTCAACTAATAATTTTCCATGATTTACTTTAACTAATGGATTTGTACTTTTAGTTGTGTAGCCGGGGTCTAAAGTTATCATTTCAATATTAAATGGAAAAGAAGAAATAATATGATTTGCATCAAATCCAGAAGCAGGATATAGAACTTTATTTATTTTATGTATATTATTTAATTTTAATAATAAGTCAGATAATTCTTCATCTGGTTTTTGAGGTTCTGGTTTTACTTTTTCCCAAACTTTTCGAAAAAAATTCATCAATAAATTATAGAAGGCTTTCTTATAAATCTTCCTTTATATTTTTCTGAAAGATGGTCATAAACTGAAACTAATTGAGCTAATTCTGACTGATTTCCTGCTTTTAAACTTAATGAGATAAAATCTAATGAAATTTCTTTTTTTAATTTTCTTGATTTTTTTGGCTCTGCTAATTTTTCTTCTAGTTTTAGTCTTTGAATTTCTTCAAAAATAGCTGAATAATCTGTAACATGTATTGAAATATCTGCATTTTGAAATTCTCTGTTGAAATTTCTTTCACCTAATCTTTTTACTGAAACCATACCTGCTGTTAATAACGCAGGAGCCACTGAAACTGTACTTGCTAATAATAATTCTGTTACGAGCAAAGAAGATATACCTATAGAACCTGCTACTACTGAATAAGCTGTTCCTAACCATAAAGGACAGGCTCCAGATGCACATGTTGAGGCTATTGCTGAATAAACAATCCCTGTTGAAGTTACTGAAGAAACTGCTGAAGCAGATTGTCCTGTTAAAATTGTTCTTAATGTTCTCTTAGATGCTCTATTTTCGACTTTTTGCCTTAAATCTTCTGAATTTTGTGCATCTGATAATGTTAAATCTAATGAGTAAGGTTTTCTTTGAAAAAATTCTTTATAACCAAAAGTTAATGGATTTACCTCTAATGAAAATCCAACTAAAGGTACTTCGGCTATCCTATAATTTCTTGTCATTTAGTTTTTGCATTTGGGGTGTTTATATATTTTGAGGTTTATAGAAACATTTATATAGTAACTATAGTTAGTATATAACATGGAGAAAACAACTATACAACTTAATGTTGAAACATTAGAGAGATTGAAAACTATTAAAAGTTTTGAAAGACAGAGTTATGATGAAGTTCTGAATAATTTAATTGATAACTGT
>Ga0208958_1002576_pt1 | contig 15365 bp, 19 predicted proteins | sample RifOxyB1_FD_184032 | JGI IMG/M metagenome (GOLD analysis project Ga0208958, IMG submission 184032) | Soil microbial communities from Rifle, Colorado - Rifle Oxygen_injection B1 (SPAdes) | ecosystem: Environmental > Terrestrial > Deep subsurface > Rock core/Sediment | place: Rifle, Colorado... | reverse complement strand
CAACCAAGTTCGCGTTATCAGACAGCCATACTTTGGACGTATCGGAACAGTTACTGATCTTCCTTCTGCGCTCACTCAAATTGAATCAGAAACTCATGCTCGAGTTTTGAAAGTTAAATTTGAAGGAGACAATGAAGAGGTTACCATTCCACGGGCCAATATTGAGTTGATTGAAGAATAATATAAAATTTTATTCCATTCATACGTCCCTAAACCATCTAATCTTGAAATCAAGGAACCCTGTATGATGAAAAAACTTCTTCTCATATTAACTTTTTCCGTGTTTTCTCTAATCACTCTGGCTTCTACCAAATTTCATTTCGCCATAATCGGCGACCGAACCGGTGCCGCTAATCAACCCATTTTCGAATCAGTGGTTTCAAAAGTAGAAACTCTCCACCCAGATATTGTTTTAAACGTGGGTGATCTTCCTGAAGATGGACTAGAAGACGACTGGCAAGTGGTACTTAAAACCCTGGATATTTTAACCAGTCCTTTTTATTTTGTTCCAGGAAATAATGATATTCGTGATGATGCGTCCAGAATTCGCTATATTGAGCACACCAATCGTCCGACTTATTATTCTTTTGATTATGAAAATTCTCATTTCATTATCATGGATACCTCTGAGTGGGAAAGTTTCTACGAACTGCCAAGCTCACAAATAACATGGTTGATCGCTGATCTGGAAAGAAATAAACATTTTGAAAATATTTTTGTTTTTATGCACAAACCTTTTTGGTATGCCAACGTTCGAGGAGAAGTCGACCCTCTCCATAACATTTTTAAACATTACAATGTCAAAGCGGTCTTTACCGGACATCTACATCAAAATGCCTATCAAAAAATTGATGGCATAGAATATTTTATTATTGGTAGCAGTGGTGGACATTTCAGCGGAAGTAATAATGAAGTTAATTTTGGACTCTTTTACCAGTTCATGTGGTGTACTGTGATTGATGGAAAACTAGATACAGTCTTGATTAAAGAGGACGGCATTGTTCCAAGTAATGTTATGACGGCCCAAGATCAAATTCTTTTTAACGAAATCCAAAACGAATTAATATCAGCGAAAGCACAAATTCGAAATGAAGACGACACTGTAGACTTAACTATTTCTATCCAAAACAAAACACTCAAAACTATCAAACAAAATTTATCAATTGAATCAGGAAATAACTGGTCGATAGCTCAGTCGTTAATACCAATTGAAATTCTTCCAGGCGAAACCTACAACCAAGCTATCAAGATTACCAAAATTAGTTCTATTTTTCCTCTTCCTAAGATCAAATTTATTTATCCGTTTGGTAATAATCTGGAATTTAAATATGAAGCACCCATTATACTGGAGAGGATACTGACCAGTGCACGAATTACCCAAGCTCAAACCCCAAGAATCGATGGAATAATGGATCCATTGGAATGGAACTTTGCTGAAAAAACAATTGATTTTGGCGAACTAAATGGCGATGCCAGTACAGTAGAAAAAACCAAACTTTCTTTTATGCATGACGATCAATATTTATACGTTGGAGTAAATTGCTATGATTCACGGATGGGAGAAGTCCTCTCTAATATCACTGAACGTGACGGCGAAGTTTATCTTGATGATGCTTTCAGTATGATACTTACTCCCAACTCAAAGGAAACCTATCAATTTTATACAAACTCCATAGGAACAATTTGGGATATAAAAATTGACCGAAGCAATTTTTCTGAACATATTGAATGGAATGGACCCTTCCTTGTTGCGAATACCGTTGATAATTTTAAATGGAGTACCGAAATAAAAATAGCTCTTAATGAATTAAATTACGATCCAGCTACTGGATCTATCCGATTAAATTTTCGACGTAAGCAACCAAGACTTCGCGCTTCTGCACTGCTTTCCCCTGAATGGAACAATGAAGCTGATTTGCATCCGAAGCTTTTATTAAAGTAGTTAATAAGATGAGAACGTAATGGAAAAACCAGCATTAAAGCAATTCGAGTTGTCATGGATTTTTATTCGAGCAATGACTATTGATTTTATAAAATCAGTCCCTGATGAATATTGGATGGCAAGTCCGCACCCTGATTATTCCTCTTTTGCGAAACAGGCTAGACATATGGTTTGGATTAGCGGACTTTACAACGATGCTCTTAAAAATAAAAAAATTAATCTGGAAAACAAAAAAAATTGTTTCAATGGTGAATTGGATAGAATAAAAATCATTAACAATTTAAATAAACAAGATCTAATACTAAAAAATTTTCTACAAAATATTTCTCATCAAGAAGCAGATTCCTATGAGATGGATTTTTTTGGAACAAAAATAGGATTATATGAATTTCTTAACAACATGATTCAACATGAATCCATTCATCATGGAATCTGGACCTTTTACGCTAAATCTTCTGGTTATCAAACACCAAAAACTTGGCAGTCCAATTGGAAATTATAATTCGATTTCATTATTAAAGAAAAACCGCTATTTCTTAACTAATTTTTCTTATCAGATCAACCATTTTATGAGGAAAAAAATCGTCAATTCGAAACGAGTCTAATGACATTATCTAGGTTTAACGATAACGACAATAAGAGGTAGTTTATGAGGTACAAATTAACGAAAATCGGACTTATCTTGAAAGAATTAGAATATAGACTAAAAAAGGCCAAAGAAGTACACTCAAAAAAAGTTGCATAACAAACAAGCTGAAAGTTTTTTTTAAAAAGAACAAATGAAAAACAAACTCAAAGCAATCATATTTGATTTTAATGGCACAATCGTTGATACAATGAAGTCAGATCGACTAGCACTCAACCAAATCGTTGAAGCAATTCCTGAAAAAATCGACAGTAACCTTTTTGTCAAAAAATCGATTGATAGGATTATTGAATTTCATAAGCTTGTTGATATTGGTATTGAAATGCCACTTACAATGCATCGATATCGACTGGAGAAAACCTTTTCAGATTTATCCTGTAAATATGAAGAACTTTATCTGAATACATATTTGGATACGTTTTATAAAAACCCTTGCGTCTATCCTGATGTTGAAAACATTCTAAAAAAACTCTATGGCAAGGTATCGCTTGCAATCTTATCAAACGCATACGACTCTAAAGAACAAAACATACGGATAGATATGACCAGCTTACGCAAATATTTCAATGACATTGTCATTGCCGCAGACATTAATGCCTATAAACCCAACCCCAAGGCGTTTTTATACTTTGTACCTAAATATCAATTGGAACCTGATTCATTTTTATTTATTGGTGACTCTGAAGAACATGATATTCTTGGAGCAAAACAAGCAGGGATGCACTCAATAAAAATAAACTTTGATAATAATTTAAATGACACCGCTGCTGATTATTGTTGTAATGACTATCAATCCTTATCACAATTATTAGATGATCATTATGAATTTTGAAATGTTAAACCGAATTCGGTTTATACAAGCACAACAAATATTTCAAAACAAGCAAAAATAAACAGAATGATTCTTGATACTGCTATGAGGAAGGAAGTGTTTATAAATTATCCTACGGAATAGTGGCATTATTCATACGGTGATAAATATTGGGCCTATATTCTTTCTAAACCCAATGCTATTAACTCTCAAGTCAATGGCGATCCACCCATGCTTTTGCTATAATAAATACAACATAACTCAAAAAATAAATTGAAGGTTTGACGCTAGTTTGCAAACCTATTTTGCACAAAAATTGTTTTATCTATTTCCCAATTCCTCAAATTTTAATTAGTTACAAAACTTCATTAAAATTTAATGTTGCTTATCCTAAGAATTAGTCAAGGGGGGGGAAATAAAGATGAACGTACAAATTCAAAAAATCGAAAAAATGATATATCAGATTAGGGGCCAAAAAGTTATGCTGGATAGTGATTTGGCTGAGCTATATGAAGTAGAAACCAAGACCTTAAACAGACAAGTTAAAAGAAATATAGAAAAGTTTCCAATGGATTTTATGTTTCAACTTACCAATGAAGAGTATTCCATTTTGAAGTGCCAAATTGGTACTTCAAACAATGTTCGTGGCGGAAAACAAAAGCTTCCATTGGTTTTTACCGAGAATGGTGTTGCAATGCTTTCAGGTGTTCTTCGGGGTCAACGTGCAATTGAGGTTAATATTGCGATTATGAGAATATTTACTAAGTTGAGAAGTTTTTTATTGCTGGAAAAAGACTTAACAAATCGAATGGATAATCTCGATATAAGTACAAATAAAATGTTCAAGATTGTCTTTGAAAGACTAGATGATATTGATGAAAGAATTACTCCCAGGTTTGCAGACAACAGAAGAAAAATTGGATTAAAAAATTAAATTCCCTTTATTAAATAATCCTACTTCATAAACCTAAATGTTCATAAATTCGATTTGACAATTTTTAGTACGAAATATCCAGCGCAATATTATAAATGAGGATATTGTACCACCCATAAATCTTAGCCTTTTTAACATCTATTTTTATCAAAAATTAATTTATTGATTTTTTGCTGAGTTAAGATTTTAAACCAATTCTTCTCCTTGTATTTGGCAAAGTGAGTGTTTCTGCCTCTGAAGTATCAAGGCGCTCAAATACAATACGAAATAATTTATCTGTACCTTTTTCCAGTTTTGCCATCCTCTCAAATAATGATTCATTACCAGAGAGTAGCGATCTTAATTGGGTAAAAGTTCGCATTATAGCAATATTAACCGCTATAGCACGGTCTGAATTAAGAACACCCGATAACATGGCAACACCATTTTCAGTAAAAACATGAGGAGGATAACGGCGTCCACCTTGAAAACTTGAGGTCACAATTTGTGACCTCAAGTTTTCCCATTCTTCTTTCGTTAACTTGAGCAAAAAATCTTTGCGAAATCGCTATCAAGCAACACCTTTTAGCCACGTATGTGGAACAAGGGAACAATGTCTGACTTATTAAATATTGAACTTGCATTACCAGAAGACCGATTAAATTTTGGGATAAATTCAGGAGCTACCGGTGATCAAGTTAAGCAATTATCCACAAATAAATTGTACTAATCTTCAAATCTGAAAAAATTAAACACTTTTTTGATTCTTGAATATTTGTGACTTGGAGATTTTAAGTTCAAGCATTATAAATCGTCCAGCCAGCTTCCTTGTTCTTATCTCTTATTTAACCCCGAAGGAAATAAATGAGAAATGAAATTAAAAAGCTCACCAGAAACGAGATCATCAACGCTGCAATCAGAGAAATCAATCAGCAGCTTTTTAACATCAATAACTTTGGAAATGATTTTAACAAGAAAAATTTTCAAAAAGAGATGGAAAAACTAAAAGATGATTTAATCAAACTTAGGGATACAACAACTTAAAAATCGAGGCTAAGGCTATTGCCATGTTTACCGATAAAGATAACAAGAGGGAGTTTATGAGGCACAAATTAACGAAAATCGGACTTATTCTGGAAGAATTAGAAAAAATTTGTAACTGCGATACAAACTCAGCCAGAAAGCATAATTCATTAATATATCTTTTTACTCAACTTTTAGAAAATTCAGAAAAAGATGGAAAATGTGATATAGATTTAATTATTGAAGAATTGGAGTATAGGTTACAAAAGGCTAAAGAAGTACACTCAAAAAAAGTTGCTTAGTAATTTTTAATAAGGATGAAAAACAATATCACAGCTTATGACATTGCTTGTAACGAAAATCATTTTAATATTGCCGAAATTTTAAAAAGCCAAATGCATACATGAAAAGTCGATCACTTCTCATTATTTATTTCACTATATTTTTGAGTCTATGTAGCTATTTCTCCTTTAGCTACTGGATTTGTTCTTTGTTTGAGCATTTTAGACATGCCTATCTAGCAGTTGGAGTTATTTTTCTTTGCGTTAGCCTGCTTAAAAAAAAATATATTCTGTCATCAATTTGCATAATTTGTATCTGTCTGAATGCCAGTGTCATCCTTGTTTTTTTTGATCCAGTTATCCCTACGTCCGGATTTGAAAATTTCCAATATTCAATCGCTTTTCATAATCTTCACAACGGAAACAATTCTAAATTTTATTCTAAGAAATTGAAAGAAATGATTGACTCAGAAACCATTGCGTTTTTTGAGATCAATAACGAAATGTCAAAAGTCCTGGGACATACGATTGGAAAGATGAATCCCGTATTCCTTCATCCTTCCGAAGATAATTATGGATGGGGAATTTTTAGTTCTTTACAAATGAGTGAAACAAAAAGTTATAAACTTGAGGATACCTTTTTTGTAAAAAGTTTTTATGTAGAAAAATGGAATGTAACCATTTTTTTTGTTCATCTTCCGCCACCAATTTTTCCAGAATTATGGAAAATTCAAACCGATGCCCTTCTTTTTATAACCAAACAGATTATACAAACTAAAGGACCAATTCTAATTGCCGGAGATTTTAACTTAACTCCCTGGAGCTATCTATACCGTAAATTCAAAAAGGAGCTGCTAAAAAGGGGCATTACATCTGAGCCATCGCTGTATCTTCCTTCATGGCCATCTATTCTCCCCTTACTTCCAATTGATCACGTCTTTTCCAATTTTAGTATATACGTTAAAAAAATGTCTTCGCTGGGGTCTGATCATTATTTGCATGTGATCCATTTTTGAGTTCAAAAAAAAATAATACTAATCTTTTTTTGCAACCACCACCAAATGATTTATCAAAGAATATCACCCATATATCTGGACAGAAGATTGCACAAAAGAAGTTTTATCCATTATCAAAAAATTGAAACTAAAATTTGGTGTTATCTCAAATACATATTTACCTGATGAAATCATGATTGAATTTTTTGAAACCGCACACCATCACCAGTTTTATAGAATTGATAAATTGAGTAATTGAGTTTTCATAAATAAAAAATTTCCAATTATTAAATACGGTGCTCTTAACAAAGGCTTAAAGCTTCCTAATAGTGATTACGTTTGCAAAACATCAAATGGTTGTTTGTAAATTCGATTACTTATACAGCATATTTGCTGTTGATTGTACAGCCTAAATGCTGTACAATAGGGGGTAGATCTTGTGGGAAATAGAAATGCTAGGGAAATTATAAAAAAATTATTGGAAGCAGGTTATGAGAAAATTGGACAAAAAGGTTCTCACATTAAATTTAAGAAAAGTGGCAAGGGCATTATTATTGTTCCTGATCGCTGAGGAAAAGATCTTGGGACTGGATTAATTAAAGAAATAGAAAAACAATCTGGCGTAAAATTATTAGATTAAACTGGAGTAAACATGATTAGGTACCAGGCTAAAATAAAAAAAGATGATAATGGTTACAGTGTCATATTTCCTGATTTAAAAGGATGTTTTTCTTTTGGCTCAACTCTTATTGAAGCAAAACTAAATGCCATTGAAGCACTTAATCTTTACCTAGAAGAGGCGAACGATCCCAAATGGCCATTACCAAAAGCGATCGAATATAAGGGAAAACATTATTACTGGATAACCCCCAGTCCCGAGATTGCCATTCCATTAATGATCAGAGAGGCGAGAAAAGCTTTATGTATCTCACAACAAAAGGCTGCTGAACTTCTTAAAATGAAACTCCAAACCTATCAAAAACTGGAATACCCCCGGAAATCAAACCCAACGGCGATGACTCTTCTTCGCATTGCTGAAGCCTTTAACACGACATTCAAACTATCTGCTTAGATTTCATCATTGTTTCAAAAATCGTATCGTTATCCCGCCCTCCCCAATACTAACATGAATATTATTTAACGGAGTTAAAATAAATCGGTTACTTATTTTTTGGTCGAGAAAATTAATAAACCAAAATGTTAAATAAATACAAATATGATTGTTTGATATCCCCAATTGGGATATCAAAATTGGGTTAAAGAGGACGAAAAAAATTACCCTACACTTCCAGCTAATAGAAAAAAATCGGATTAAAAAATTAAGATCCATGTATAAAATAATTCCATTACATAAATCAAAATATTTATATGTTGAATTTGAAATAATTTATTACGTCATTTCCAGCACAATGTAACAAGGATACTTTGCAGAATAAACTCCAAAATTACTAAGAGAAACTTGCTCAAATATTTTTCCTCCAAGTTACCAATACTTCTAATTTAAATTAGTTATCAAACTTTATTTATATTTTATTTTGCTTCCTCTTAGGTTTTGGCAAAGCGAAGAGATAAAAATGAATATACACATGCAAAGAATTGAAAAAATGATTTATCTAATCAGAGGGCAAAAAGTTATGCTGGATAACGATTTGGCTGAGTTGTATGAGGTTGAAACAAAACGTCTAAATGAACAAGTTAGAAGAAACATTGATCGTTTCCCATGCGACTTTATGTTCCAGTTAACCAAAGAAAAATATAATATTTTGAAGTCGCAAATTGCGACTTCAAAAATAGGGAGTGGTGGTAAGCAAAAAACACCACTTGTATTTACCAACTTCATTATTTCTAAATTGACTTCAATAAGCTGAAGTTTTTTTTCTTCACAGAAAAATCGAACAAGAGTAGAATTTCCCACCTGCCTTGCCCTCTCAAAACAAGAGGTTTTCTACTTCTTGATATCAGCCAGTTATCTAAATACGAAAGTGCATTTCTTTTAAACATGACTCATTGTATTAAAAAATATGTCGCAAAACAACGGGTTGTTTTATTACTTTATTTGATAAAACATCGTGTTGTTTCAAGATGACATTTTTTTTCCAAAATCTGGCTTGTGCAAGTGCGCGAGAATAATCTGCAATTTTTAGCACTCAACCTATTGTAACTACTTATTTTTTATTTTTTATTAAAGTTATCTTGCAATTTTCCGAAATTATTATTATATATCAAATGCGATGTGATATATAATAAAACAATAAATAAAATCGCAATTTTTCAGGAGGATTAAGTATGCAACAAAAATTAGAAATTACCACCCTTGAACAAGATTTAATAGATTTTAAAAGCAACCTTACACTTGTTCTAAAAAATTTTAGAAGACTCATAAAGAGCCTCACTCGATTAATGATGCATAAACTTTCTGATCTATCCAGTCATTTACCTGATGTAAGCAGCAATATAGATTATGAACAATTTTTTGAAATCAAATCGTATAACACAATTGAAAAAAACAGATCATGGGAAAATGAATTAAAAAGAAATGGATTTTAAAACTATTTTTAACTAAAAAAATTAACCGGAGAAAAATTATGACAAACTCAACCTTGAATTTAATCGAAATGGAAGAAGCAATTGAATTACTCAAAACTTCAAGGCCTACCTTTTATCGTTGGCTAAAAACTGGAAAAATTAAAGGAACTAAAGTTGGAAAAAAATGGAAATTTCAAAAAGAAGATGTTGAACGTTTCATGAAAGGTGAAGCTCCCAAAATAAACATCCCCGTAGATATCAAACCACTTTTATCAGAGCTAGAAATTCAATTAAAAGAAATGAATATTACCGATATAGCACCCGAAGAATTTGATGAACTTGAAACCTGTGTTCTTTATATAATGGCCATCTCCTGCGCCAAGAATGCTAGTGACATACATATCTCCATTCAAAAAGAAGAATTTGGTGGAGATACCATTGGCCTTTTACGGATGAGGATACATTCTCAGCTTAAAATTATCAATAAATTCAATTCAAAATTAGTGAAGCCGATCCTAGAAGTTTGGAAAAAATGGGCCCAACTAGATATTAATATTTCCAATATTCCCCAGGACGGAAGAATACTAATGGAATTTCCCCACAATGCAGGCAACATCGCCGGTAAAAGTTTTACCCTCGCTAATCATATAGTCCCTACTCTCCTTGGAGAATCTTTAACCTCCAGAGTATTAAATGTTGAATCGTTGATATCCCTTGGCAATTTAACAGATATTGGTTTTAGCCAGGAAGAAGAAAAAATCATTAAAAAAAACCTTAACAAAGAATCTGGACTAGTTTTAGCATCAGGACCAGCCGGAAGTGGAAAAACCGTTACTCTTTACCAATGTCTCCGAGAGATAAATCACCCTGAAAAAAAAGTTGTCACTATTGAAAACCCCGTTGAAATTATTTTTCCTTGGGCCACGCAAATACCAGTTAATAACAAAGCGGGTCTGACCTTTGAACGAGCTATCCATTCAGCACTTCGAAGTGATGCCGAGGTTATCATGGTATCAGATACTCCAACTTTTGAAACAATGAAATTAGTTCTAGAGGCTGCAACCAGTGGTCATTTGATGCTTGGAACTTTCCATGCAAAAAATACTTTTGAAATGCTTCGAAGAATAATGGATGCTGGTAAAGATAATCTTTATCAGGTAATTGATTCTATCAATTTACTTACTTCTCAAAGACTATCAAAAAAACTTTGTCCTCACTGTAAAAAAGAATCAAAGTTAAGTAAGGATAATATTAAAAAATTAGAAGAGCTAACCAACGGATTAAAAGATTTGTCTCACTACGAAGGTGAAACAATTTATGAAGCGGTCGGATGTGATAAATGCATTAATGGTTATAAAGGCAGAGTAGTTTTTTATGAAATACTTGAACCAAATGAGAATATCAAAAAGGCCATCATTAATAACTTATCAACCGAAGAACTGATGAATGTAGCATTTACAACTGGTACCACCCCGTTAGTTGAAGCAGGACTTAAAAAGGTTTTAAAGGGCTTAACAACTGTTGGAGAAGTAGTTAGTTCTCTAGAAAAATAAAGCTTCATAAAATATTAAAACAAAAACCGGATACCGTGAATTTGGTGTCCGGTTTTTCCTATAACTTTTAAATAAAAATTCAGATTGATTTTACAACTCAATATAAAATCTTACATCTTTGATCGTTAGATTATAAACACGACCATCTCTATAACCCTGACCTAATCTGTGTTGAATATTTAATTTTCGTGTTAATGACACTGGAATTATATGCATCTTATAGTCAAGTTGATAAGCCTCATATTTTAATAAATTAACAATCAATGATGAATTACTTTCAAAGGCACTCCATCCCCTGCTTTTAAGTAACGTAGCAATGACGAGTGGAGAGGTATCTAAAGTAAAACGTTCCTCCGAAAACCAGTTAACTCCATTATCAGTACTTAATAAATTGTTATCATTTAAATACACATAAAACTTATCATTATTCTCTGTCGCAAGCACACCAGGTCCTGGTTTAATAAGAAAATATTCTCCATTGTAATAGCACTCATTTACGTTGGATGGCAAAGGCAAAAATGAAACAACAATTTTATCAGAAATTAGATTTTCTGCATCCAATAAATCAGTCGCTACCAAAGTCATTTCAATACGAATACCTTCATTCAGTACAATTGAGCGAACTTTATTACACTCCTTTTGATAATCACCTGCAAAAACAAACCCCGACATAAGAAAAACTAAAATTAAACATGAAATCTTAAACATAAATACTCCTATAGTTTATAATAATTTTATTTCAAATAAAGAAGTGCGCACCTACTTCATTTCTAAAATTTTACAATTTTAATTGATTTATTAATTCTATTAAACTCCCTTATAAAATAACCTTCACGGCAATCCTTTCCCAGCCAATAAAGTTTGAGATTACTTGAACCAATCTTGGTTTCTAAGCAAAGCTTCATACCGATGAGAACATTTTTATTAAGTTCGAGATCTTTTTCTGTAATATAAAAATGACCATCACCCCTCACCTCTAAAGGCATATCTACGCGTAGTCTCGTCTCTTTTTCCTCGAGGCTCAATGACCAATTCATATATGTTGTTAACATATAATTTTGTTTCATATTAAAAAATCTTGATTTGGCTTCTGGGTTCCCTTGATCTACGCCGGCTAACGATATTGAAGATAAAAATAATAATAGAGTTATTATTTCCAATTTCATTTTCATACTTTCTCCGTTGGCTTCAGTTCAAAAAACACAACTTCTAACTGATAAACGTTGGTTGAATCAAGATTTTCAAAATCTGTTTCGAGTGATTTTTTAAAGTCATCTATTCTTTCTTGAATCTTACTAATATCGTTTTTATTCACTAAAAATGTACGCCCCCCAAATATTCGTTCCTTTGAATTTTGAGTCCTTAAAGCGGTTTGAGCATTTCTTAGGATGTTAATGTGGGTTTCAAGCAAATGATGAGCAGCTGTATTATTGCCTGTTTTGATATTAGGTGCAAAAGGAACAACATGTTTTCCATTTTCTACTTTTTTCCAAAGGCCACTTTCAATTAATAAATTAATTCTTTTTTCAATATTTTCATCTTGGATTTTTCCATTAAGATTATTTTTAATCCATTTTATAGAAAATTTAAATGACTTGTTTTGGGCCAAAAGATAAATTTGAAGTGTTAATAGATCTGATAATATCTCTACATGATTAGGTTGCATTTTTACGTCGGGGGCACACCTTTTTTTCAACCTCTCTAACTTCTTCATCAATTCATGCTGTTCATGTCTGCTTTTACTCGTCGTCAACTCGACCTGAATAATAAACCATTTTTTTTCAAAGCTATCCAATAATAATGCTTTCGCAAACTTTTCGGCATAATCTTTCGATAAGTTTCGTTTTCCATTAATTACTAAATTGATATAGGAAGGTGAACCGATACCTGCTTTTTGAGCAAAATATCTTGAAGAAAAGCATGCCTTAGTTTTCTTGAGGTGGTCATATCTCTCGGCTAAAAAAGTTCTATAGTTATCGTATTCAAAAGCATTTTTCATGCATTTTTTATAGCCCATGTGTTTTACCAAATCAAGCTATTGGGTAAAAAAACGAGCACGCGAGTGCACACTTGGCTTCCCCCCAGTGTACGCTTTATATGACATAAAATGCAGTCTACATCGTATTGTGATAAACAAAACACCTAATTCATGTTTAAAATTTAGCATTAATCACTTGAAAGATTTTCAGCATCCTTTTAGATCATTGACACTTTATATAATTCTTGAATACAGTGCTTTCAATATCCAATTCTACGGGGGAGCAATGCCAAACTTTATTAGAACATTTACACTTTTGATTTTCGTTTTTAGTATTAATTCGCTCTTTGCTAATTCACTTACGCTTGAGCAAAAGTATAGTGATTTTTACCAATTGGTAAATACCATGAAGGCATCTTATGGACCGCTTCAATATAAAGAGACTCAAGGAATAATATTTGATGACGTGGTAAATGAATTCAAGGAAAAAATCGAAAAAACCCACACCAATGGCGAATTCTATTACACTATAATTGAATTTGTAGCTCGCTTCCAAGATAGTCATTTTTCCGCCCACTTGCCGACCACTCATCGTGCCACTTTAGGTTTTTACACTGATTTAGTTGATGGAAAAGTACTCATTGATTCGATCAACGAAAATTTTCTCTCAAAGGAGACATTTAGTTTTGTAAAAGGTGACGAAATTATATCCATAAACGATCAACCGGTTAGCGAAATAATGAAGGAAATTGGAAAATATATTTCGGGTGGCACTAAAGAAAATCGAGATAGAATGTCAGCAATATATATTCCAATTAGACCTGGTAGCCTGCTTCCCATCCCACATTCCAATACCAAAGCTAAACTTAAAGTAAGAAGAGGGACTTCAAATATAATTGAAGAAATTGAACTTCCCTGGATTTACACTGGTGCACCAATTGATGAATATAGTTCTGTGAATAAAGGACTGATTAGTCAAAAATACCATGATTTGGACATGCTATCGGTTAAAGATATCTGGCAAAATATCTATGGCGATCAATTAGAAATCACCTATTTCTGCTCTGGTAGCTCCAGAGTTGCCATCCCCAAAGATGCCACCATTATCATGAATACACCATTCATGGCCTATTATCATCCTACCGAAAAAGGAAATGTTGGATACCTTCGAATCCCTCACTACTCTCCAACAAATGAAACCACCGGCGCGTGGGATGGAGAACTTCGCTTTGCTCAATATGAATATGCTATAAGGGAATTAGAAAAAAATACTGTGGGTCTTATTATTGATCAGGATCATAATTGTGGTGGACGTGTTGACTATCTACAATCACTGGTATCTTTATTTATAGATATTCCCTTTAAGCCACTTCAATTCCAATTTAGGGCCAATAAAGTTAATTATTTATATTATTTAAAATTTGCTAACGAATATTCGTCAACAATTGAAGGCCAAAACATGAAAGAAATTGCTGAGCTAATTAAAGATGCCTGGCAAAAAGGTGATTTCATGACTGGTATGACTTCTTTTTCAAGCAATGACTTGGTTTATCCAAATCCCAAATACAGATACACCAAGCCTATTCTCATGTTAATTGATGAAAACTCCGGTTCAGGTGGAGATGCCTTTCCATCGATGATGCAAGGTTTTGAGAGAGCAAAATTATTTGGAACTAGAACGATGGGAGCTGGAGGGCATGTCTCTCAACTTCCAGATTTAAACTATTCGGGTATAAAAGTTAACATGACCAAATCTCTATTTTACCGTCCCGATGGTGTGGCTGTAGAAAACAATGGAGCTGAACCAAATATTCCTTATACAATTACTCGAGATGATTTTATTTATGAATATAAGGGATATCAAAAAGCTTATCTTGCTGCTTTGCTTGAGATGATAAACTAGTTTTTATTTTAAAAATTTTATCAAATCATTAGAGTGATCAATTATTTTGAAGCATCTTTGCCTTTTTCAATCCGCTCAAGAAGATAATCCATGTATTTATCTTCTTCAAGGCAAGTACGAATGGTGTGTAGATTATTGCCGGAAACAACAAGGTTTAAAAAAGGTTCGAAAAAAGTAATAAAATTTGAACTTATACGGTGAAGTGGTCTCATGCTTTCAATATACATTATAGCAACAACGCCCAAGTCTTTCTTGACTATAAAGTCAGCTATCTTATCCAAAAATTTGGTTTTTTCTGGATCTAGCTCGAGACTTTTATCTTTTGTCATTTTTTTTCGATTCCTTTAGCTTTTAAAAATTCTTCAATTTCAACAAAATATTGTTTCTCAAAAATATAGATGTACTCATTATGTCTGCGAGCTAGTTTACTGATTAATAATATCCCGTCATCCATCACCATATAAGATGCAAAGGTGTCCCACCCTGTTTTCTTTTCCTGAAAAAGTTGGATTTTTTTAAAAGCTTCATCTTCCAAAATATATTTAGAGGGGAAAATAAAATTAACAATCGGCATACTTAAAATTAAAAAAGTGAAAACAGGCATAACTATGTGTTGAACCAAGGCATACGATAATGCGGTAAACAACATAATCATGATCAACGAAAAAAAACCCCTCAAGGGGTAAGCCATGAGGGGGTATACAGAGAATTCAATTTTTTTCATAAAATATTTAACTAACCACTCCGAGCCAATCTCGAAGTAAGAAAAGAACTCGTCCAATCAAAAGGGAGAT
>Ga0208958_1002560_pt1 | contig 15442 bp, 18 predicted proteins | sample RifOxyB1_FD_184032 | JGI IMG/M metagenome (GOLD analysis project Ga0208958, IMG submission 184032) | Soil microbial communities from Rifle, Colorado - Rifle Oxygen_injection B1 (SPAdes) | ecosystem: Environmental > Terrestrial > Deep subsurface > Rock core/Sediment | place: Rifle, Colorado... | reverse complement strand
GCGCGTACCAGTTCTTTGATTTCCGCATTGCTAAATACCGTCATGTTGATGCCTCTTATTATTTTGATCGATCCATCCAGCGTATCTCTATTTTACACACTTACCTCAATGGTGGGGGAGGCAATAGATAGTGCGCCCGGCGATCCTGTTTTTGTGACCACAATGTAAATAATTTTTGTGGTCGTATTGACATTGGCAACATCCCAAGTTGCGTCTGTTGTAAGTGTCCAGACGCCCGGCGAACCCGCGGCGGTAGTAAATGAATTGATCGTTACGCCGCCGATGGTTTTTAATGTCACTGTCCAGTAGTTACTCGCGTCGTTTGTGGTAGCAACCAGCCATCCCTGTGACCAGGTGACGAATGTGGTGGTTCGGTCGATGGAACAGATAAATACATTCGAGTTTGCGGTAATCCCATTAATTGCCGTACCATATGTTGTAAAATTTAGCCAATGACGCCCACTCATGGCGCTCTTTGCAACGTGCGATGTGTCGCTGGGATGTACATGGTTGATTGCCGCAAACGTAACGGCGTCTCCCGGGCCTGCCGTCCCATCCATCTCGGGATCCTCCATCCCTTTGTTCGGATAAGACACAATTGGTTTCCACAGTGACTCCGTACCCTCGTAAAACAACGCAATGCCCTGCCCTGCCGCAAGCACCACATTGCCATTGACGGCGATTCTGTTTTCCGCGTCCGAGGAGGGACTTTGGTCAACGAGAGTAATAAGAGATGACCCGACATTCGTAATTACAATTATCTTGCCCGCCACTCCCCCGGCAATGCCTGTAATAGAGCGGTCTGTTGGGTCACAAGTCAAGCGTAGTATTGTGGCGGTCGCAAAACCCGTAGGGGCGTAGTTGTTCACATCCCCCGTAAGGGTTGGAGGTGAAATTGCGCCCCCCCAAATAATGCCTTCATTGAGAGCCTTGAGAGCCGCCAGTTTCGAGCGTTCGGCCAGAGTGTACACGCCATTGGCCAATCCGTCGGTGTGATTGTCTGTGTCAAACGCGTCCCCCGCGATGGCCTGGGGGTCATAAGTTGCGGCGAGCATATCCCCCCCTCCGCCAATCATGTCGAACTTTCCGGTGATTGGATTAAGAACTGGCTTCATGTGCGCGTCACCGTTAGCAAGTTGTCGGACGCATCGTATGTGCAGTCGATTGTGGCGAGAATTGTCCCACTCGCGCCCCCGCGCCTAAAGACACCGTGATATAAATTTGTTCCAGAATAGATTGCGTTTCCAAAATAGTCCCATTCTGCGTATGTTGGGAAATCCAGCGAAAGAACCGAACCGCTCACAATCTGCAAATTTGGGAAATTGTTTATAGAAACCGAACCACTGACGCCCTGTAGCGATGGGTGGTTTCCAATAAATACAGTTCCGCTTACGGCTTGCAGTGACGGGAAATTGTCTACAAAAACAGAACCAGAAATCCTATAGTCTGATGGGAAATTAGATACGCCAACGCTACCACTTACGCCTTGTATTTGCGGGAAATTGTCAACCGAAACGCTTCCGCTTACCCCCTGGAGGGACGGGAAATTCAGCACTCCGACTGAGCCGGTTATGTTATACAAATTCGGGAAGTTCGATACCCCCACGCTTCCACTGATTCCCTGTATGTCTGGCGGAGTTGTAGAAATGGTTCCCGAAACGATATTTACATTCTGCGTGGTCGGGAAGTTGCTTATCGCCACCGTCCCACTTACGCCCTGCAAATCCGGCGCAACAACAGATACGCTTCCAGAAACAACAGCCACATCTAGTGTTGTTGGAAAGTTGTTTACAAAAACAGACCCCGTGACCGGATAAATGGGCGGGAAGTTAGAAACAGAAACACTTCCACTTATGCCCTGCGTTGGAGTAGCGGAAACCGAAATAGTTCCAGAAACAAGATTTACATTCTGTGTTGCGGGAAAGTTACTGACCGCAACTGTTCCTGCAATCCCGCCACCAGTCGAAGAATCGTTGGTAAGTTTGACAATCGGAACGCCATACGGCTGTCCATTGACAACCGCAATTTCAGAGAGCAGTCCTTGAAATAGGGTTTGAAAATCCGATGTTCCGGTGATGATTGTCATGCAAATATTCTACCCCACCAACGCGCAAAAAATAAGTCCCACTTTCGCGGGACTTATTTGGGGCGGAACGCTACTGGGACAGGATGGGGCATCGGAACATCCGTGTGCATTTGTTTTTACCGGCTTTGGACGGCGACCCGGTTCTGCTTCCGGTCTCGTAACCTTTTGTTTCTCTTTTCGCTCGGAGGACTAACCCTCCGCCGCCCCGTCACAGTATACCATTAAACAACAGACCGCGCTCATCTCGGATTGTATTCCGAAATTTCAGGTGAGAGTTTACGCAGTGTAAAAAGAAACAGGACTACCGTTTCTGATAGTCCTGTTATATTCAATTCCCCTAACTAGCAATGCTACCCGATGGCCGTGCAGGAGGTAACTACGCGTCCCGACCAAGAACCGAACTGGTAGAAGTTTTGCGCGCAGAGGGCTTTCACAACCAGCGCGGTTTTCTTCCAAATCTCGAAGGAGATCGCGGTACACCCAGGAGCCAGATCAATCAGACTCAACGGAATCTGCGTCGAGCGGTAGACCAGCGGTTCGCCGTTGTGGGTCATCCGCAGGGCGTAGATGTTCGAGTTGAATGTGTTCGATGCACCAGCGGTGCGGGTGAAGTTGCTGTCAGCGACCACTTGCAGGCGGCCAATGCCGGTGTTCACGAACCCACCGAAGTTGAAGCCGGGGATGATGCGATTGCCGTCAGCCGAGTTCACAACCTGCGAACCAGCGAAGCCCAACTGGAAGTATGCGGACATGACTTCCTGAATGGCGGCGGGGTGGCCGAACAGGTGGGTGGGCTTGGCACACGACTCGCTCACAAAGCGGTCAAACGCTTGAGCGGAGAACGTGCCGGAAGCCAACTGGCCGGTAACATCGTTGGTGTGCGCGCCGTTGGCCGCAGTAACCCAATACTCAATGCCGTCGAATTCCAACGGGCGGGTAGTCGCGTCGCCAACCGCGAGCAGGCGATCTTCGCCGTTTAAAACCAGCGACATGCCGAGGCGGATTTCCTTCTCTTTCAGGTCGCGGATGGCTTCGCGGCCAAAGGTCGCAACGTCTTTCGCGCCGGGCATCCCTTGCCCAGCCGCATAGCCGCCAAGCAGGGCTTCAATGCCAGCCCCACCTTGAACAACAGCCGCAGAGTGCATGATGTCGGAGATGGTCAGGGATTTCTTCGCGCCGAGGTTCTTCAAGTCGACGGATTGGTTATCGCCACTGTGCGAATATTCGGTCGGGCATTCGCCGTCAGTAAAGGCAATGTACGCAGAACCGGAGGTGAACGCCAGCGCAGACATTTCGCGCCACAGTTCGGTTTTCAGGCCAGTTCGCTTTTCGGGAATAGCCTGCAACAGAGTGACCTCTTCGCAGAGAGTCAGAATTTCGGTCGGGTCGAGAGGCGTAGGAAACTGCGCGGCAAAGTCGCCGGGGGTGGCAACGTTTGTCACAACGGGATCGGTGGCCTTCGCCACAAACGCTTGGTTGGTCGCAGGATTAAGAACCTGTTCGCCTTCCAGCGGGTTAATAGCAGTCATGGTAATTCTCCGGGGAATTGCCCGACGCCATCCAAAGATGACTTTACCGAGTTATCACAGTCCAACCGATTTGTTCACGATTGCGCGCAACGAGCCTGGCTTTGGTTGCTCCACTTCCTGGCTTTTGTAAATCGAAGAAGTGAAGGTTCGGGGTTGCGGGATTCTTGATTTCGCTTCAATGTTTTTGGCGTTGGTTTGCGACTTCAAAATTCCGACATCGTCTTGCAGGTTCGCGATTGCATCCGAGAGTGGCTGGACAATGCTTTTTAATTCTGCTAGTAAAGTTTCTTTATTTTTATCTTGTGCGGGAACAGGTTTTTCTTCAACTTGGGACTTGGCCGTGACGTACTCTAAAATCTTACTGCCAAGTTCTTGCAGGGACGGATTGATGGTGGCGAGTTTGCCGTTCACATCCGATTCCATCGTCAATGTATTATCAATGTTTGCAAGCAACGCGTCAAGTGTAGGTTTCAGTTCGTGGTCGTTTTCAACAGTTGTTGAAAGTTGCGCGAACGCCACCATTGACTTTGCGGCCAGCATATTGCGGAATTCGTCCACCGCCCCATTCAGCGCGGCTTTCTTGTCTGGGATGTCTTTGCGCTCGAAGATATTCCACGCGATATTTGTCAGCACGCTCCACGCGTCCATCACGAAGATAGTCTCGTTCTGCATCGCAACGAACTTTTCAGCATCCTTCATGGAAGTTGCGCCGCCGTAGGGCAGGTTGTCCACCATCGCGGCGGGTTCGCTCATCACGGCATCCATTGCGTCATCGCTTTTGGCGACCTCTGCCGCCTCAACGCGAGCAACTACCTCTTCGGGGATTTCTTCGGAGGCGGAAGTTTCTTCTTCGACAGGAACTTCTGGCTCGACAGTCGGTTCGGTTTCCGCCATCTCGATCAGCGCATCCGAGCGTTGCACAGATGCCTTTTGCTTCGTTTCCAATTCTTCGGCAAGTTCTTTGCCAACGATGCTTTCGGCATCTTCCTTGCGAGTTTTCTTTGCCATGTCTGCTTTTTCCTCTAAGACCATTTCGGTTCGCTTATTCACGGGTACGCGCGTAAGCGCAAGATGAACAAGATAGCCTTTTGTGTAGACCTTGTTTCCGACGCCCTGCAAACATTCTGGACAGAGGGAATACAGGTTCTCGCGAACCCACACCTTCCCATCGCCATGTCTATGTGCAAGGTCTAGGAAACCAATCGAAATTCTTATTTTCTCGTCTGTACTTTTGTATTTATCTTCTTTCAGACTGCGCCATACAGAATGGCCTAGAGGATCGTCAAACAGAACACCTTTTGCTTTGAGTTTTTGGCCGTCCACAAACAGTTCGAGCGGTTCGCCAGGGACGGCTTTTCCATTCAGGTCAGGATAGTGCGATACGGAAAGGTAGGGCATCCCGCCGCACCAGTAATCCGAGCAGACAACGGACTTGAACTCTACGGGAAGTTCGTCCTCGTTCTTGATGTGGTCGACGAAATCCTGATACAACTCCAGCGACATGCGCTCGTTGTAACTGTCGGGGTCGGTATCGGAGTTGGTGGCCGCCCACTTCATCACGCCGTTGGGACTCAACGACGCCTTTGTGATGTACATGGACGCAAATGCTAAAACGTTTTGTTCTTCCATCAGATTATCACCGTAGAGAACTTTTCGCGCCATCCAATCGAGAGCAGGTGCATTGCGAAGGATGTGGTGCAACCCGTTATGACTTCACTGAGAAACGGGACATACACATATACATCATCAAAAAGTCTTATTTTCAAGAACGCCGCAAGCAGGAAGTAAGCCCAAAAACCCAGACATAGATCACACTCGAACAACTTGCGGACGAACTCGAATTTTGAGTTGACGAAGTAGGGGAACTTCTGTCCAAAGAAAATTAGGAGTTTCCCTACCGCAACGTACACGATGAACGAAATTGTCACTTCACATCTTTCAGCGACTTCGGCTTCTCGACAACAGCGGGCTTACGAGGTTCTCCGCCGCCGATTAGAACAAACAGCACCTTGTAGCCGAGGGCATCGCCCTGATCGTTGCGAACCTCGCCCAAATAGTGTGTCTCAAAGACTTCGTATCCCTGAGATAGATACTTGTACTCAAGTTCGTCTTCGAGTTCAGAAACGGAAACAACACCTGGTGCGGCATCGCCAACGGCGCGCATGAATAGTTTAACTGACTGCATCTTGATCTCCTGTCGTCTGTATGAATTTGATACCGCTTTCATAAGCGGCTTTTGTAATCTCAGAAAGACTTTGCAGAACTTCCTTGCTCGTCTCTCTTGATACACGAATATTATTATCCATTGCCTCTGTCGCGTCAACACCGAAAGTGGACGCCAACTTGGATTTTAGGTGAAGCACAGAGTATCTGGCAACGTTCTCCGCAAACGATTTGTGAACCGCAAGCGACAGTTCGGTTTCGTTGATGTCAAGCGCAACGTCGCTTTCCTCAACGTCAATACCGTCCGACTCGCCCTCGATGTACCTTTGCTCTGCGTCCTGTTCTGCAAGGAAGGCTTTGTGGGATTTTTCGTAGGAAACCGCATCCGCCAACGCCTTGCGGGAAATCGCATTGGAGAAATCGGCAACCCAACCCTGTTCCCCGACAGACGCATACACGCGCCCAAGCACATCCTCAAACACATCCTTGAGGGCAACTTCGTCGATGTCGGATTTTCCAGTCAGATAGTCGTCAACGTATTGGTTCCAAACTTCCATCTCGGTTTGAGATAACTTTTCATTGACACTGAAAAGAAGTGTGCTTAAGACTTCAACCGCGCTGAAAACTGCTTTTGAAATGCCGACTTCCGCGTTTGCCATATTGCGCTGGATGATTTGCTGGGGAATAACCTCTCCCTGTCCACCAGCAGATGGCGCAACGGGATTGCCCAGCGTCTTTGTCCTGCTTCCGCCAGTCTTGTTTGCGACGGCGGCTTGCTGGACTACGGTAAATTCCTCGTCGTTCGGGTCAATGGTTTCTGGAATGGAAATTGAAATCAATCCGTCCGCCAATGCCTGTTGTCGAATTTCGCTTGGCTTGAACACGCGGTTGCGAATCCACACATCCGCAGATTGGGCTGATGCCAGTCTCGCGCGCCCCTTGCTGACGTTGCGCTCGTCGTCGTAGTCAATCCATGTAAATTTCAACGAGTCCGGCAGGATATGATTTAGGTAAGACTCGGTTTTCTTTTTAGCAATCGCCTTGCCCGATCCCTTGCCAACGCCCTGCATACGAATTGTTCCCGCGAGCGTATCGCCGCCCCCGCCAGAAGATGTTGGGTATCCAATGTCGGAAAGCGTCAGCCCGTATCCAGCAGTCAGGATAGCCGCGTATTTTGCCGTAGTGGTGTCGTACATAATTTCGCTTGGCGGCTTGCCAAACGGAATCCACTTTGCCTGTGTGGTGTGTTCGTATAAAACGGGGATTTTTAGCGGGTTGATGCCGAACAAAAGGTCTTGCAGTGATTTTATCCAGCTCAGCGCGGTGTCTTTTTCTGTGTCGCCTAAATCCAGAATACCCGCCTCTGGCGTATTGAGCATCAATCGGGCGTAGTAATCGTCGCCGCTGGAAAGCATTTCCATTGCGCGCCAGATGCGCTCTGGAGGAGCATACCCCCAACCTTCTCGACGCAGTTCTGTTCTCGGTGAAAGATAAACGCGACTGACGAAATCTCGTGGCAGGTAAACGGGCGCGAGATTGGTTGTCGGAGCAACCTGCACAACGGGGAAATCAAAGTTCAGGGTCGGCGCAAGAGTCCCGCCATCCAACGGGCGTATCCAAACCACTTTTCCGCTTGAAGCATCATCTATCCTTCCGATCTCGCTTGCCGCGCCAAACGGCAGGTCATACAGGTCTTTGACAATCCATTCGATGTGCGACGCGAAGTCTATATCGTAGTAATAAGCGTTTCCCCGCTCAAATAGTTTTGTGTAGTGTTTTACTTTTGCGCGCAGTTCGTCCTGCTGGTCACTGTCCCGCGCTACGATTGACCAGTCCAACGAGTTCAGGTAATTCGCAATGGTATCCCGACAAATCGCGGCGATGGGTTGCTTGATTACAAATTGACGCCACACCTCTGCGGTCTGCCACGACGGGGGATTCCACAGCGGAATGTTTCTAAAAAAGTAATTGACCTCTCCGCCGTGCGCGCTAAGTTGCCCTTCGCGCTTGTCAATGATAATGTTTTTCTTCGGCTGTCTCTTTGCCATCAAAATTGTCCCTTGCGGAAATCGCGATTTGTATTCATTACGCTAATTCTACATTAATGTCTACCAAATGCGCTATCCCTGATTTTCGTTTTCTGGCACAGACCCAACCGCCGCAAAACCCATCTTTGACCACTTGCGAATAGGAGCGATCCAGTGACGACCACCAGTTACAGACGTAACTCGGTCGTCGTGCGTCCCTTCATTCGGAAACACATCAAGTTCAGCAAGGAACTTGTCGTTCCACAATCCCCGCACCATCCAGAACATTCCCTTTGCGGCCTCGCCAAACCAAGTGTTTGCGGCCAGAACCCTGTCGCCCAACTTCTTCGCTTCAATGGACGAAACATTCCAACCAGGCAGAGCAGACTTGATTACTTCTGTCAGTTCCGCAATCTGGTTCTTGCCACCCGACGCAGGTTCTTGCTCGAAGCAAACCGTCACCTCTTGTCCGTCGCGGCGCGCAACCTCAACCACCATTTCTTTGATGGTTTTCCACGCCCACGTTCCGCCAACCTGATCTTCGATGACGTATTGGCTTCTCTCGGTATTTACGCCGAGTAAACTTCCAATCGTGTTGTCTGGGTTGTTTTTCTTGCCGACCATTTTCTTTTCGGTGGCCGCCAAGTCCCAGAAGCGCACCTGCTTGACAACCCAATCGGGAACAGCGTCCAGAACCTTGTTGTCAAACCAACGGCGGTCGCCCAAAGAGCCTTCTTCGTTGGCGTACTCTCCTTCGATTTCCTGCGCCCGAAGATAACCAGTCGGAGCAGACATGATGTACGAGGCGTAGGTTATCTCATCAAGGTTTTCCTTGTTCTCGCGCACGGTGGCGTGGTACGAGGAAATCAGTTCCCGTTTGATGCCTGTTTTTGTTTCGATGTCCGCGATAATGTCCAGAACTTCCTGGGGTATCTCGCGCTTCTCAAAGAACTCATACAGCCAGTGCGAAATTCCTTTTGGGGTAGTGGTGATCCACGCCTGCGTGTCCAGCCCAATGCGAACGCCGAAGTTTGCAATCTTCCACCCAAGCCCGGTTCTGTCTCTTGCGCCCTCGTCATACCACAGCCAGTTTACGTTGGGGCCTCGGCCACTCTCTGGGTCTTTCAAGCCTTTGCAGTACATTCTCGCCCCGTTCATAAACACCATCGTAAACGGGCGCGACACATCCCACCCGTCCGACTTCCTGTACCGCTGTTTGGGGATAACCATGTTCCACGGAATCCACCTGCGAAGTTCAGGCCACGTAGACAGGCGGAAGTTCTCAAGGTCTGGATTGACCACCATGCCATCTTTCCCCTCCATGATTTTCAGCAGGGATTTCTGTGCGCCAGCCGCAGTTTTGCCACTGCCCCTAGAGCCACGTAGCAAGCAAAATCTTGATGTGTCCCGATTAAAGAGTTTATGTGTTTCCGTTGGGTTGTAGAGAGTCCCGTCGTCTTTCTTGAAATACCCACTCTCCGAGAGTTCCCACGATAAATCTGAGCGGGTCTTGGGTAGTTCAATACCCTGTGGCAGTGGAATTCCCCTTGCCTTCATTTCTGCAACTAGCGCGAGAAGTCGTCTTTTTTCGTTAGATGTTATCGTCTTCTGGTTTATCAGGGGCATCGTCATCTACTTGGATTTCTGCATCTACTATCCCATCTTCATTTTCATTTTTTCCAAGCAGGTGATAAAACTCTTTCTCGACCTGACTATCGCTCATCTTACCGATACTCAGCATCAGTTCCCCCATCCCCACGAACCTTGCCATCAACTCTGCGCCGCCCAAGATTGCGCGCACGGCGGCAGATGACGTATCAAACCTGTTTGCCTTGACGAACTCTATTCCCTCGTCCACCAATGTCTCTGCGACCTTCGCAAGTTTCTTGATTGCTTCGGCCTTCATCTTGATGGCGTCTTTTTCCATCGTGCGGGAAAGTTCCCCGTCCATCGCATCTGCGCGCTCCACCCACCCAAGATTGTCTCGCCATTTTATTACCGTTGTAAGACTGGGTGTATTTCCCTCATCTGACGGCGGAAATCCGTCGGTCATGCGAAATTTCGTTTTGCCTCTGTTGGCATACCAGATAAAGAAACAGGACTCGATATAGGCATCTGGATACTTTACAGCAACAGGGGCGCCGGTTTGCTCAGTCACAGTAGTATTGTAACCGCTTTTCCGCAATTTCTACATATCCGTTTTCTGTGTCGAACTCAACTCCGACAACTTCGTCCCATCCAGCCAACAGGCCGCCGCACATCTCACTCGCAACGCCAGAGAAAGGAACGAACAATCTTCGCGGTGCGTAACTGGCAGGAGGAAGAAGCAGGGTCGCAAGATGCTTCGCTAATCCAATTGGTTTCAATGTCGGATGCGGATTCTTTTTCGCAGTAACCCTGTTTAGCCCAATGTCTTGGCCTTTATCGTACCCCTCGCCTTGGCTTTGCGCGCCGCCGCTCATCCCGCTCATAATTTCTGGCATATCGTCCAGTCCGGCGTTGCGTTCTTTCGGACTTACCTTCTTGCAGTACAGGAACGGATCGGCCTCGTCAATCTGAGATTGCACGGTGTAAAAATAGCGGGATGCGCCACCGCTATCCCCTATAGTTTCGGGCAACGGCGCATTACCGTCAAAGACACCGTAAATTCCGTTTGGAGAGCGGTCTGTGTGCCTTGTGTGGCTGGGTTTCATTTTTCCAGACTGCAGGTGTCCGCTCTGCAAATCCATCGCCTCTGCGCTTCCTTCGTCAAGAACAAGATTGGCAGGCCAGCGACCCATCGAAACCATATTCTCGATAGAATCTCTTTGCGCTTGTTGAAACTTATCAATATCCGCTCCAGAGATGCCCAAGTCAGAACCAACAACCCCCTGTCTGTTTTTCGGATTAGACTGCGGAACATGAACGGATGAAAACTTGTGTCCCGCCCCGTTTCCGAATGGCTTCATCCCATCATCAAAACGATTGATAGTGTACTCGTCGCTTGTCGGTATTCTTCCTCCGTCAATATTCAAAGCCCCCGCACCCGTCGCAACGATATTCTCGACGGGCTTTCCGCTATACGGTTTTTGGAAAATAATGATCGGCTCAACGGCTGGCTTCAAAGCCTGCGCTCCGTAGCGATGCCCATCAAATTCTTCGTGTCCCTTTACGCGAGTCGCTTTCGGAAATCCTTGACCCTGACGCCAAAGAAAGAACATGGTCGGGTGAATGATAAATCCAGCATCCTCAATCGCAACCGCCATCCTGTGCCAATTGCGGGAAGCAGAAAAGGCCATGCCAAATGCGCCATCGCAAAGAACCTTGCTGAACGCTTCCCACGTTTCGGGGCGAAACGCAACATCGCCGCCGTCCCACTTTTGTCCCATAAATCCGCCGCCAATCAAGCGCGAATAGCCGTCTGAGCGATTGCGAACTTTTTCGGATGTTTGTGTGTCGTCAGAGACTTTCGCTTTGCCAAACCGCTTGACGATGGATTGCAAATGATATGGCGCATCCGTAAGCAGGGCGTGGAACTTCTTGCCTTCGTATTCGTTCGCCCACTTGACGGCATCTTCGTTGAAAATCGTGTATTTTTTATTCATCTTGAATTCCTTTGTTTTGCAGGACTTTCCGCCTACGTTCTGTCAGTATTGGGATTGACGTTGTGGTGTTCGAGTGCGCCCACTCGTGGCAGGAATTACACAGCGTAACGCGGTTATCTGCGGCAAGGTATTCGTCGCCGTGCGACTTCGGGACGATCTCGTGGACGACAACCGTCCGCCTCCCGCACCGAATACAGCGGCCATCGAAGATTTGCAGGATTTGGTCGTCAAGCAAGTCGTCTTTATGATAACGACGAATGTCTGCGCCATCGAGATCGAGCAGGGATTGCTGGAATGATTTCAAAATGGAAGCGGCTCGTCTTGGATTTCAAAATAACAAACATCAACCACATACAAACTGTTGATTTCGCGAACGATGTGATTGTTCCTCCAGCACCGATACCAAATAACCATTACGAATTCGCCATTGCCCTGCTTTTCCGTAGTGGTTATTTCGTCAAAATAACTATTATCGTTCATTCCATCAAGTACAAAAAAGGTTTGATTAATAGTTGTGACAGGTTTTCTGCAAACTATACACCACATTTCAGGAATTTCCATTTTGCAGTCCGTTGTCTGCGACGAACTTCTCATACTCTGGCACTTTGTAGTAAAAGGCCACCCGCGCCTTCTGCAACAGCCACGCCTTCCACGTTTCCTCTGTCGGAACAACGCCCTCGGAGAAGGCGATCTGTTCCCACTGCGGACGGATTTCTTCAAGATGCGACAAGGCGTAACGATACGCAGGACGGGAAATCCCAGACGGAGTGAAGCACTTTCCAGTGATGGGATTAATCATCCGCCTCGAAGCCGCGGCAACTCCACCGTATTTCACACAACATTCCCACGCCTCCTTGCCATTTACGCCCGCAGGTGCTTTGATATTCGTAACCGAAAGTACATTCATGGCTATCTCCTTGCAAATATTGTATTCCATATCTAGTATTTGGTCAATAAAATAGTCTGAGAATACGATAAGAAAAGTCGTTATTTTTCTGATATTTGGATAATAGTTTGATTAAAATGTCTTAATGTGGCTTAAAAATCATTGACTTGCGGGAGTATGCGGATAAAATTCAGATAATCATAAAGGAGATGAAATGGACATCAAAGCGTTGGCGGGGTTGTTACAAAAAAACAAAGTTGGCACACTTGAGGCCGACGAATTTTCAGAAATGATGAATACGCTTCTTGAGGGTGTGGAACGGTCAAAGAAAGTGATTTTAGAAAGCGTTTCGGAGGAGGATTTCGTTGGCATGTGCAGAACGGTGAAATTTGTGGTCTTGTCAACCTGCTTGGCTAATGGGCGTGGACAAGCCGCTCTGTTGGCTAGTGAGATTGGCGAACTTGACGGCATACTTGACACCTACCTCCTCGCCGTTCTGGGTCTGCTGATACAGGACGAGATTGTGTAATTACACGGCGTAAATATGAAACTAAAAGATTGGGCAGACAGGCTTATTTGGGCTACGGTTCTTATCTCGGTGGTTCGTTACGCCGCCGCTTTTGCCGCATCGGACGTTGGGCAAATTACAGGCATTTGGAGTAGCGTTCTAACCTTCTTTCTTTCTGTAACGGGGCTTGGTATGGGGATTCTGGACACAATTGGCGGCGGACTGCTGTTCAACGGATGGAGCAAGGTACTTCCAAGGCACGGGGCGCAGAGAAGCGCCAGATTCAACATTCTTTCCGTTTGCGTTTTCACCCTGCTCATTTCTGGGCTTTTCATTCTTGTTCCGTTCACCATGAGCAGGCTGTCCCACGAAAGCGTTCTGGACGCACTTGGCGGAAAGAGTAGTTTCTGGGCGTGGATGTGGTCGCTGATGGTAAACCTTATTCCCTACGTTCTGATCGCAGGCGTATTCGTTGGAAACAAAATGGTAAGTTCTCTGGAAACCGAAGAAGTTTCCGAAACCAGTGGAAAGAAACAGGAAGGTTTTGGCGCTTCTGCGAGAGAAAGTTCGGAAAGTTTCCGAAAGTTTCCGAAAGATTGGCGCAGTATCGAGCCTACCCTGACTTATGAACAAACGGTTGAGATAGCGAATCTCACGCCTATTCAAATGCGAGAGTGGGCAAACCGTATTGGTATAACCGAAAAGACAATTTCCAACTGGCGCGCAAGCGCAAGATTAAAATTACAGAAACGAGAAGGATAAATATGAACAAAAAGATGATTATCATGGATGTTGACGGAGTGGTAGCCGATCTTGAGGGCAGGCTGGTGGAGCATCTCGTCGCTTGCTACGGAAAAGATGCAAGCATCAATCGGGATATGTACGCCATTGAAGATCGGTATGTGGACTTCCCTGAGATTTTGGACGCCGCCCTGAGTTTTGTGATTGACCCGAACTCGTACTATCCGCTTGAGCCAATCATGGACGGGCTGGTGTTCGTTGAGCGGGCAATCGCCAAGGGCTACCCCGTGCAGTTCTTGTCGAGCCGCCCTCGCGGGGCAGAGACGTTCACGGTTCGGTGGCTCAGGAAGCATCTGCTGAATTACGACGAGACCCTCGGCGCAAAGTGTCTTGACGGAAACAAGGCCAGAACGATCTTGAAGGATTACAAAGACCTGGTTGCTTTCGTGGTTGAGGACAGGCCAGATACGGTCGCCAAACTCAACGAGGGCGGGATTTTGGCCTATTCATGGGCGCAACCTTGGAACACGGGCGTTTACCCCGCCATCCTGCACGATGACGAGAAGTTCCTAATCGTCGCCGACGCGGGGTCGAAAATGGAAGATTTCTGGGAGAAATGGGCATGAGCGACATATTCGAATCGGTTGCGAATAAGTACAAGAACTCTCCGTCGGTAATCGTATTGTTTATTGCGGCACTGGCGATGTTGATTGTTGGCATCAACCACTTTGCCGAGGATACGTATTCAAGTTACCTTGGCCTAAAGGCGATTGAGACGATGTTTGACATGAATGTTCAAATCTTTGATTGGACATACTGGACGATGAGCATTGCGCCGCAAATTTCATCCATTGTATTCTTCTATATGTATCTGACGAACACCGACGACAAGCAGTATCTTGCAATTTCGCTGTTCGCACAAGCAGTGGATTTCTTTGCCGATACGTGGTATCGAAGTAACGGAATAATGCTGTCCGATCTAAAGGTTGGCTTAATTTCGAGCGCGCTTACGTTTGCGTATTTTACAATCGGAAGCGAGGTGTTCCTGAGCGTTGGGGCGGGGCTGTGCTTGAAGTTGTTTCCGCACGCCTCGTACTCGTGGAAATACTTCGGAAACGAAATCAAGAAGGTGCGGACGGCGTTCAAGTCCGTTGCGGCGACTCCGCAAAAGAATTCGCCCTCATGGTCACCAGAATCAGAACCCGATGCCCCTGGTCGCATCTCCGAAATGCTCCGTCAGAAGCAGGGCAAGTCCAACTACAAGGCCAGTCACCGACCGAAGTGGGGCGGATAATGCACTACGATTACCGCTGTCGCGACTGCAAGGCAGGATTTGTGGTTGATGTTCCAACTACGTCTCGCAAAACACGGAACGTCAACCCGCCCTGCCCGAAGTGTAAATCCAAGAACGTAGTCAAACTCATCACCAGACCCAATATCGTATTCAAGGGAACGGGATGGGGAAAGGATAAATAAAATGGATACATTGACAAAAGGAATCCTGTGGTTTGACAATTCCTCCATTCCGCTGAAAAATAAATACGCAAGAGCGGCTCTTTACTATTACGATAAGTACAAAGTGCTTCCCGATATTTGTTACGTTAATCCGTCTATGATTGAGCCTGTTCCAGACCATCTAAATATACGGCCTCTCGTAAATGTTATGCCGGGTTATTTATGGATAGGGATAAAATGAGGGCTGGAAATTGGTGGGTCGAGTACCGGGAAAACGGAACGCCATTTACGCCGCGCAAACCGGCGGTAGAGAGTGAGGCCAAACCAGAGGGAAATTACTGGGGCGGATTTCACTGCGCTGAGTGCGCCAATACATGCGCCTCTTTTGGCAAAACAGAACAACAGGCATATGACTTCTCTCACGGCACAGACGACGAGAAGTTTGGCGTATTTCTGTCGATGT
>Ga0208958_1002559_pt1 | contig 15442 bp, 16 predicted proteins | sample RifOxyB1_FD_184032 | JGI IMG/M metagenome (GOLD analysis project Ga0208958, IMG submission 184032) | Soil microbial communities from Rifle, Colorado - Rifle Oxygen_injection B1 (SPAdes) | ecosystem: Environmental > Terrestrial > Deep subsurface > Rock core/Sediment | place: Rifle, Colorado... | reverse complement strand
GGTCGCGTGCGCCGCGCTGCGGATCGTCCGTCCACAGGGTCAGCGCCATCACCGGCACGTCGTCGATGCCCTTGGGCTTGATGATGGGCTGGCCCACGCCGAGGTTCGCCGGCATCCAGTCCTGGTTCGAGAACACCTTGTCGTACAGGCGCACCAGCGCGGGCTGGCGCTTCACGCCCACGTCGAACTCCACCGTCAGCACCGCCATGCCGGGCCGGCTGATCGAATAGGTGTGCTTGATCTCCTCGATCTCTGACAGTTTCTGTTCCAGCGGATAGGTCACCATCTGCTCGACCTGGCGCGCATCCGCGCCCGGGAACGGCACGATGACGTTGGCCATGGTGACGTCGATCTGCGGCTCTTCCTCGCGCGGCGTGATCATCACCGCCACCAGCCCCAGCAGCAGGCCGAGCAGCGCGAGGATCGGCGTCAGGGGGTTGGCCTGGAACGTGCGCGCCAGGCGACCGGAGATACCCAGTCGCGGCGGGTTCGGGAGCGATGCCATGTCAGTCGTCCTTGCGCGCCGCCACCAGCGCCTGCTGCGCGGCGACCGGATCGGTGGCGATCCTCTCGCCGGGCTTCAATCCCGAAATCACGTCCACCTGATCGCCGGCCGCATCACCCAGCCTGACCTGACGCAACGACAGCCGCCCGTCGATGAGCACGTACACCGCCGTCACCTCGCCGCGGCGCACCAGCGCGCTGGTGGGAACGCGCGGGAATGCCACGCCCTTCACGGCCGGGAACGCGACTTTCGCGGTCAGCCCGGGTTGCGGCGGCACATCGAGCGCCGGCAGCTGCACGCGGATCCGCACGGCGTGGGTGGACGCATCCGCGGCCGGAAAGACGGTGACGTCGGCGGCATCGATCCGGCGCCCATCGTCGAAGGTGACCACGGCCGCGGGGTTGGCCCGGACCGCTTCCGCTTCCGACTGCGGCACCGCCACTTCGATGCGCAGGGCGCCCGGTGCGAACACGGTCATCAGGGTCTGGCCGATGCCGACGCTCTCGCCCGGCTCGACATCGCGGGTGGCGACGATGCCCGCGTAGGGCGCGCGCACCGTGGTGTAGTCGGTCTGCTGGCCGGCATTGGCCAGTTGGGCGCGGGCGGCGTCGCGCGCGGCGGCCGCCGAATCGCGCGCCATCCGGGCCTGGTCGAGCTGGGCCCGGGAGACGAACTGGTCCTTCGCCAGGTTGGCGAAGCGCCGGTAGTTGGCTTCCGCCTCGGTCGCGGATGCTTCGGCCGCGCGCAACTGGGCGCGGGCGGCGTCGACACCGGACTGCTGTTCGACCGCACTGAGCCGCACCAGCACGTCGCCTGCTCCCACGCGGTCGTTGACGTCGCGCGCCACGGCGACCACGCGCCCGTTCGTCTGCGCCGACAGCGTGGCCTGTTGCACGGCTTCCACCACGCCCTCCCAGGCACGGCCGCCCACCGCGTCGGCAGTCTTCACCTGGAACGTCTGCAGTCCCTCGATGCGCGCGGCAGGCGCGGCGGGTTCTTCACGCCCGCACGCGGCGAGCGCGGCCACCAGCAACAGCGGCAACAACGGGCGCGACGACATCACGATGCGGCTCACGGCAGGCCTCGCGCTCACTTGAATGCGCAGCCGGCGCGTACGCCCAGCTTGCGGAAGACGATGGCGGCGGGACAGAAACCGGTCACGCTGGCCTGCAGCATGTTCACGCCGATGAAGACGGTGAACCAGAGCCACAGCGGCGAAACGAAGTGGGCCAGCGCCAGGCTGGCGAGGGTCATCACGCCGGCGAAGCCGAGGACGGCACGGTCGAGGTTCATGAGGGGTTCTCCGGGAATGGAATGGGGGGGGAAATCAGCGGGTACGCATGATGCCGAGCAGCTTGAGCACGTATTTCTCGTAGATCGGTTCGGTGTTGCCGGACTTCATCTTCATCAGGAAGTACTTCTCGAACGCGATCTTGGCCACGTGCACCCACTTGCCGACCTTGGCCCAGGTGACGTTGCGCGGCGGGATCTGCGGCAGGGCCACGAACGCCGCGCCGGTGTCGCCCATGTCCGCCAGGCAGATGGCGTTCCACGTCGCTTCGGCGGTGACCGGTCTGCCGGACAGCTCGGCCTGGATGTTGTGCGCCACGGCGGTGACCATGGACTCGATCATGAAGCCGGTCTTGGGCGCGCCCGTCGGTACCGGCGTGGCCTCCACGGGCGGGATCGCCACGCACACGCCGAGCGAGAAGATGTTGGGATAGGCCAGGTTGCGCTGGTGCTTGTCGATCAGGATGAAGCCGCGCGGATTGCACAGCCCCTCGCCCTGGCGCACGGCCGGCACGCCGGTGAAGGCCGGCAGCACCATCGAATATCGGAACGGCAGGGTGTGCATCTTCCTCGGCTGACCGGCATCGTCCATTTCGGACACGTCCATCTCGCCGTCGCGCACCGCGGTGATCTTCGCGTTGGTGATCCACTGGATGTGGCGCTGGCGGAACTCCGATTCCATCATGCCCTTGGAATCGCCGACGCCCCCCAGCCCCATGTGTCCGACGTACGGTTCCGGGCTGACGTAGGTGATCGGTACCCTGTCGCGCAGCCTGCGCTTGCGCAGGTCGCTGTCCAGGATCATCGCGAACTCGTACGCCGGCCCGAAGCAGCTGGCCATCGGCGCGGCACCCACGACCACCGGCCCCGGGTTCTCGAGGAAGGCCTGGTAGGCCTGCCACGCGGTGGTCGCGTGCGGCGTGGTGCAGATCGAGTGGGTGAAGCCGCCTTCCGGCCCCAGGCCCGGCACTTCATCGAACGCCAGCCGCGGACCCGTCGCGATCACCAGATAGTCGTAGTCGAGGGTGCGTCCGTCGCGCAGCCGCACACGGTTGTGGTCGGGCTCGACCCGCTCGGCGCCGACGCCTTCGAAGGCGATGTTCTTCTTCGCCAGGTAGCGGGCGACCGGCATTTCGACATCGGACGGCTTGCGCCAGCCCACGGCGACCCAGGGGTTGGAGGGCGTGAACGAGAAGCGGTCGCCCTCCCCGATCACGGTGATCTCCGGCCCCTGGCCCAGGGTGCCGCGCAGTTCATAGGCGGCGCTCATGCCCCCGATGCCTGCCCCCAATACGACGATACGCGCCATGTCTTCCCCTCCAGGTTCGATGGCCGCCGCCGGCAGGAGTGCCGGTCGGCTTGCAATACAAATTAGCATCTACTAATATTAGCGTCAACTAATGTATTGGAGGCATCCATGGCACGCACCGTCCAGGATCTGGTGGCCGAGGCACGCGGCCGTATCGAAGAGATCGCGCCCGACCAGCTGGCGGCGCAGGACGGCTGCGTCCTGATCGATGTGCGCGAACCCGCGGAATACGCGCAGGGCCACCTGCCGGGCGCGATCAACCTGCCGCGCGGCGTGCTGGAATTCCAGATCCACGCGCACCCGGCGATGGCCTGCACCACCAGCGAAGCGCTGGCCGTCGCCGACCGTGAGCTGGTGCTGTACTGCCTCACCGGCGGACGCTCGGCGCTGGCGGCCGACAGCCTGCAGGCGCTCGGCTTCACCCGTGTGCGCTCGCTTGCGGGCGGGCTCACCGCATGGCGCAATGCCGGCCATCCCCTCACCCCGGAACCCGCATGACCCGCAGCCTCTCCACGTCCACGTTCGACATCGCCGCCATGCAGGCGCATGCGGGCGATGCGGCGCAACTGCTCAAGGCCCTCGCCAACGAGAAGCGGCTGCAGATCCTGTGCCTGCTGACCGCGGGCGAGCGCTCGGTGGGCGACATCAACGCCCTGCTCGACCTGAGCCAGTCCGCGCTGTCGCAGCACCTGGCCGTGCTGCGCGAAGAAGGCCTGGTGCAGACGCGCCGCGAGGCCCAGAACGTGTTCTACGCACTGATGCCGGGGCCGGCGGCGCAGGTCATGCATACGCTGCACGGCATCTACTGCGCACCGGCCGCGGCGCCAGCGTCCCGGAAGCGCGCGGGGAGATCGTGATGCTGGGCGTGCTCAAGGCACTGTTCGGCCGCCGCGGCGCGCAGGCTTCTCCGCAGGAAGCGGTCGCGTGCCTCAACCGGGGGGCCGCCCTGGTCGACGTGCGCGAACAGGGCGAGTTCGCACGCGGTCATGTGCAGGGCGCCCTCAACATCCCGTTGGGGGAACTGCGCGCCAGCGGCACCGCGCTGCTGGATGCCCGCCTCCCCGCCGGTACGCGCGAGGTCGTACTGGTCTGCCAGAGCGGCATGCGCTCGCGCGTGGCCCAGGCCATCCTGTCCGGCGACCCCGCGCGCACCTATCTCAACCTGGCCGGTGGCATGGCGGCGTGGCAGAGCCACGGCCTGCCCATCGTGCGACACGATTGATCCGACACCACAAGGTATTCCCATGTCCAGTGCAGACCGTTATCAGGAACTGACCACCCGCATCAACCGGCATCTCGGCCCCTTCCGCACGGCCGCGCCCGAGGTGATGCAGGGATTCGGCGCCATGGCGCGCGGCGCGATGGGCGCTGGTGCGCTCGACGAGAAGACCAAGGAACTGATCGCGATGGCGATCGGCGTGGCGGCGCGCTGCGACGGCTGCCTCGGTTTCCATGCCAAGGCGCTGGTGCGCCTCGGTGCCACGCCGGAGGAGTTCCAGGAGATGCTGGGCGTCGCCGTCTACATGGGCGGTGGCCCATCGCTGATGTATGCGGCGCATGCGCTGGAAGCGTTCGAGGAGTTCTCCGCCAAAGCGTCCTGAGAGCGCTTGGCCGGGTGCGTGCGGGCTGCCATGATGGTCCGCCGCAACCCGCCAGGAGCCCTGCCATGACACAACCCCGGGTGCATGCGCAGTTCGACGAAGCCACCCACACGGTCAGCTACGTGGTCTGGGATCCGGCCACGCGCCGTGCCGCGATCATCGATCCGGTGCTGGACTATGACCACCGCGCCGGCCGCGTGTCGCACCGCTCGGCGGATGACCTGCTCGGCTTCGTCGCTGACCAGGGCCTGTCCGTCGACTGGGTGCTGGAGACGCACGCACACGCCGACCATCTCAGCGCAGCGCCGTACCTGAAGGAAAAAACCGGCGCCCCGATCGGCATCGGTGCGCGCATCACCGAGGTGCAGCGCACGTTCGCGCCCGTGTTCGGACTGGAGGATGTCAGCGGCGACGGCCGCGAATTCGACCGGCTTTTCCGCGACGGAGAGACCATTGCAATCGGCGGGCTGCAGGTCGAGGTGATGCACACGCCCGGCCACACGCCGGCCTGCGTGTCGTACCGCATCGGCGAGGCGGTGTTCGTCGGCGATACGTTGTTCATGCCCGACTATGGCACCGCACGCGCGGACTTCCCCGGCGGCGACGCGCGCACGCTATACCGTTCCATCCACAGGCTGCTCGCGCTGCCGGACGCCACGCGCCTGTACCTGTGCCACGACTACAAGGCGCCGGGACGCGACCATTTCGCGTGGGAAACCACGGTGGGCGAAGAGAAGACGCGCAACATCCATGTGGGCGGCGGCGTGGACGAAGCCAGCTTCGTGGCCATGCGCGAGGCGCGCGATGCCACCCTGCCCGCACCCGTCCTGCTGCTGCCGTCGTTGCAGGTGAACATTCGCGCCGGCCGGCTGCCCGACCCGGATCGGGACGGACGCCGCTTTCTCAGGATCCCGCTGAAGCCCTGATCCGCGTCAGCGGCCCGCAGCCGAGGATGCAGGGCGAGCGACCACGCCGCTTCCGCAATCGGCGCTCAACAGGCGCGACTGCTTCAGCCAGGCGGGGTCGGGGTAGTACGCGAATACGAAGGAACCGCCGCGGATACTGTCGATCAGCGGCCGCGCCACCGCGGTGCTGACGGCCGGGCACCCCAGGCTACGGCCCAGCCGGCCCTGCGAACGCACCAGCGCGTCGCTGACGTAGGGAGCGCCGTGGATGACGATGGCGCGCTCGCGCGCCTTGTCGTTGAAGCCGGGCTCCAGTCCCTGCAGGCGCAGCGAGTACCCGTTGGAACCACGGTAGGCCTCCTGGGTGACGAAGGCGCCCAGGCTGGACATGTAGCTGCCGGTGGCGTTGGAGAAGCGGGTGGCCAGGTTCTCGCCGGTATTGCGGCCATGGGCGACGCGCTCCTCGAACAGCAGGCGGGCCTTTTCCAGGTCGAACACCCACAGCCGCGGCTGGGTGGACGGCCGACTGTAGTCGATCACGCTGAGCCGGCGCATCGGCACGTCGGCGTCGCCGCGCCGCAGGGTGCAGGCCATCGCGTGCGTGGCCATGGCCAGCACCTCGCGGTCCACGCCCGGTGCCGCCCGATGGAGGGCCTCGGCCAGACGACCGGGGCCGACACTCGGGGGCGCGTCGGCCGCCAGCGCCACGGCGGTCGGGGTGCAGCTCAACAGCAGGACGGACAGGCAACGCTTCATGATCGGGCTCGGGAACGGGGGGACAGGATGCGCCGTGCCCGGGTTCCCTCCACACCGCTCAGCGTAAAGCCGACGTGGGGCCCGCTTCATCCGATTCCAAGACCGGCACCGTCGGCTGTTCGGCCGGCGTTGCGCGTACGCCCGGCAGGTCCGACAGCAGCACGGTGGTGCCGGGAGTCAGGATGCCATACAGCCGGCGGGCGAAGTCCTGCGGGATCCAGAGCGCATCGCCCAGCGAGCGCAGGGACGGCATGGGCGTGTCCGCCTCGCCCAGCACGCGGTGGGCGACCCAGCGGTGCTCCTTCTGCTGTGGATCCAGCAGGCTGGGGATGTCTTCCATCTCCGTCGTCATCACCAGCAGCACGGTGCCGTTGAGGGCGAAATCCTGAATTTTCTGCAAGGGCGCCGAACCGATCAGCACGCCGTTGCGCAACACCGACACGCGCTGGTCGTACAGGCTGACGAGGATGCTGACCGGGCCTTCCGGCGAGGCGGCTTCGTTCCAGTACACCTCGTAGGCCGACAGCGCCGGGTGCGCGGCCTGCCCGCCGGCAATGACCGGCGCCAGCACCGCAGGATGCACGACGCTGGCCGGCGACGCCTTCGCATTGGCCACCACCACCGAATCGCCGAAGCGGGTGATGCCGAACAGCTTCTCCGCGAACGCCTGCGGCAGGCGTACGCAGCCATGCGATGCCGGGTATCCCGGCAGGTGGCCGCCATGCAGGGCGATGCCGTCCCAGGTCAGCCGCTGCATGTACGGCATGGGGGCATCGTTGTAGAGGTTGGACCGATGGTCCTTGTTCTTCTGCAGAATGGTGAACACGCCGGTGGGCGTTTCCTTGCCCGTCTTGCCCGAGCTGATCGTCGACACGCCGATGGCGATGCCGTTGCGATACACATAGGCGCGCTGTTCGTCCAGGCTGACCACCAGCACCACCGGACCTTCCGGCGCGATCTGCGGGTACCACAGGAATTCGCCGGGCTTCAGCGCACGGACGTCGGGGGGCGAGACCACGGACTGCGCCTGCGCGGCAGGCGGGGCGATCCCGTACAGCAGCGTGGCCAGCAAGAGGGCGGGCAAGAAATGGCGCGTCATCGGATGAGCTTAGCGCAGGAGCATCCTGCCTTGTGCCAGATGGATCCCGGTTACTGCAGCACGCGCTCGCGCAAGGCGTCGTAGTCGGCAGGGATGGGATCGGCATGCGCCGGACGCGACAGCAGGTCCGCCAGCGCGGGCGGCACCTCCACCGCGCGCCCGATCAGCGGTTCCACCACGCTTTCGAACTTGGCCGGGTGCGCCGTGGCCGCCACGGCCCAGTCGCCCTCCCCGCCCTGCGCACGCAGGTCTTCCAGCACCTTCACCGCCGTGGCGGTATGCGGGCAGTGCACTTCACCGTGGTCGCGGTAGCGGCGCGCGATCACCTCGCGGATGGTCGCGTCGTCGATCTCGCTGGCGGTGAAGGCCGCGCGCAACGCGACGTCATCGCCGGCGTACAGCCAGCGCAGGCGTTCGAAGTTGCTGGGCGCCCCGACGTCCATCGCATTGGCCAGCGTCGCCACGCTCGCCGCCGGCGCATAGGCCCCGCCGGCGAAGAAGTCGGGCAGCACCCGGTTGGCGTTGGTGGCCAAGGCGATGCGTCCGAGCGGCACCCCCAGCGTGCGGGCAAGGATCGCGGCCAGCGCATTGCCCAGGTTGCCCGTGGGCACGACGAGATTCAGCGTTCGGCCGGTGGCTGCCCGGTGGCTCAACGCCGCATGCGCGTAGTAGCTCATCTGCGGCAGCAGGCGGCCCAGGCTGATGCTGTTGGCGGAACTGAGCGGGGCCTGCGCCTGCAGCTCGGCGTCGTTCAACGCGCGCTTCACCAACGCCTGGCAGTCGTCGAACGAACCCGCCACGCGCAGCGCCACGATGTTGTCCCCGAAGCAGCCCAGCTGGTGGGCCTGGCGCGGCGATACGCGGCCATCCGGATACAGCACCACCACGCGCAGGCCGGGCTGGCGGTGGAATGCCGCGGCTACGGCCGCACCGGTATCGCCGGACGTCGCCACCAGGATCGTCAGCGGCGCGTGCTCGTTGCGGCGTACACGCGCCATGCTGGCGGCCAGGAAGCGCGCACCGAAATCCTTGAATGCCACCGTGGGCCCGTGGAACAGCTCCAGCACGTGGTCGTCCGGCGTACCCAGTGGGCGCAGCGGCGCCGGGAAATCGAACGCCTCCCGGCAGATCGCCGCCAGTTCGCCTGCCAGCGCATCACCGGCGAAGAACGGCGCCAGCAGCGTGGCGGCAGTTGAAGCGATGTCGTCCCCGGCGGCGAGCTCGCGCGGCGCAGGCAGCACGTCCGGTACGTACAGCCCGCCATCGGGGGCCAGTCCGGCGGCGATGGCCTGGCTGAGCGTGGCGGCGGGTGCGGTGTTGCGGGTCGAGATGAAGTTCATGGTCTGTCGTGGCAAGGCGGCGTGTGCGGCGGCCGTGGGGGAAGGGAATCAGGTCGCGGACAGCAGTTCGGCGCCCGTCGCATTGATCGGCGACACCCAGGCCTGGCTGTCGAAACCGGCGGCCGCGAAGGCCGCCTGCACGGCGGGCGCCGCCGCTTCGGCCTCGCCTCGCGATTCGAACCAGGCGAACACGCTGGGGCCGGCACCGGAAATGCTGGCGCCCATCGCATTGGCGTCCAGTGCCGCCTGTTTCGCCGCGCCGAAGCCGACTATCAGCGGCGCGCGCCGCGGTTCCACCAGTACATCGCGAAGGCCTTCACGCACCAGTCCCGCGTCGCCGGCATGGCAGCCGGCCAGCACCAGCGCAAGGTTCGCGCTCTGCGCCACGAACTCCTTCAGTTCGTAGGCGCCCTGCAGTGCGGCGCGCGCGCGGCGCGTCTCCAGGATCGCTTCCGGATGCACCAGCACGCTGTGCCAGTGGTCCGGGACGGGCACCCGCACCAGCCGGTCCGCCGTGGACAGCACCAGGCCGCCCAACAGCATCGGCCCCAGGTTGTCGCCATGCTTGCCACCGCTGGCGACCGCCTCGCCGACCAGGGCGTGCGCATACAGCTGCTCGCGCGTCAGCGGCGCATCGAGCAAGGCATTGGCCGCGACCAGGGCCGCCACGCACGAAGCGGCGGAACCGCCCATGCCGGAACCGAGGGGAATGCCCTTCCCGATCTCCACCTCGAAGCCGAACGGCAGCGCCAGCGCTTCGCGCAGCGAGATCAGCGCCGCACCGGCGGTATTGCCCGGCGCATCCAGCGGCAGGTCGACGGTGGCGCCGTGGATGCCGGTGATGCGCACATCCGTCGCCTCGATGCGACGCACCGTCACGGCGTCGCCGACGCCTTCGATCACATGGCCCAGGATGTCGAACCCCACGCCCACGTTGCCCACCGATGCCGGCGAAAACGCACTTGCCTGCTGCCTCATGCCCACTCCATGTCGTTCGTTCCCGGATGCGTCACAGCTTCGCGCCCTGCCCCGCGGACACGCGCAGCACGTCGGCGAACACGCCGGCCGCGGTGACTTCCGGGCCCGCGCCCGGGCCCTGCACGATCAGCGGATTGTCGCAGTATCGACGCGTGGTGAACTGCACGATGTTGTCGGTCAGGCGCAGGTTGGCGAATGTGTGCGCCGCGGGCAGTTCCACCAGGCCCACGCTGGCATGGCCTTCGGCATCTAGCCGGGCGACGTAACGCAGCACGTTGCCGGCGGCACGCGCCTTCGTCAGCCGGTCGGCGAAGCCGGCATCCACCTCGTGCAGCCGGGCCATGAAATCGTCCACGCTCGCCTGGCGGAGGGATTCGGGTACCAGGCTCTCCACGTCCACGTCCTCCAGCGCCAGTTCGCGTCCGGCTTCGCGGGCCAGGATCACCAGCTTGCGCGCCACGTCGGTGCCGGACAGGTCGTCGCGTGGGTCCGGTTCGGTATAGCCCAGGCCACGCGCCTCGGTGACCAGCTGCGAGAACGGCGCGCTGCCGTCGAACTTGTTGAACAGCCATGCCAGCGTGCCGGAGAAGATGCCTTCCACCGACACCACCGCATCGCCCGTATCCAGCAGGTCGCGCAGCGTGGAGATAACCGGCAGGCCGGCGCCGACGGTGGCTTCATAGCGGAAGCGCGCGCCGCTGCCGGACGCGGCTTCGCGGATGGCGTGATAGCGCGCCAGCGGACCGGCCCCGGCCTGCTTGTTGGGGGTGACCACGTGGATGCCGGCGGCCAGCCATCCCGCGTAACGGTCGGCCACCAGCGGACTGGCGCTGCAGTCCACGATCACCGCGTGCGGCATGTGCGCCGACAGCAGGTGCTCGGTGAAGCGGTCCAGGTCCGCGGCCTGCGTGCTGGCGTCGAAACGCGCACGCCAGTCGTCACCCAGGCTGCGCTCTTCCAGCACCATGCGCGTGCTGGAGGCGATGGCGCGCAGGCGCAGGTCCAGGTTGGCCTTGGCCAGCAGTTGCGGTTGCGCGGCCCGCAGTTGCTCGATCAGCGCCGCGCCGACGTTGCCCGGCCCGATCACGCCGATGGCGAAGGTCTGCGGCGACAGCCAGAAGCCGGCATGCGCCGCGCGCAGCGCCTTGGTGGCGTCGGCGCTGTCGATGGCCACGGAGATGTTGCGCTCGGACGAGCCCTGGGCGATCGCCAGGATGTTCACCTGCGCGCGCCCCAGCGCGCCGAACAGGCGCGCCGACACGCCCGGCGTGCCGGCCATGCCGTCGCCGACGGCGGCCAGCACGCTGACGCCGTCGCGGCGCTGCACGCGCTGGATCTGGCGGGTGTCCAGCTCGTGCGCGAAAGCATCCAGCAGCGCCGCTTGTCCCTTGGCGGCCTCGCTGGCCCTGACCACGCAGCAGATCGAATGTTCCGACGAACCCTGCGAGATCATCACCACCGAGACATGCGCATTGCGCAGCGCGGCGAACACGCGCTCCGCCGTGCCTGGCACGCCGATCAGGCCGGTGCCTTCCAGGTTGAGCAGGGCCAGGTCGGCACTGAGCGTCAGGCCTTTCACCGGGCCCACCGCATCGCGCTCGGCGGTGATGCGGGTGCCCGGATGTTCCGGATGGAAGGTGTTGCGGATGATGATGGGCAGCCCCCGCTCCATGGCCGGCGACATGGTCTGCGGATGCACGACCTTGGCGCCGAAGTACGCCAGTTCGCAGGCCTCGTCGTAGCTCAGCGCGCCCAGCTGTACCGCCTCGGGGACCACGCGCGGGTCGGCGGACAGCACGCCATCGACGTCGGTCCAGATGTGCAGTTCGGCCGCGTCGTACAGCGCCGCGAAGATTGCGCCGGAATAGTCGCTGCCGTTGCGGCCCAGGGTGGTGAAGCGCCCCTCACGGTCACGCGCGACGAAGCCGGTGGCCACCACGCGCCGTTGCGGGTGCGCGTCCCGCCACGCCGCGAGCCGCCGCGCGCTGTCCTCCCAGTCCACCACCACGCCCAGTTCGCCATGATCGACGCGCAGCACCTCGCGCGCATCCAGCACGGCGCAGTCCTCACCCTGCAGCGTGAGGTATTCGCCGAGCAGGCGCGCCGAACACACTTCGCCCAAGCCCTGGACGCGTTGCAGCACCAGCTCCGGCAGGCCGCCGATGACGATCAGCGCGTTGAGGATCTCCTCGAGCTTCTGGAAGCGCTCGTCCACCCACTCGATCACCGGCCCGGCCGCTTCGCCCAGCAACGCCACCGCCGCGCCGCGATGACGGGCGCGCAGCGCATGCCAGCTTTCGTGCCATTCCGGCCGGTTGGCGGCGGCCAGCTCGCACAGTTCGATCAGCGCATCGGTGACGCCCTTCATGGCCGACACCACGGTGACCTGCACCTCCTCGTCGCGCGCCAGCAGCAGCTTGGCCACGTGGCGATAGCGTTCGGCATCGGCGACGGAGGTGCCGCCGAACTTGTGGACGACGGTGCGGGGTTTGGGCTGTTCGACTTCGGCGCTGCGGGACGACATGGGTCAGGAACCTCGGTAAGGAGGCCCGGCACGCATCAGGAATGGGGGTGGCCCTGCATCCTGATCCGGGTGCGGGGCCGTGGGTTGCGGATTACGCGAACACGACCAGCCGCACCTGACGAGTCAGGGTGGTAATGGTCGTAATCGGGGTCGTGCGTCCGCCGTGCGCACGCGGGGTCGCCGGCATCGGGGCCGTCGTCGTATCCGCAGTGGCGTGGGCGTGGGAGCGCATGCACGAAGAAGACCACGGCACCCCCGGGGTCTGTCAAGCGCTGCGGCGCAACAAAGCCAATGATTTCAGATGGATGCAACTGAAACCAATCAGCTCCCCTACGGCGTAACTGTCATCCATTCGTGGTAATCGTGCTGCAGCTGAACCGAATAGGCTCCGTTCTGCCCCGCATGCATCTCCACGTGCGTTGCCCATTCCTCCGGGCATTTCGCGTGTGTGTCATAGCGAGGAGTACCTTTCGAGCAAGTACCCAGGGCGATGGGCCCCAGGAGGACGCGGTCCTGCTGACGGATGGTGACGACGGCATAGTCCTCTGCCGCTCCCAGTTCGCCTTGCGGATTTGCATTGTAGTAAGCACCCCGTATCACGACGGTGAGCGCTCCGCACTCCGACGTCAACGCTTTCGTGCCTACGCGGAGGACCTCACCGCGGGAGTCTGCCTTGCCATAGACGACAAGCGAGCCCAGATCGACGACACGTGCCTCGTATCCACGCCGGGGATGCTGCGGTTGATCCGCAAGGATCACGCTGGACCGCTCGGGTGCGCAATGAAAAGCGATGCCTGAACCGTCAGCCTCCCCCTCCGCGATCGGTGCGTCCGCGGGCGTTGCGAGACTGACCCGAGCGAGAACGCAGGCAAGCAGGCCAAGGCACCCTCTCGGCATGCGCAGAGCCAGACGGCGCGGGTACATGACTGAGCGAGGATTCCGGTACGCCATGGGAGCCTCCTGGAGTGGGCAGTGAGGGCAGTTTGGCGTGGGACGAAGCGGCCGGGTATCGGACTATTCCGACAACGACGTTGTCGCACACCACCACGCAGACTTCCGTCGAACGAACCGCGGGCGTACTTAAGATCACCCAGCGCTCCGGGATCGCGCACGCTTGGGGCCATTTGCCGGACTGCGCTATTCTTAGCATCACCGATGGCCCCGTAGCTCAGCTGGATAGAGCGGTCCCCTCCTAAGGGACAGGTCGCACGTTCGAATCGTGTCGGGGCCGCCATTCCCTGCCCTGCAGGCACCGCCGCGCATCGGCAGATCGCCGATAGCGCCGCCTCCGGATCGGCAATCCGAACAGACGCCGACAGCGAATCAACGGCAACGTAAGCGGTTGAAATGCACGGGTTTTCCCGGCGTTCGCGCCCGCCCGCTCTGTTAGAATCATGCCCCCGCGATGCGGCCCCGGCCGCATCCCCGCATTCGATCCCTGGAGCACTTCATGCCCGCAGACCTTCTCAAGGCCCTCGGCCTTGCCAGCACCAATTCCGGCACCTACCTCGGCAGCGGCGAGTGGTCCACGACCACCGACGCCGGCCTGTTGCAGTCGATCAATCCCACCACCAACGAGGTGATCGCCGAGGTCCATGCCAGTAGCCAGGCCGACTACGAGAAGGTCGTCGCCCGCGCCCAGGCCGCGTTCAAGATCTGGCGCACCACCCCGGCCCCGCGCCGCGGCGAAGCCGTGCGCCTGTGCGGCGAGGCGTTGCGCCGGCACAAGGACGCGCTGGGTTCGCTGGTCGCGCTGGAGATGGGCAAGAGCAAGCCCGAAGGCGACGGCGAAGTGCAGGAGATGATCGACATCGCCGACTTCGCCGTGGGCCAGAGCCGCATGCTGTACGGCTACACCATGCACTCCGAGCGTCCCGGCCACCGCATGTACGAGCAGTACCACCCGCTGGGCCTGGTCGGCATCATCAGCGCGTTCAACTTCCCGGTCGCCGTGTGGGCGTGGAACTCGTTCCTGGCCGCGATCTGCGGCGACGTCTGCATCTGGAAGCCGTCCAACAAGACGCCGCTCACCGCGATCGCCAGCATGAAGATCTGCAACGAGGCGCTGAAGGAAGGCGGCTTCCCGGACATCTTCTTCCTGATCAACGACGCCGGCGTGGAACTGGCGCAGCAGTTCGTCGACGACAAGCGCATCCCGCTGATCAGCTTCACCGGCTCCACCCAGGTCGGCCGCACCGTGGGCGAGCGCGTCGCGCGCCGCATGGGCCGCAGCCTGCTGGAGCTGGGCGGCAACAACGCGATCATCCTGGACGAAACCGCCGACCTGAAGCTGGCCATCCCCGGCATCGTGTTCGGCGCCGTCGGTACGGCCGGCCAGCGCTGCACCACCACGCGCCGCCTGATCGTGCACGAATCGATTTACGACACCGTGCTGTCCACGCTGATCAAGGCGTACAAGCAGGTGGAGGGCAAGATCGGCGACCCGCTGGATCCGGCCAACCTGATGGGCCCGCTCAACAGCCAGGGCGCGGTGCAGCAGTTCCTGGACTCGATCGCCAAGGCCAAGGCCAGCGGTGGCACCGTCGAAACCGGCGGCACCGCGATCGACCGCCCCGGCAACTTCGTCCTGCCGGCCATCGTCACCGGCCTGAAGAACTCCGACGAAGTGGTCCAGCACGAGACCTTCGCCCCCATCCTGTACGTGATGAAGTACAAGACCCTGGACGAAGCCATCGACATGCAGAACGCCGTGCCGCAGGGCCTGTCCTCGTCGATCTTCACCCAGAACCTGAAAGCGGCCGAGCAGTTCCTGTCGGCGGCCGGCAGCGACTGCGGCATCGCCAACGTCAACATCGGCACCAGCGGCGCCGAGATCGGCGGCGCCTTCGGTGGCGAGAAGGAAACCGGCGGCGGCCGCGAGTCCGGCTCGGACGCGTGGAAGGTCTACATGCGCCGGCAGACCAACACGATCAACTACTCCGACTCGCTGCCGCTGGCGCAGGGCATCAAGTTCGACCTCTGACCCGCAAGACGGCCGGCATGCCCGCATGCCGGCTGCCCTGAACGGGCCAGCATCTGGGATAATCGCGCCTCCCTCATCGGGCGGCGCGTTTTTTTTGCCCCCGATCCAGTGCCATCGCCTCCCTGACCCCTGCACGGAGCTCCTGATGATCC
>Ga0208958_1002557_pt1 | contig 15445 bp, 19 predicted proteins | sample RifOxyB1_FD_184032 | JGI IMG/M metagenome (GOLD analysis project Ga0208958, IMG submission 184032) | Soil microbial communities from Rifle, Colorado - Rifle Oxygen_injection B1 (SPAdes) | ecosystem: Environmental > Terrestrial > Deep subsurface > Rock core/Sediment | place: Rifle, Colorado... | reverse complement strand
CCACTCCCGCCAAAGCAGATAATGTCCAAGAAATGTATCATACGTTTCTCCCGATTGTTTTGAAGAACCCTGACGGGCCAATTTGGGTATTAAATCCGGTACTTCCAGAGCCAAACGGGTACCCAGGATATTCGGGTCAACAGTATACATTCCAAATATATAGACATCTGTACATAAACAAGATCACCACAATAATATATTACTTTGTTCTCAAAGGTGCATACGCTACTGTTCCTCCTGTTGGTGAGGTAGGAGACCCATACGGTTGCTACGCCGTAATTCTGACCGAGGATTGGGAATGGAGTAGTTCCAATCCTATTATTTTAGGTTATGACCATGCTGCGGAGGTCTGGATGAAAGTGGCTGATTTTTCAGCAGCAGATCCACTTGCATGGGCAGCGCAGCTAAAGGAAGACCTTCAAAATGAATATGGAGGAAAAAGCTGCGACATCGCTTTGTACTACAAACCATAATACAATCCGCATTCAATTTGCAAGAAGCCCTCCATTCAGAGAAAAATTGTTTTGCTTAGGCAGACGATTTTTCAAAGGTGGAGGGTTTTTCGTTTTTTTTTAATTTTTTATTGATCAATAAATGACTAAATCAATATTGATAATTTTTGAAATTAGATCTAAGCTGTTTTCATGCATGAACATGTTTTCTATTCTTTCAAAAGTATCGTATTTGATACTAAAGACGCAGCCGAGCTCCTAAGGTCAATGGAATGGCAGTTGGGACCGTTTAAAGAAGTCTACTGGGGAATGTTTAATTCTGAAGAAATTGCAATAAAAGAACAGGAAATTTGTCAATTGGCGAAAGAGACAGGTTTTAAAATTGTTCTAAGTAACGTCAGAAAGATTGAACAAATTCCTTAAGTATTTAATTATTGTAGATATTTGAAGCTCCGGTAATATCTCCTTGAGTCAGTGTGTCTTTCTTGATTTCCATTTTTGATCCGTAGCCGTACATGGTGTTGTCTGCGTAATTATCCGTATAGTGGTCATCAAGCCCCACCCAGTGCCCCAGCTCGTGAGTAAGGATATTCTGGGCGTCATAAGTGTCGGTATACGCGCAAAGAGAATGGTCTTCCTGATTTGTCCAGCTCCATGCATATTTCTTGTTCATTATGGTATCAACATCGACCGCTTCCCCGCCTGTGTAGTACCTGATGTATGTTACCGCCAGAGCATTTTGTGAGTTAACCCGTCCCCAGGCGACGATATTTAGTCCGTCATAGGCCTGCCTGGTAACTGTGGTGTCGGAACCGGGGATAAAATCAACTTCGTTGCCCGTAGCATCGCTCCATCTGGAAAATCCTATTCCTGCAAACGTGGCAAGGTTATCCGATCCAACAAATGAAGGAACGCTTGTCGGGTTTAGGTTATAAGTCCAAGTTGCGGGGAGTTTCCATCCGGCGGCACTTACTAAAGCATCAGAAGCCGGGTCCGAAAGTTCACACCGCAAAGTCGGTTCAGGAGGCGGGCCCGGTTTTGCCCGATGGACAATCACTCTAACTTTCATCCCGGGATGGCCGGAATCGTTATAAACTCCGTCAACTTCGGGAATTTCATTTGGGTCATTTTTTGCAAGAACGGCACCTGCAAAAAACGAAAGGGAAATTCCAAATACTGTCAGGAAAACCAGAATCTTCTTCATCGACTATTCAGGATAATTCCTAATAAACAAGGTGTCAAGTTACCTGAATCACCTGAAGAGAACCATCAGTAAGACGAAGATAAAAAGAAAGAAAAAAAGAAAAGCTGCGGTGGAAACCACTGCACTTATGGCCTCTTTTTTCTTGCCGGCGAAAAACAGCAGGTAAGGTTTGTAAAAAACCAGTAAACCGCAGATTAAGGCGGATGTACTAAAAAGAAGAAGAACCATCACGGGTCCGAAATAAGGGCTAACTTTGGGGAAAATATTATTCCCCTGCCACATAATAAGGCCAACCAAAGAACAATATGCCGCTACCCCCAACGCCTGCAGGAATCCCAGTTTCCCGGCTTTCATAATTTAATTATACACCATGCCTGAACCGTTGGCTTTAGTACCCCCAATCATCAATGCTAAAGTTGTGAGACAAGAAGGATTTTTTCCGGAAGGCTTATTTTGAAGTTAAATCGACGGTTTTTTGGGTAGTCTGGCCTATCGTTATCTCAACCGGCACAACGGGGGGCGCGCCGTACTGCGTGGGGAAACCGTTATTGTTAAAATAAATAGAATACATGCCGGGCGGAAGCCAGTTAAGGGTAACCGCTCCGCTTACATCTGTCAGCATCATGTAGTATTCGTTTGCGCCGGGTTTTGACGCTACGTCAATCTCCAAGTTTCTTACCGATTTGCCGCCGGCTGTGACTTTAATTTTAAGAGTGCCTGAGTTTGGATTTTGCGGAATGGGAAGACAGACGTGAGAGTCGGTACTGCAAAATTGAGCTTCAACTGTAGGGCCTCCAAGTTGATCTTTTGAGGCGGGTGAAAAATATTTATTTATCAGATACCCCGTACTTCCCAAAAACACAAAAATGAGGAAGATCTTAAAAAATTTCGACATACCAAATCCGAATTTAGTATATCATTCACCCCACTTCTCCGTATACTCCCTGGAGAATTCATAAAACCTCTGGAATCTTTCTTTCCGATTAAATCCCCCGCTAAGTAGCTCCGTTACAAGGCCGGAAACTTCCCCGATTTTGGCATCCAGTTCCGGCGGGCTTTGAGTCATCACGCGGTCAAATTCACAAAATATGCCGAAGGTGTCAAAGTTTACAATACGCCTAACTAAAAATTTATAAAATTTGTCATTTACATGTTCCGATTTCCCTCTTGCCACGGGTAAGCCGATTCTGTCTCTAAGCTCCTGCCTTTTTTGTTTTATTTCCTTGCTTATGGCTTTATTTTTATTCCAGCTAAAGGGGCTTTGCTCTCTTGCGTGCAGGCGGTTAAGTTTTCTCTCAGGGTCAAGAGGGATTGGGTTTCCGCCTGAACCGTCAACTGGCTCTTCCACTTGAAACAGCACTGGTTGAAAAACCCTTTCGGGTGAAGTTCTTTTTCTGCCTCTGTGCCTCTTTGCTTTTGCCAGTTCCTCCTTGGTATAGAGGGGGATTTTTCTGCCGTTTTGGGGAGTAGCGGGAGTAGCCATGATTTCATCTTTCTTGGCATAGACTATTTCCTTAATTTTTGAATTGTGATCCATAAACTCCAGAAAATCGCTTAGCATTTTCCTTTTGCCTTCAGTCATGTCCTCCATACTTATTTGGCCGAGCAAAAACCTGGCCGTTTTTTCAATAATATTCGGGCCCTCTCCGTCTGTTTGCCGTTCTATGTTTGCCATGATTGGGGCCTATTATACACTTTTTTGCCAACAAAAAACCGGAGATAAACATCATCTTTTAAAAAACAAAGATGAAGCTTAGAGCTCCGGATTTTGCACATATATTTCAAAATCTATTTCTGGTAGCTTTCAAATATCGCTAATACATTATCTGCATAGCGATAACCCACGTCCATAGGGCCGTAGGCTTTGAGGGCCTCCCGAAGGCTTCCAAGTCTGGCCTGCAATCCTGCCAACATACTTGTGCCGTAATCAATATTGAATTCGGGATCCCCGAGTTCCTCAATCGTCGGGCGGCCGGCGAAACATGGGCCGTTGATGCACTGAAACGATGCTGCGATTCCGTCACGCGGCATCACCTGCATCAACCCGACCGCACCACTGGACGAATAAGCCGACTCATCACCCCCAGACTCCTGAAGCATAACCGCGGCTATCAGGTCCGATGGCATTCCGTGCTCGTTTGCGGCTGCCGTGATCAACGCGCACCACTGCATTACCCCTTCAGGGTAAGTGGGCGTCACATCACAGGTGTCTTCAATCTCCTCGGTCGCGGACGGCCCGATTATCTCAACGAGGACCGTCACTGCGGGAGGCTCGGCCGCTTCTGCAGGCTTTGTAAAAATCTTAGACAAGCAGAAGAGGACAAATAAAACCAATATCATTCCCCCGACTACAATCCGCCCGTTTTTGGCCGGTCTTAGATCAATTTGGCCAAGGCCATTACACCTCGGGCACTTTCGCCCTTTGATAAAACCTTCACCCCTACATTTGGGGCAACCGGTTTTTTCTTTCCGAAACGACTGCATAAATTTAGGCATTTTAGCCTCCTTTTAGGTTTATGGAATTTTTGAAAATTAATGTGCAACTCACGCATCGTAGGCACGCGCCTAGGATGTGGAATACTAGCACAGGGAGGCCATAAAGTCAATATTATGGGATCTATTCAGGTATATGGGAAAGTGTGGTATCATTCGCCTGAAATGGTTGAAAGTAAGGCTTTTGAAATTGGGGAAATAGAACGGAACTTTTTTATAAAAGGCCCCGTAGGGGTTGCCTGTCAACCGAAAGGTTTTAATAGGTGGTGTACGCTTCCCTATCCCAGTCACAAACACGGGTGCCCGAATTTTGGGAAAAGCGAAGGTTGTCCGCCGCTTGCTCCTTACTTTTTGGATGTTTATAAACCCGAAGTTTTTGTAGCTTTTATGCGGTTTGATTTCGGTCAATATTTGGAGAAAAAAAGACACCTGCATCCCGACTGGACATTAAGGGCATTGGTAAATCCAAGACACTTTCAGGGACATCTGGACAGTAAATTGAGATCTTTTGTAGATTCCGAATTAATTAAACCTGATTTTGAAAATTTTTACGCCGTACATAACACCGAGGCAATGGGAGTAAATATGCATCTGACCGTACGGAAAGCGGGGGTCGAACTTGAATGGCCGCCGAGAAAGAATATGTACAGGGTTACCCTTCTTGCTCAATTTTTGGAGCAACCTTCTTGCGGGTCAGGATTATCCCCAAAATAAAGACGGTGATCATGTCGATCTGGCAAAGAATGCAAACCGGGCAAACTACGCGGAGCTGAAATAGCTCTCTATAAGCAATGTAAAGGCAAAAAGCCAATCCAAAGGCCGACATCCCTAAAATTAGCTTGGCTTTTTTCCTGAATGCTCCCAAAAGAATGAACATATAACCGGCTAGCCCGATTAAAGGAGTGGGAATTCCAAGGGTATTCGAAACTTCGCCCCAAATGACCGCATCGCAGTTGACGGTTTCGTTTATGTTGCAGGGTTGGAAACTCGGCCTAAAATATCTTTCCCAAAGAAGAAAAAGGGCTAAACCTATTCCGATAAAGGCCAGAATCTTTACCCAGCCGAAGTATTTTTCTTTCACCTTGAAATTATTGTACTACAAGGGTGCCCTTCATGCCAAGGTCCCTGTGATTCGCAACCGAGCAGTAATACTCAAAACTGCCCGTTTTATCGGCAACAAATTGAATTGTATCGGATCCTCCCTCGCTTAATGTATTTGTCGAAACGTTATATCCGTCAACAACCAAATCATGCCTCCCGTCATCGTCTATTAAAGTAATTTTGACTGTATCCCCTTTGTCGACGGTAATAATTGCAGGATCAAAGGCAAAACTGCTCCCGTTGACGGTAAATTCTTTTACGGGGCCGGCCGGGACAGAAGTCTGGGCACCGGACGTGTCTGCATTATTCACCGCTTCAGCCTCCGGTTGACTCGTTTTTCTATTATTCAAAACAATCAGGAGAACAGTTATACCCAGTACAATGAAGCCGCCAATCACAAAGACGGGATTTAACCGTTTTTTGGTTTCTGTTGAAATAGTATTTGAATCTTCCATGTATTTATTTTGTAGAATTGTAGCCCTGTAAAAGAAATAGTTCAAGACTAAATACCTGTGGATTTGATTTCGTCTAACAGATAGAATCATAACATGACCAAATACAAGGAGTACTTCGACAAAATGGTGTCGGAAAATAAAGAAGCCTTCGGTAAGTTCACCCGGGCGCATTTTGAGTATTCGATCGATAATGACAAAAACCAGGAAAATTTTAATAAAGAAGGAGAGAATGTTCTTAAAATAATTCATGAATGGGAAGACAGACTTTGCAAACAATCCGAAAAAGCAGGGTTTGGAAGCTACACGGTTAATCTTGCGGAAAAATTTCAGGCCGAGGTCAAAAGCCACTTTCCCCTAATTGACCACATCGGAATAGTCGTCAACAAATTTTCCCTGAAGAAAATCAACCTTTAGAGTGCCAGAAGTATGGCTCCGATAATTGCAGCCACTCCTATCCCTACCCCCAAAATACTTGGCCAGTCGATTCCCGATACGGGAATTTCTCTGGGGGTAGCCAACGCCGCCGGTGTGGCAGAAGAAGTAGCGTAAGAGGCGGCAGTAGCGGTAGGTGTTGCGGTGGCTCCCGGAGTTGCCGAGCCCGTTGCGGTGGGGGTCTCTGTGGCAAGGGGTGTATCGGTAGGCGTAGGAGTTGGGGTAACGGTCGGTGTTGGAACGGGAGTCATGCAGGGAGTCAGATCGTTTGAATCCCATACGCCGGCATTCGATGGGCAACAAAATTCTATCCCCCCGCACTCAACGATCTGACCAACATTGGCTATACCGCACGTATAATCCTGCGGAGCTTGACCGTCACTCCCGGGAGCACAAACCCTGAGAAGATCGGGTTTTTCAGGGACCGGGCACTCCTGTGCAAGCGGACAGGAATCCTCCTGCGCCTTCTCCCTAATATCCTGCTGCTGCCGGACCAAGACAACCCCCGCCACAACGCCCAATATTAAAAACACAACGATGCTGATTGTCACAACAATGGTACGCGTGCTGATCTTCCCGGATTTTTTACTTGTAACTGTTTGAAAAGGAGAAGTGACAGGGTTGGGATCAGACATATAATTTATTATATTGTATGGAGTTGCCCTCTTACAAGCCTGCAATCGCCCTCGGAGTAATTTCGGCAAAATGACCGACTATCAAGTCCGCATTCGCCAGAATTTTTTCATCCTCAACTTTGTCCGAAACCGCCACGACCTTCATCCCTGCCAACTGCGCTGCGGTGACTCCCGAAGGGGCATCTTCAATAACCAAACACTCTTCCCTCTCCACCCCGAGTTTATCTGCCGTCAGTGTAAAAAGTCCCGGATCGGGCTTGCTGTGCGCAACTTCCTCAACCGTTGTGACTGCATCAAAAACGCCCTGAAGCCCGACTTTATTCAAGATTTTTTCGGTAACTTCCCAATTATTGGAGGTGGCAAGTGCAATCGGGATCCCGCTGTCTTTCAAATCCTCCGTGAATTCGTTAAATCCGGGGCGGATTGTAATTTCATTAATCTCAAGAAGGTATGCTTCCTGTGTTTCAATTGCCAGCTCTTCAGGAGATTTATTGGTCTTAATATCGTATTTTTTAATTAAGGCAAACCAGTTTTCTTTAACACCTATTCCTTTTGTCTGCGGAATGTACGTTTTTGGGTCAACTCCAAGACTTTTCAAAACTTTGTTGAAAGCGTGTCCGTATTCATCTTCGTCTTCTAAAATGGTTCCGTCTAAATCGAAAATTACAGCAGAGATTTTCATTTAAGTGTTTTGTCTGCCACCGCAAAGCCAAGGACTTGAATTTGTTCCCTTATTTTATCCGCTTCCTCATATTTGCCTTCGGAACGCAGCCGTTCCCGCTTCTCCATCAAAACTTTGACATTTTCCGGAATTTCGGTATTCTTAGCCTCTCCCAGCTTTAGCCCAAGAATCTCATCAAAACTTATCGCAAGATCATATTTGTCCTCACTCGGAATATTGCTTTTTAGCATCTCCCATAAAACCGCCAGCGCCCGCGGGGTATTCATGTCATCGCTTAATGCCTCCATGAAACTTGCTCTAAATTCATCAACTTTCTTCTGTTTTTCCTCCGAAAGAACGGTTCTTGAAGTTTCCGCGCCAAGACCGGCAACCTGCGATTTGAGTCTTTCAAAACCGTTTTGTGCGGCGCCTATCGACTCCCATGTAAAATTCAAAGTATCGCGGTAATGGGCCCCGAGAAATAAGTATCGTAGTGCGAGAGGATCGAATCCCTTTTTAACCACGTCATCAATTGTGTAAAAATTTCCCAGACTCTTGCTCATTTTTTTGCCGTCGATCGTTAAAAAGGCTGTGTGCAGCCAACATCTGACGAGCGGTGCCTTGCCGGAGACAGCTTCCATTTGAGCTATTTCCGCCTCGTGGTGCGGAATTATCAGGTCAACCGCTCCTCCGTGAATGTCATACTGCGGACCAAAAAACTTCTCGGTGATTGCCGTATCTTCTATGTGCCACCCCGGCCGGCCGTCTCCTGTGTCGGTTTTCCAGGATGGCTCACCCGGTTTTGAAAATTTCCAAAGACAAAAATCATTCCAGCCTCTTTTTTGACTATTTTCATCTATCCTGGATACCGAATCGGCTTCCGTAAGTTCCGTTCTGCCGGAAAGCTTTCCATACTCCGGAAATTTAGAGATTTCAAAATATATGCCGTCGTCTATCGTATATGCATAGCCCTTTTCCATCAGGGTTTTAACTTGCTTAACCATTGGCCCGATATAGTCTGTCGCCCGGGCGTACTTTGAAACGGACGTATTATTGAGTTTTTCCATATCCGCAACATATAGCTTCTCAAACTTTTCGGTTAATTCATTCCATGGAACATTTAATTCCTTCGCGCGCGCGATTATTTTGTCATCAATATCGGTAATGTTTTGGAGATAAAAAACGTCAAACCCAAGATATCTTAAGTACCTGACTATAAAATCAAATTGCGTATAGGTCTTTGCGTGGCCAAGATGCGGGGAATCATAAACGGTGGGGCCGCAAACAAAAAAATTTACTTTTTTATCATTTATCGCCTCAAACTTTTCCTTTTTCCGGGTTAAAGAATTTGTAAGAAAAATGTCCATCAAGGCTATTGTATCAGATTATCCCGACGGAGGAACGGGTTTTTCGACACGGGTTTGCTGTCTCTCCGCTTCCAGTCTTTGCCCGGCACCAAACCTTCTGCTGGGTTTGGAATGCACCGCAGGAACCTCCTTTAAAACATTTTCTCTTTGGGTTTTTTCACTTTGATTTTTGTAAGCTTCCATTTGGGCCATTAAAACCTGTTTTTGCTCCATTGAAAGTTCGAAATAATCCGCAATCGGAACATCAACTCCCTGGGAAATTTTTCCTTGAAGGTCATTAAATAAATCCTGTTTATGAATATCCTTAATTTCCCGGTTTAGGGCTTCCATTCTGCGGGCCGATTTGGCTTTATCCGCCTGTTCATTCTCCCGCCCGGTAATTTTTGCCTGGTCCCCGGGATTTTGATTTTGAGGATGATTTTCCCGGGGTATCTGGGTTTCAACTCCCGCAACCTGACTTCCGGCATCTTTTAAAATCTCCAAAGGCTCCCCGCTCATTTGCCTGGCAATTTTTTGGGCTAAATCGCGGGTATTTTGACCCGCTTGTTTGGCAGTATTCATATTTATTAGGTCAATTCCCTTCTGCCTTCCAGGGCCTGCGTCAGGGTTACCTCATCAGCATATTCCAAATCAGCACCTGTTGGAATTCCCATTCCAAGCCGAGTAATTTTCAGCTTTAAGCTTTTGGCTTTCAGTTGTTTGGTAATAAACATTGCCGTCGCCTCTCCTTCCATGGTCGGATTTGTTGCTACTATCAACTCGGACATTTCGGGTGCCCGTTTCAGCAAATCATCAATATAAATTTCATCGGGCCCGATATTATCCAAGGGATTAATCGCCCCATGGAGAACATGATAAACACCCTTGAACTTTCCCGTTTTTTCAAAAGCCAAAATGTCGAGCGGCTGCTCAACTGCCAAAACTACCGAATGGTCACGGGACGGGTCGGAACAAATGGGACAGGGGTTAACCTCGCTTACGTTTTTGCAGACCGAGCAAAGAACCGTATCTTTTTTTAATCTGGAAACCGACTCGGCAAAATCGTCCAACTGGACTTGAGGAACATGAAGCAAATAGTAAGTAAGCCTTTGGGCGCTTTTCGGCCCGACACCCGGTAATTTTTGAAACGATTCGATTAAAGCGGCTATGGGTCTGGCTATCTTCATAACGGATGATTATATCAGGCGCTCCCGTCTGTTATAGTGTCATTCTATCCGAAGTTACTTTCCGAGTCCACCGAGAAGCCCGCCGAGTCCCCCTCCCATTTCCATCATTTTTTTGGCAGATTCTTTTTGCACGTCCTTCATTGCATCATTTATAAGATCTGTAAGTTCCTTCAAATCTTCCCCGTCCTTTTTGATATAACGGATTTTCTGGTCTCCCGTAACCGAAATAGAATAACCGTGTTTTTCCACGGTCTTAATAATCTTTTCCAGTTCCTTCTGAAGTTCCATGGCCTTCTGGCGCATTTTTGCCAAATCTTTTAGTTGGTTAAACTTGTCAAACATACTTTAGTTGCCGAATATCTCCTCCGCCGCTTTGATTATATCTTTATCCCCGCCTTCCGTCAAAACCGTCTCGACTTTTATTTCTTCGGTAATGCCCCTTGGCGGGGGTTCGACCAATATGCAAACTACTTTTGTCGGCAAACCCAGTACCTTTGCCGCTATTTCTTCCAAAACTTTCCTGTGGCGTACATCTTCAAGTCTCTCTTTATGAAATTTATAGTAAACGCCCAGTGTAAGGGTTTTACCGTTATAGGCAACCGGTTTTGATGATCTTAAAAGCGCCTCAATTGAAGCGTTGATCGGTTTAAGGAGGGCTAATATGTTTTTCCAGACATCATCATTGACCCCCGCCCCCTGACTCTGGGAACCTGCCTCTTCGCGAGTGCCGGATATTTCCGTCTGAGTCGTATCAAGACCGGCCGGAATCGTCACACGGGGACCATTTCCGGTTTTGGCTGTGCCGGAAGGTTGATCCCCCTCCGGCTGAACCGTTTGCGGCTGCACATTCTCCCCCCCGCACCACTTAATAACCGCAATTTCCAACGGCAGTTCTTCAATCAGAGACTCCGCGGAATCTTTGAGGGCTCCTTCCAATAGTTCTATCAGATTAATCAGACTTGTCTTGTCCAAAGCTGCTATCTCATCGGTTCCTATACCGACCTTTGCCAAAAGCGACCTGCGTAATTTTCCAACAATAGCTTGAAGGAAGTTTTCAACCGCTACTCCTTTGACCCCAAATTTTCCGATTTCCTCAATCAAACTTTTTGCATCTTTTTTAATCAAAAGGGCTGTAAAAGTATCCAAATCAAATGCCTTTTTCTTAAAGAGAAATTCCTCCAAAAATTCTTTCGAGAGTTGTTTTTCTTCGGCAACAAGCTGTTCCAGAATTTTAATCGCATCCCTGAAAGACCCGTCGGCAGCCTCTGCAATGACGGAGAGAGTTTCTCCGTCAATTTTTATTTTTTCACCCGAAACGGCTCTTTTGAGGGAACTTACAATTTCATCCGGGTTTGCTTTTCTGAAAGGAATATGGGTGGTACGGGACTTTATGGTTTCTATTAACTTTTCGGGGTTGGTTGTCGCCAGAATAAAAATCACGTGTCCGGGAGGTTCTTCCAGCGTTTTAAGAAGCGCGTTACCGGCCTCGGTTGTCAACATATGGGCTTCGTCAATAATGTAGATTTTTTTTGCGGCGGAAACTGGGGAAAGCTTTACCGCGTCCCTTAAGATTCTGACATCGTCAATCCCCCTGTGACTCGCCGCGTCCATTTCGATAACATCCAGATTGTTTCCTTTATCAATTGAGGTGCACTGTTTGCATTTTCCGCACGGAGGGTTTTTAGATTCGCAGTTTACCATCTTTGCCAAAATTCTGGCTGCTGAGGTTTTGCCGGTTCCTTTCGGTCCGGCAAAAAGAAAGGCGTGGGGCATGGAACTTTTTGACAAGATCTTTTTAAGCGATTCACCGACATCTTTCAGATCAAGTTCGCTTAAATTTTTCGGCCGGTATTTAAGATATAGCGTCATTCTTCATGATGGATCCCGAGTAAATGCAATGCACCGTGCTCGATAAGTTCATAAATTCTTTCGTCTATCAGTACATTCCCTTCTCCCGCTTCTTTAACCGCCTGCGGGTAGCAAACAATAATTTCTCCCAGATGAATACTCCCGTCAGGCGGGTAGACGAATCTCCCCTTTACCTCACTCGGTACAAAGGATAGTACATTATGAATATTCTTGTCTTTCAAATATTTATTTCCAATCTCCAGCATCTTTTTTTCCCCAACCATTGCCACGTTTACATCGGCATCGGAAACTATGCCGTTTTTGGCGATAAACCCGGCAAGTTTTCTCTTTATTACCGAGACTTTCACCGGATAATTCGACTGTTTGGTAACGGAGACCTTGATCATGGGATATTTTTTACGAAAGCTTTCCTTTAACAATCTCGGCAATTTTACCCCCATCCGCATTTGGCGCCCTGCCCTTAACAAATCCGATTACTTTCCCCATATCGCTAAGGCCAGCGGGTTTAATTTGAGCGAAAGCTTCGTCAATAATTTTAGCCAGTTCTTCCTCTCCTATTTCCGGGGGAAGATACTCCTGAAGAATGGCCAATTCTGCTTCTTCCTTTGCGGCACGGTCATCCGCCCCTGCTCCTTTATACATTTCCACCGCTTCTTTTCTTTTTTTGGCTTCGCGCCGTATTACGGCCAATTCCTCCTCTTCGGTTAAATCGTGCTGCTTGTCAATTTGTTCGTAATTAAAGGCAGAAAGCAGAAGTCTTAAAGTCGAGGTTCTGATTTCATCATGGGCTTTCATGGATTCCCCAATCTTTGTCTGTAAGGTTTTAGCTATCATTTTTTGATTTTGATGCCGTCTCTCTTATCTGCCTGGCAAGTATCGACAGTTCTTTATCGTCAGCTCTTTCCGAATCATGGGACGACAAAAAACCCGGGTATTTCTCGTAAAACTCCTTCATCTTACTACCACTTTCAATAGGTTTCCATTCTTGTTTTTTGGTCCCGTGCATCGGGAAAAGTTTAGAATGCAAGTGGTCTACCCCAAACCCTTCATAAAACATCCCTGTTCTGCCTACGTCTTCGAAGGTTGCATCTAACAGTTTGGCCACTTTCTTGGTGGCCAGGGTTAGATCCGAAATGGTTTTGTCGTCGTTCGCGAAAATGTAACTTGGCTTGTGTTCTTTGGTGAGAACTACGCTAAACCCGGGAGTGTTCGGAAAAATACTGAGAATTGCGAGGTGTTTATCGTCTTCCCAAATTTTATGAGATGGTATTTCCCCTTTTACGATTTTGCAAAATATACAATCTTCCTGCATTGCAGAGATCAGTATATAACAAATTATATTTTCTTTTGTACACAAAAATGGGGAACCGGTGTAGAAGTAAACCGTCTTAGCTTTCCAGCTTTGATATGATCTCGTCCAAACTCAGAAGCTCGGTTGTGTCTGAAGTTCTTTCCTTCCACTCAATCTTATCGCCATTGCGTTCTGAGACTATAAGCCTGGTAGGGATTCCGATCAGGTCAGCATCTGCAAATTTTTCGCCGGCGCCGACCACTCTGTCATCCCACAAAACATCAATATTTTTTTCGGTAAGTTCTTCATAAACTTTCTTTATATTTTTTGCGCCGGGAAGTTCAAGCAAATGGACTTCATATGGAGTAACGGTCTTCGGCCAAATGATACCCTTCTCGTCATTGTTCACTTCTACCAACGCTCCCATTACCCTGGTGGGTCCGATTCCGTAACTTGCAAACCAAACAGGTTTTTTCCCTCCGTCTTTGTCCGCAAAGTAAACCCTCATTCTTTCTGCATACCAAGTTCCGAGAGGAAATATGTTTCCGACCTCCACAAGCCCTGGCAGTTCCTCGATCTTTCCTTTCTTACATTCGGGACAGGTCTCCCCTGCCTTCCCATCAAATATTTCCTTATTCACGGCATAATCACACTTATCACACGCAAAGATCGTGTCTTCGCCATTGGCATTCAACACCTGAAACTCATGAGTATGCTTATCGGTAAATACCCCTCCCGATGCTTCAACAACTTTAAAATTAAATCCAAGCCTGGTGAAAATTTTGCTATAAGCTCCCTTGACCTTTTCGTAATATTCCATCATATCTTTTTCACTTACATGGGCGGAGTAAAGATCCTTCATCATAAATTCTCTCCCCCTTAAAATTCCGCTTCTGGCTCTTGGTTCGTTTCTAAATTTTGTAGAAAAATGATAAACAGCAAGGGGCAGGTCCTGATAACTTGTGATATTTTTTCTGAGAAGATCCATTACAATTTCTTCATGTGTGAAGGAGAGTACATATTCTTTTTTCCTGGTATCGATAAGCTTATACATTATTTCATCCGCTTTATCCCATCTGCCGGTTTCGCTCCATAGTTCCTTCGGATGCAGTAGCGGCATTAGCATTTCCTGTCCCCCAATGGCATTCATTTCTTCCCGGATAATTTGATTAATTTTAGTTACCACCCGGAGACCCAGCGGCATTAGAGTCCAACTGCCGGACATCAACTGATCAATAAATCCGCCGCGTACCAGAAGTTTATGATTTATACTTTCCGCATCCTTCGGGGCATCCTTGCGGGTTTTTGGGAAAAGAACCGATTGTCTCATATGAAGCTATTGTAACACTATTTCACCATTGAATTAATGAATCCCTGTATTCCGCCAAAGGTAATTAGTCTTCTTACATCCCCGACTGTTATGGCCAAAATGAGAAGAAGTAAAATAATCATTCCGATATTATGAATCGTCCCCTCAATTTTAGGAGAAACTTTTTTACGGGTTACCGCTTCAATTCCGATAAAAAGAAGTCTTCCTCCGTCAAGCGCCGGGAAGGGCAGGATATTTAGAATCGCCAGGTTGACAGAAAGAATTCCGATAAAATTAATTAAAGTTATGGCGCCGCTTTTTGCCGCCTCGGTGGTGACGGCAAATATCCCCACGGGGCCCGAAACATCCCGGGGTATCTGTCCGTTAAAAAGACCGCCGATAATACCCCCAAGCCCTGAAACTATTGTCTGGCCCCAAAAAAGGGCATCTTTGAATCCGTAATAAATTCCGTAAAATGGCCGCTGCCACACGGGCGGGTAATAAATTTCCATTGTCGTTATGGTGACCCCGATCGGTCCCTCACCTTCCGGGGGGTTTTCTCTTGGAGTTAAGGTAACTTTTAACTGCTCCTGACCAGTAGGGTTCCTCCGGATTTCAAAAACGGTTTTTTTGCCTTTTAGGGCAGCGGTTTTACTTATAAAATCATCCGAAGAGACAATGGGACTACCTCCGACGCTGGTTATAATGTCCCCCACAACCAGCCCGGTTACCTGGGCGGGAGATCCCGGGGCAACGTCAATTACTTTAAGCTTCCCGGTATCTCTTGGAATTCCGGAGAATGAATAGACAACCGCAAAGGCAACTATCGCCAGAAGAAAATTCATAATTACTCCCGCAATTACGACCAGTGCCCTGGCTTTTTTACTTTTATTTAAAAATGCACGCTTCGAATCCGTTATTCCTTCGGCGTCGGACTCCCCATGAAGACGGACAAAACCGCCGAACGGGAGTGCATTAACGGAATAAATCGTCTCTCCGATTTTTTTGCC
>Ga0208958_1002550_pt1 | contig 15466 bp, 16 predicted proteins | sample RifOxyB1_FD_184032 | JGI IMG/M metagenome (GOLD analysis project Ga0208958, IMG submission 184032) | Soil microbial communities from Rifle, Colorado - Rifle Oxygen_injection B1 (SPAdes) | ecosystem: Environmental > Terrestrial > Deep subsurface > Rock core/Sediment | place: Rifle, Colorado... | reverse complement strand
CAGAAGCTCGCCTACGATAACAGTGTTTTCATCCGGGACTTCTCAGCGATTGATTTCAATGACATAAATATCCTTCTATACGCTTTTCTGTCCGGTCTCGGCGCTATCGCCGGAGATTCAATAAAAAGTTTCTTCAAGCGCCGTGTGAACATCAAACCAGGTAAAGCATGGATCCCTTTTGACCAGATCGATTACATTTTCGGAGGGATTCTATTTGTTTTACCTTACATTCAATTAGACATCATTTACTACGTACTCATTTTTATTCTCTACCTGATAATCCACCCAATAACCACTGTAATCGGCTACTATATAAAACTAAAGGATTCTCCAATATAAAAAAATTTCACAAGGCAGGAAATATTACTATACCCTGAAAAAATTAATTAAGCAAAAATTTCCCAAGTATATTGCATTTGACATTTTATAGAACTAGGATGGGGTAAATTTTAATAATACTATGGATATTACCCAAAGAATTCATGAATTAGCTAGAGCGCGAATATTAGAAACTCAAACAAATCCTGGAATTAAACAAACTGAGCTATTTCCTGGCGCAATAGAGCAAGCTATTAATACGGAAATTCAAAGGATCTATGAAGGAAATTCTCCATCACAAATTAAAACGCAACCTATTGATTACTTTGAGGAGCCATTGGCACCTGCCGATGATCTTTCTATTCACAATTTGGCCGCAGAGCCAATTGGAGCAGATAGAGCTAGAGATAGCGGATTACATGCGATAGAAGAAATTCCTGATTGGAGAGAAGAAATACCATCTGCTTTTGAAGAAATGGGATACTCGACACGTAGATAACATTATATAATTTTTCCTGTATAATAATCCCATAATAATTTACTTTCTATTTTTTGATATGTCGGACCTGTTTCTAAATCAAGTTTTTATTACTACCTGGAATGCGTGGTTGATAGCGCATGCTATTAAGTTTGTCTATCGAACTATTACTACTGAGAATAAATCTTTTCTTGCTTTTTTTGAATCGGGTGGGTTTCCTAGTGCACATACTGCACTTGTTGCTACCTTGTTTTTCTCTCTTGGATTTGAAGAAGGATGGGAATCGAATTTCACAGTTATCGCTGGAGTTCTTGCTGTGATAGTAATGTACGATGCATTAAATGTGAGATACAGGGCTGGAGAGCATGCAAAGGTCCTGAACAAACTGAACTCCCAGATGCAGGAAAAACTTTTCAAGAAACCATTGAAAGAAAACCTCGGACATACTTACGTCGAAGTAGCTGGTGGCATTATACTTGCGCTCATAGTATCTGTGATAAGCTATGTGGTTTTGTAAAATTATTTATGCCCGTTTAATCCAGCCCTACAGCCTTTCTTACCTTTTTGATTGTCTCTTTTGCAACAGCGCGGACCTCAGCATTGTTCTTTTCAATTAATTTCTTGATGCCTGGGATGTCTTTTTCATATTTTTTCCTTCGCTCTCTTGCTTCTTTAAAATACTGCAGAAAAAACTCGTAAAATTCTTTTTTAATCTCAACATCCCCGACCGTACCTTTTTTATATCTTTCTACAAAACCGTCAAGCTTCTTCTGATCATATTCCATTAATTTCATATAACTGAAGATCGGGTTTTTATCAGGATCACCGGGGTCATTTGGATGTATCCTTCCTGGATCAGTTGTGACAGAAAAGATCTGTTTTTTAATCTCCTCTTCACTCGCGAAAACTGGGATGTCATTACCAAGAGACTTGCTCATCTTTTTAACGCCATCAATACCGACAACCCTTGCAGTTTCTTTTCTAATATATACCTCAGGCACGGTCAAGACCTTGCCATAGCGTTTATTAAAACTCTGTGCAATGTCCCTTGTGATCTCCACATGCTGCTTCTGATCTTCGCCAACTGGGACAATATCAGCATTGAAGATAATAATATCAGCTGCCATTAATACCGGATAATTAAATAATCCATGATTTATTGAATCTTCATTCACTCCTTTTTCAAATTTATCTTTGTAAGCATGCATCCTCTTCAGTTCCGCCATTGTCACGACATTGTTCAAAATGATGTTCAATTCGGTAATTTCAGGCACTCCACTTTCAATATAAAAGGAAACATTATCTCTATCCAAATCAAGTCCCAGCGCAAGATAGTCAAGGTAAGTGTTCAAGACATTCGCACGCACCTGCTCAGCTTCATGCACCATATTGAGCGAATGATAGTCAGCGATAAAATAATTTGCTTTCTTTACTTTAGACTGAAATTCAACATGCCCCTTAACCGCACCAAGGTAATTACCAAGGTGCAGACCTTTTGGAGAACTGGGAGTAATCCCGCTGACAATAACAACTTCAGAAAGATCTTTAGATTTTTGATCTGCCATTTTTTCATCATCCTGCCTTTTAGGGTTTGGTACTGTTATGTCTGCCACTTGATAATCTCCGATATTATTTAACACCTCATGTAAACTTGTTTCTAATGCTAAATTTGGCTGAGTACTACCACAGATCACTTTATCCATCTTTTTAACGGCAGAATCGACGAATATTTTAATGCCTGGTTTCAATTCCCTTAATAAAAATGGAGTTGCAAGTCCCGGATCAAATCCAAAATTTTTCATTTCTTTCTCATCACAAAATTTTATTTCTTTACATTTAGTAGCTGCTTTCAATTTTTCAAAATCAATATTCCTGTCATCACGTCTCAAGACTACAATATATTTACCATCAGCTAAAAACAGCAGAGTCGATAGTCCTTCCATATATTTAATTTCAAGTGCTTTAACATGTGCATCAACCGAATAATCATTCGTTCCAACGTCTATTAATTTGTATTTAATATTATGTTGTTTAAGAAAATTTTTTAAGTTATTAAAAAGTTCCATAACGTAAGCAATAAAAAATTAATTCTGATAATAATAGTTAACCAACGCACCAGCTAATACTTCAGAGGAATCAATCACTTTATCCCCTAAAGCTTCATAATTGATAACCAGTGGCAGTTCAGTACAACCAAGTATAACAGCTTCGCAATTTCTTTCAAACAAACTGGTGAGAACTTTTATGTACTCATTTCTAAACTCGCCATTGCTTTTGTCACCGATATAGTGCCTGATCATTTTTTCAATAATCACTTCCTCAGATTGTCTAGGCTTAATGAGTTCGATACCCTCATTTCGTAATTTTTCATCATAAAGACCAAGCCTGATTGAAGTCGGCGATGCTAAAATCCCTACCCTTTTATACTTTTTAATTGCACATTTTTTAACGACCTCATCAGGCATCGATATAAAGGGTAAATTAGTTGTCTTTTTTAGGTCATTAAGCAATAAATGAACTGTATTGCTAGCAATAGCAAGGACAGTTGCGCCTACAGCTTCAAGATTTTTAACGCTCTTTTGCAGCATCTTTTTTGCAGTTTGCAATTGTCTTACATCGGAAATAAAATCCGGAATAGGCACAGACTCGATCACAACATATGGGAAATCATTATTATTACTTGCCCCATACATATCTGCAGCCAGCCTAATTATCTGCGAATAAAGCACGCCAGTAGCCTGCGGGCCGACGCCGCCAATTATTCCTATTTTTTTATTTTCTCCTTTATTTCTCATATTTCTTAATGTAAAGTTAACTTATTTTTCCATCCAAAAACTTCTCATACGCCTGCATGTCAAAATGACCGTGGCCAGAAAGATTAAATGCAATAATTTTTTTCGTACCTTCTTTCTTTGCTTTTAATGCTTGCTCGATCGCTGCTTTTATCGCATGTGCCGATTCTGGCGCCGGGACAATTCCTTCAGTCTGCGCAAAAATTTTTGCTGCTTCAAAAACTTCTTTTTGTCCGTATGCCACTGCATTAATAACCCCATTGTCCTTCAAGAGGCTCAACAAAGGTGCCATTCCATGATATCGCAATCCTCCAGCATGTATAGGGTCAGGGACAAATTTATGTCCAAGAGTATGCATCTTAACTAGAGGTGTCATACCTGCGCTATCTCCGAAATCATATTTATACTTTCCTTTAGTCAAACTTGGACAGGACTCAGGTTCAACAGCAATAAATTCAGTTTTTCTCTTCTCACGTAATTTATTCTTCACGAATGGAAATGCAAACCCTGCAAAATTACTTCCACCACCGACACAACCAATAACTATATCAGGATAGTCGCCAAATTTTTCCATTTGCTTTTCAGCTTCCTGCCCGACAACAGTCTGATGTAATAACACATGGTTCAAGACACTACCGAGTGCATATTTTGTATCCTCCCTTTTGGCAGCCACTTCAACTGCTTCACTGATCGCCATACCTAATGAACCGCTTGTATTTGGATCCTCTTTTAAGAAACCTTTGCCTGCCTCAGTACTCATACTCGGGCTTGAAATTATATCGGCACCGAATAATTTCATAATTGTTTTTCTATGAGGTTTTTGCTCATAACTAATTCGGACCATATAAACTTTGCATTTTAGGTCAAAATAATTACAAGCGATGCTTAGAGCAGTACCCCACTGTCCTGCCCCTGTTTCTGTAACAATATTTTTCACTCCCTCTTTTTTCGAGTAGTATGCCTGAACAAGTGCAGTATTTATTTTATGACTGCCACTTGGCGTTGTTCCTTCGTACTTGAAATAAATCCTCGCTGGAGTTCCAAGTGCTTTTTCAAGCCCTCTAGCTCTAATCATTGGTGTCGGCCTGTAACTCGCATAAATTTCTTGTATCTCATCTGGAATTTCGATACTTTCCTCTGCGCTAACTTCCTGCTTAATCAGTTCCATCGGGAACAAAGGCTTCAAATCCTCTGGAGTAACTGGTTGTTTTGTAACCGGATGCAAAACAGGTGGGATTTCAACCTTCAGGTACTTCACAATATCAGGGATAATATTATAAAAATATTCCGGCCGTTCACTTGAATTTAAAAATTGAATGTAATTGTTCATAATAAATTTTCTAATAATTAAAAACAAAGCTATAAAACTTCGGGAATAAAAAAATCCCGCTTTTGACGGGATGTGTGAATGCTATTTATCAGGAAATAAGGAATTAGATCAAGCAAAACTACCCCGCCAGTATGCGAGGTTCCACCAATTCAATATATTAAGAATATTATTAGTAATACTCATATCTCTTATCAATTAAATTAATCCTGAATATATTATCACATGCTAGTACACGGGTCAAGTATTTGATAGAAGATTAAAGATTAACACAGTATTAATCATTTTCAACTAATGTTAATAATTTGTTTGTAATTTGCTGTTTTGTTGGTAAATATTTGCCAATATCGTCGGGTAATTTTTCATTGTCTTCATATGTTCGGTAAGTGGCAACACCTACAGGTCTTGCAATAACTTTAAGACTTGTTTCGACAACTTTGCGATCCTTTTGCTGACAAAGAATGATGCCGATTGTCGGATTATCATAATTTTTATCCACCAGTGTATCCTCAATTCCAGCCAAATAAAGTGCCATTTTACCAGCATACTCAGCCTTATATTTACCTATTTTCAATTCTACTATTATGTAAGCACGTAATTTCTTATGGTAAAACAGTAGGTCTATAAAAAACTCTTCCTCACCAATATTCAATTTTACTTGTCTACCTGCAAACATAAGTTGTCCATCCATTTCTTTGATAAATTTATCTACATGCTCCATCAATTTATTTTCAATAGTTCGTTCCTTCGCATTATCTGCTATTTCTAAGAAATCGAGGTTATATTCGTCCCTTAACATGACTTCCCCGCGCACTGCTAATGAACGTGGTAAAGTATCCTTGAAATTTGTTTGGTTAATCGCCCATTTTTCAAATTCTTGATTGTTAATCCTATCCTCCAAAGTACGCACCGACCAACCTCGATTAATTGTCATTCTCATATAAAATTCAATTGCCTGTTGATCTCGACATTTATGAAGCAAACTAATATTTTGCGTCCATCCTATTTCTCTCATCAGTGATGAGAGAATTGTGTTATTTACATATTTTTTATAAATTTCACTCATTCGCCATAAGTTTTGTGTTGAGAAACCTTTAACACCAGGGAATTCAGCCTGCAAATCTTTCGCCAGTTGCTCAACCACAGAAGAACCCCAATGTTCTTTTCTCTGTTTTTCTACAATCATCTTCCCAATATCCCAATAAAGGCTTATCGATTGCTTATTCACATCTCGGAATGCTTTGTATTGCGCTTCGTATACACGCTTTTTAATTTCTTGGAAGGTACTTAAGTACGATTGTTCTGATACTCGATCTTTCATAAGCAAATTATAAAAACTAATACCTGATTATCTATGTTTCTTTTCTGACCACGCAATGTATTGTGGCGCAAAAATTAATCATACCCCTTCTCTGCGCATTGCATTTCGATGGACCGATGGACGTCCATGTGGAGCTGAAAACTATTGATAAATATGAAAACATGAGTTAAAATCTATATCCAAGCGTCCACGCAAATACATTGCTCTAGGAGGGACCTAGGCAGTTAAGTATGAAGAAATCCAGATGCGCGGAGATCAGATGTGCAGATACAAATTAATTAAATTTTTAGCAGATATAATAATGGAAATATACTTCCTAACAAACTATTACAAGAAAACAAAATTCATGCAGGAACAATATGATACAGTTCTAGATATACTATTCAGACTAGATGTCACTATTTATTCACAGGAGAAAGGCGAATCTTTCAGTAGGTTCAGTCAACTCAAAAAAAATAAGCTCAAAATTATTGATGAATATAATACCAGTTCCATTTTAAATACAATTAACAAAGTTGATGCCTTAATAGTTGAAAATACACACGAGAGTTTTCTAGTAGGACATCTCGTTACTCTGGCATTAGAGAGACGGAAACCAATCCTGCTTATCCAATCTTCACACGAGCAACTACCTTTCCTTCCAAAATCCAGATTCATACACACAGGCTTCTATAATAGATTCAGTCTTATAAAGATAGTCCGGGATTTTTTAGAGGAAGTAGAAAAGCAATCTATCTCAGAGGAAATCCACTTTAAGCTTTCAACAGAGCATAAAAAGTACATCCTAAAGCAAGCGAAGGGAATCAGTTCTACAAGTTCAGAATATATACGCAAGTTAATAGAAAAAGACATTCTTGAGAAAAATGAAACTAACTCGTGATCAACTTATCTCGTGATCTTCTGGAATTTGCCACGCTTTAGCTCGGCCGAACCTCTTGATACAGTTGCGATCCCGACGCCCAGCTTTTCAGCGATCTCTCTTTGAGGGACACCTTGTCGAAGCATTTTCACTATTTGAAGCCTTGTAGGTATTTCTAGTAATTCCCTAGGGGTAAGTAACCCTTCAAGAAATTCACTCATTTCTTTCTTACTAGCAATGTTCGAAAGAACAGAAATTAATTCATCAACATACTTCTGACTATTCTTATCCATATATTTTGTATAATAAAAAGCGACTAAGTATATCAATCAATTATAAATATTAAATAACAGATCAATTACTAGTACATCACGTGAACTTCCATATATTTAAGTGCTTTTCAATGCTTCAAGGAAAGCTTCTTGTGGAATCTCCACCTTTCCAAAAATCTTCAAACGCTTCTTTCCTTTTTTCTGTTTCTCTCTTAGTTTCATTTTTCTAGTAATATCTCCTCCATAAAGCTTAGCAGTTACATCTTTGCTATAAGCAGGAACTGTTTCGCGAGCGACTACTTTCGCGCCAATTGCTGCTTGTATTGGAACTTTAAACTGTTGTCTTGGAATGATGTCCTTTAATTTCGCAGCAACAGCCCTTCCTTTGTAACCTGCATTAGACCTGTGTGTAAGAAATGATAATGCTTCGATCTCTTCATGATTTACAAGAACGCTCAATTTCACAACATCGCCTTGCCTGTACTCCAAAAATTCATAGTCCATAGAAGCGTATCCTTGACTGACTGATTTTAGTTTATCAAAAAAGTTTATAATAATTTCTGCTGTCGGGATTTCATAACGAAGCACAACATGTTTCGTTCCCTTAATATTTTCCTCGCTAGTAATATACTCCATTGATTTATAGATCCCTCTGGCTTTTTGAGCTATTTCCATAACTTGTCCAATATATTGATCCGGGGTAAATATCTCAAGTTTAACCCATGGCTCCTGCACATCTTCAATTAACGACTCATCAGGAAATTCTGCTGCCATACGTACTTTTAAAAAACCTTCTTCAATGTTTGCGACATTAATGTTTGGGATTTTCGAATAGTCTTTAGTTGTAAGTTTAACTTTATACTCTACAGTTGGTGTTGTAGTTATTAATGAAACATTATGCTCCCTTTCAAGCCTTTCCTGTGTAATCTCAAGATGAAGAAGTCCCAAAAAACCACAAAGGAAGCCTGAACCAAGTGCTGCTGAGTTTTCTTTTTGTACATTTAATGCAGCGTCATTTAACGCCAGTTTATCCACAGCATCTGAAAGTTCTTCAAAGTCTGCTGCATCAACTGGGTAAATTGACGCGAAGACCATTGATTTCGGTGGTTTATAGCCAGGCAAAGCATCGATTTCTTTTCCCTCTTGTTGAGTTTTTGCATAGTCACTATCCAGAACAATAGTATCTCCGATATGCATGCTTTTTATATCCTTCATTCCGCTAGCAATATATCCAACTTCACCAGTTCTAATTGTTTTCACACTCTCCATTTTAGGAGTAATAAAACCAATCTCAATCGGTTCAATAATTTTCTTTGTCTCGAGAGTTCGAAGATTTTGATCTGAATTGATCTCTCCCTGGACAACTTTCACCAATGCGACAACTCCTTTATGTTCATCATAAAAAGAATCGAAAATTAAGGCTTTTGCAGTTTTATCTTCAGGCTGTGACGGTGCAGGGATCTTATTCACAATCGCTCCAAGCAGGTCCTGCACACCAATTCCGGTTTTCCCCGAAGTTTCAATAATCTCGTCCTCCTCAAAACCGAAAGTTGCCTTGAGATCTCTTTTCGTCTCTGCCACAAGGGCACTAGGCAAGTCGACTTTGTTGACCACCGGAACGATTGTTAGATTGTACTCCAGCGCTTTATAGACGGTGGTCAAAGTCTGCGCTTGAATTCCTTGGGTCGCATCAACCAATAGAACAGCGCCTTCCGAAGCTGCAATCGATCTGGAAACCTCATACGAGAAATCAACGTGCCCTGGCGTATCTATTAAGTTCAAAATATATTCACCCTGCTTACTATGATATTTCATCCGTACAGTCTGAAGTTTTATCGTAATTCCTCTTTCCTGCTCAAGTTCAAGCGTGTCCAGCATACGATCTTTTACATCACGCTTAGCAACAGTGCCTGTCTCCTCCATAAGCCTGTCTGCTAAAGTGGACTTACCGTGATCGATATGGGCGATTATACTGAAGTTCCGAATTTTTTTTATGTCATAATTTGCCATAGTGCGATTATACAAGCTAAGGCGTATCCTTTCAATTTTCCTGATAATCTAATAGAATAGATACAGATAAATTCGCATAGTCAACCGACTTGGCTGGCACCAGCGATTAATTAATTTCTAAAATTTTATACATGAAAAAGTTCGTCAATCGTAAGGTCCTCATCATCTTATTTTTCGCGCTTCTTTTAGCAGGAGCTGGGGTTTATTACTTCTTCTTTTATGAACAACCTAAAGATGATAATAAATCTTATGATGAGGCCCAATCAGCAGTTGAATCGAGAAATTATTCTTTAGCACTGACAAAATTCAAAGAGGCGATAAATGAGGACCCTTCTTTGACTGATGCATATATTCAAGCTGCTGATATTCTGCTTAACAGGAACCAGGATGCTGAAGCTATCGAACTTCTGGAGAAAGGCATTGATTTTGCTAATGACCCATCTAAAATCAAAGCTAAAATGGCCGATATTTATGCTCATCAGGCAAACTTCGAAAAGGCACTTGAGTATTCAGATTCACAAAGTAAACCAGGTTATCTTGCATTACTTGGCAGGATGGACGAAGCAAAAAAGGAGGCTGGGAATATTTCCGGAGGTGACGCTTACTCAGCATTCCTTCAGGCAATAGTTAATTATGATAATCTGGAAAAAGCTCGTGGTTATGCACAAAACGCTGCAAGCACATCAGACGATACTAAATACACTATATTAAAAGAAAAACTTGACACTTTAGAAGAAGCCGAAGATAACAAAGTTATGAACTATATGGAAATTGCTAACATTGCTATTCAGTATGATGAAGGTGCGCTTGCTATTATTATTTTGAACGATGTTCGTACTACAAATAAATATTATGAAGGCAGCTATATTTACGAAGCATATGTCAGATTAAGCTATGGGGATTATGTTAAGGCGCTCGAGCTTTTGAAATCTGGTGGAATTTATGCACCGAATAATCAGGACATTCCGAAATTAATGGCTGAAGCTTATTATGAACAAAATGATCTAACTAATGCAACTAAATATATTCAAAAATCACTTTCCTTTGCACAACCTGCAAATGATGTTAAAGAACTTGCCTTTCAAATTTATATGGCAGGGAAAGATTATACCAAGGCTTTGCAACAGGCTGAGGCATTGGTGAAAGCATCTCCTAATAATTATGTATATGCAAGGTTGAAGTCCAAAGCGCAGTTGGCCCTTGGTAAAAATGCGGAATCCGAAGCTTTCCTATCTACGTTTATAGAAGGCCATGCAAATTCACTTACCAATGAACAGCGCGCTGTTCTTCTTGCGCTCACTGCGTTCGCGCAGTATGGTCAAAACGAAAAGAAAGAAGCTAAAGATAGTTTTGCTCAGGCTGAAGCATTGTTCTCAAATAGTTCTGAAGTTAGTTATTATTATGGACTATTCTATAAAGGTCAGGGAGAAGAAGTGACTGCTGATGAGTACTTTCAAAAGGCTGTTGATATGGACACTACTGGTGAAATTGCCTTGCTTGCCCAAGTGGAATTAGCTAAATAAAGTATTGTGTCTAATATTATGCAAACTAAACATTTTCTTTTTTTCTACAAAAAATCTATTAACTTTTTTTCTGAGGTACTGCTGAGTGTTGTTGTTGCGCTTGTTGCATATTTTCTTTTTATATTCTTTCAGGCACCTATCGAGGATCAACTGAACATTGGCACACAAACATTTTCCTCTAATTATTCGGTGAAAAATAATAACTCTGGAAGCGCGATATTGAGCGTAAGTGCAAATGCAGATTCTAATGCTAAAACTGTCCAATCAGTTGAACTGAGCTACACGTCTTATGATTACAGGGCCAGAGTTTTTGATCTTTATTTTAAAAAGAATAATTCTCCTTTATATGGTCACGGCCAGGCATTTGCTGCTGCTTGTGACAGGTACTCTACCCCGCATGATTGTACTTTGCTTCCCGCTATTGCGAAAGTAGAAACTGACCTTTGTAAAACTGCCGGCTCTGCTGCGCAATTTAATTGCTGGGGTTATGGTGGCTCTGCTGAAAACAGGATTGTATATAAAAACTTCGACCAAGCGGCTGACGACATAACAAAACGTTTAATGGCCGGGTATTCTGCGAAATTTTTCACAGATCCGGAATACGGGGAACTTACCTATTGTGGCCCACACTGCTCTCAATGGGGCGATCATGTGAAAACCGTGCAGAATGATCTGAAACAATTTGCTAAACAGAATGGGTATAGCTTGTAGAGTACTTTAGTGTTCTGAAGCGGTCACAATTTGTGACCACCTCTGTTGCACTCCTTGTTCGGTAAATGCTAGAGGCAGATATCTATGACCTCCGTGTTTTGCTGGACTTGAGGTCACAAATTGTGACCTCAAGTCTGAGAACTCCTTCTGTGTTAGCCTAAACATGAAATCAGATGGAAAGCGATATTTGTTTCTTGTTACTGCCTGATTTAATATTTTCGTTTCTACCCCATACAGTTTTGCTATATCTCTGTCTAAGATCACTTTTTGTTTTCTAATGAACACTATTTTATCTATGGTTTTTTCTTGTATTGCAATAAGTTTATCTTTGTCCATATAAATCAAATAATGAATAATAGTAAACTTTTACCAGAAACTTCTTAAATAATCCTGAATTTTTGTAGAATTCTGCTAATTGCAGAAAAACCAACTCCAGATATGGCTATTGCGGTTTTTTGATGTTATAATCCGATATATATTACTATAGGTTATATAGTACCTAATGGACCAAAAAATTTTGGGCCGACGAATAAAATTCTTCCGCGAAAGAGCTCATCTGAGCCAGCTTGAACTCGAAACGTCTATTGATGCTTCTGCTGGCATGATCAGTAGGATTGAAAAAGGCCGGGTCAATCCGACGAAAGAAACCGTGGGGAAGATTGCTGAGATACTTCATTTACACAATATGGAAACAGATTATTTAATTGGTAATACTGCAGAACCACCAACCCAAGCCGAAATAGATAAAGCAAAAAACGCCGTTAAAGACTATTTTTCCAAGGGGGACGTATTCGCATACCTGAGTGATGACCGCTGGCGTGTAAATGCTGTTTCTAAAGGTTTCTATAACCTTTTCAAATCTTATGTTGACGATCCAGACAAAGCAGTTGATAATTTGATCGGAACTTCTATAGTAAACATCTTACTTGAGGAGGAATACCAGATACTTCAATTTTTTAAAAAAGAAAATTACAAAGAACTTTTGAAATACCAGTTAGTCAAATTTCATAGCGGGATGGGCTTTATGCATGATGATATGATTTATAAACAATCCATGTCCTCTATTGAGAGGGATCCTCTAGCTAGATCGATCTGGGAACAGATCAAAGAAGACAAAAGCATTCCAAATAAGGAAACACGTGAGATTTTCTTTACAATCAAGGGTATTAATATTGGTTTTAATTATTCGAAAGAACAGCTTTATGCCAATCCGAGATTTTACTTGATTGAATATCAACCCAAGAATAAGTATTTGAGAATTATTCTTAAACTATTAAACGCACATTAACAATTCCGAATATTATAATTGCAATTGAGACGATCTTATCAATGAGCTGAAAATACTTGTAATTAATTTTGGCCCTAAAATAATGGATTACTAATAAGAAGCATGCCCACCAGATCATATCACCAACAAGAATGCTAATAGCGGGCAGTAGTTTGAAATAATTTTCTGTCTGAGCATTATTTAAATACGTTGTGGATAATATGACTGTATATAAAATAATTGATAAAGGATTTGTTATTATCATTAAGAAGGTGACAAAGATACTGTTAAACTCTTTTGTTCTGTTAATTTTTTGTTGTAATTTTATTTTCTTAACTGTGCTTTTTTTGTAAATATAAACACCAAGGATTATCAATATGACCGAATTTACAATTACAAAAAGATTTTCATATTTTAATAAAATTTTATTTATGTTATCTAAATTTAGAATAACCAAAGACGCCAAAGTTAAATCAGCCAATGCTGCTCCGAGGCCTGCGAGCAGACCAGGGACTATTCCTTTTTGGATTGTTTTCTTTATACAGAATAAGGATGTTGGACCAACTGGAGCTGAGATTGTCAGACCTATAATTATGCCTTTAAAAAGAATATTTAACATGAATTAGGTTTAATTATTGATATTATACATGGAAATTAATATATTATTTTAAACTTAAAAACAATGATCGATCCAAAAGTGCTGGGGAAAAGAATAAAATTCTTCCGTGAGAGAGCTCATTTGAGCCAGCTTGAACTCGAAACGTCCATTAATGCCTCCGCCGGCATGATCAGTAGGATTGAGAAAGGCAGGGTTAATCCGACGAAGGAGACCGTGGGGAAGATTGTTGAGATACTAGGCTTAAATAATAAAGAGCTTGATTATCTAATTGGATCGATTTCCTTGCCTGTCAAACAAGCCGAAATAGACACAGCAATAAATAGTATTAAGGAATATTTTGGGGAAAAACACACCTTTGCTTACTTATTAGACGAAAAATGGCGTGTTCATTACCTATCAGAAGGTATGCTCCGAATGCTCACTAAGAGCTTGCCATTGACGAGAAACGACATCCAAGCACAATTTGGTAAAACGATTCTAGAAATAATTTTTAATAAAAAGCTTGGATTTAACACTTTCTTTTTTCAAGAGGATTACTACAGAAATGATCTGGCTAAATTTCAACTTAGTCGATATTATAACGAAGTTGGGTTTATGGTAGATGATGAATCATTTGTTGCTACCGTCAAAATGTTCGAGAAAGATCCATTCCTAAATAATATTTGGCTTTCCATTAAGGATATGGACATTAATACAAACTCTGTAGCCTCAAAAATAGCAAAGATCAAATTATTAGGTTTTAACATTTCTCTAAGCTATTCAAGGGAGATGTTGCCAAAAAATCCAAGATTTGAGACTATTGAACTTTTCCCAACAAATAAACTTCTTAAATTATTAACAAAATTATAATAATGATCGATCCAAAAATATTAGGGAAGCGAATAAAATTCTTTCGCGAAAGAGCTCACCTGAGCCAGCTTGAACTCGAAACGTCCATTAATGCTTCCGCTGGCATGATCAGCAGGATTGAGAAAGGTCGGGTTAATCCGACGAAGGAGACTATGCAAAAAATTGCAGCGGAACTTAAATTGACCCAAAAGGAGAAGTCTTCTCTTTTTGACCTGGTTTCTCTATTTCCAACTAAAGAAGAAATTACTTCGGCAATTAGTGAGGTTAATGCTTATCTTGAACGTCCTGGATTTCTTGGTTATCTTGTTGATGACTGGTGGGTATTGCACGCAGCAAGTAATAGTTTAATTGCTATGCTTAATCTTGATCCTGCAACAATGCGTAAGGCAATTGGAAAGAATTTACTGGAAGTTTACTTTGACCCATCTTTTGGTGTCATTCAAAATATGGACCCTGATCGTTTAGTAAATAACTTTGCAATTGAGACTGCAAGGGCGAAAGCCGAACTAAATCCTGAATATTATGGTGATTATTTTGAAACTATCGTTCAAAAACTTATTAGTTTTCCATATACTAAAGAAATACTAAAACGTGTAAATGAAGTTGAGGATAATGTAGAAGTTGTATCTGCTGGCTTGAGAGTTAGTCATTTAATTATTAAGGGACAAAAAATTACACTAAATCACGCGAGAGAAAAACTCAAAAAAAATCCTAGATTTGAATTAATCGAACTTTTTAATCCACAACCATATGTTTGATAACAAGATATTAGGAAAAAGAATAAAATTCTTTCGTGAAAGATCTCACCTGAGCCAGCTTGAACTCGAAGCATCTATCAATGCATCTGCAGGAATGATCAGTAGGATTGAGCAGGGTCAGGTTAACCCAACAAAAGAAACTGTCATGAAAGTAGGGGAGGAACTTGATCTAAATAATTGCGAACTAGATTATTTAATTGGTATGACATTCTATCCAGCTAGTGAGGATTTGGTTGATAAAATTCGTCAAGAAATTGCACCATATTTTCAAAAAAGGAGCGTATTAGCTTATTTGCTTGATGATAGGAACAGATTTGTGAACCTTTCTTCTACTTTTATAAAATTACTTCACTGGGATAAAG
>Ga0208958_1002549_pt1 | contig 15467 bp, 7 predicted proteins | sample RifOxyB1_FD_184032 | JGI IMG/M metagenome (GOLD analysis project Ga0208958, IMG submission 184032) | Soil microbial communities from Rifle, Colorado - Rifle Oxygen_injection B1 (SPAdes) | ecosystem: Environmental > Terrestrial > Deep subsurface > Rock core/Sediment | place: Rifle, Colorado... | reverse complement strand
ATAAATCTACTTCTGATGATTACACCTACTGGGTTGCCAAAGTCGGAAACACCGTCTCCAATATCTCCACTGGAAATACCCTCACCTTCACTGCCGGTACCGGTATCGGTATCACCTTTGCTGGAAATGTCATCACCATCAACAACACCTCTGTTGGTACTACCTATGCTGCCGGTAGTGGCCTTACTCTCGCCTCAAATATCTTCAAACTCGGTGGTGCCCTTACTGAAAATACTCGTCTTAACATCGGTAACACCGAGGTTATGTACTTTAATTACACCACCGGTAATGTCGGTATCGGTACCACTGCTCCCAGCAAAAAATTAGATATTGATGGCGACATCAATCTCACTGGTACCATCTTTACTACTGGTACTTCCGGTACTTCTGGTCAAATTTTAAGTTCCACCGGCACTGGCTTATCCTGGATCGACGCCAATGAATCCGGTATCGGCACCACCTACTCTGCCGGATCGGGATTAACTCTTGCTTCAAATGTCTTCAGTCTTAATCTAGGTTCTACCAATGTCTGGTTAGCTCCTCAATACTTTGGCAATGGTATCGGAGTCACTGGTAATTCTACCTTCCAAAATAATTTAACCATTGGTGCTACTCTCAATACTTCTACTCTTTCTCTTTCCGGTACCAATGTCTCCTCTTCTGCTCTTGAATTAAATTATCTTGATGGCACCACTGTCACCACTGGTGGTGTCATCTACACTGATGGTACTAAATTAGCCAATACCGGAGTTGGAGTCTCCGGTCAGGTCTTAATGAGTAATGGCGCTGCCATCCCCACCTGGATGACACTTCCCGGCGCCACTTCCTATTCCGCCGGCATCGGACTAAGCCTTACTCCCGCCAATGTCTTCAATCTCACTGACACTGGTGTCACCGCCGCCACCTATGGCGCCGGTACCTCCATCCCCATCTTCACTGTTGATGCTCAAGGTCGTATCACTTCCGCTTCTTCTGTTTTGGCAAATTTTGAATCTCCTCTTACCTTTACCAATGGTCTTACTCGCACTGATAACACCATCGGTCTTGGCGGTACTTTGACCCAACTCACCAAAATTGATTTAAATAGTTACAACTTTGGTTTCTTTGGTGTTGGTAATGTCGGGATTGGTACCACCAATCCTACTTCCCCTCTTTCAACCTACGTAAACAGCACCAGTGTCGTCAACACCGGAGTCTTAATCGAACAAGACGGTACTGGCGATGCCGCCATGACCTTTTTACTCACCGGCACTCAAAACTGGTCTCTCGGAATCGACAACAGCAACAGTGATGTTTTCCAAATTTCCAACGGAGCCAACCTCGCCAACAATGCTTATCTATCCATCACCACCGCCGGTAATGTCGGTATTGGCACTACCGCTCCCACCGCCAAATTAGAAATCTTTGGCATAGCCTCAGAAACTATAGCAACAAGAAACCACTTAGCATTTTCCAATATAAACGATGTTTTTATACAAATGGGATTGGACGCTGACGGTGATCTGGCAATAGACAACGTGTACGGCACCGACGCAAACATCATGACCATTAAAAGAACCGGCAACGTCGGTATCGGCACCACCAATCCTACCCAAAAATTAGATGTCATCGGTGCCGCCAATATCTCCATCGGCATCACCACTCCTAAAATTACCCTAACCACCGGTGCTTCCAATGGTTTCATTCTCCAATCCGATGCCAGTGGTAACGCTTCTTGGGTTTCCGGTAGTGGTACCGGTATCGGTACCACCTATGCTGCTGGAAATGGTCTATCCATAATTGCTACCAACACCATCGGTCTTGGTGGTACTCTCTCTCAACTTACCAAAATTGATTTAAATAGTAACAACTTTGGCTTCTTTGGTACCGGCAACGTCGGTATCGGCACCACCAATCCCACTCAAAAACTCGAAGTCAATGGCAACATCACCGGCAACAAATTCATCGACAATAGCAGTGTTGGCTCCACTCACTTCTTTTTAGATCTCGCTCAAAGCGATCCTTCCCATTCTTCCGCCAATTTCACTTATTCTGGTTCCATTAGATTCAACGTCAACGACACCGATGCTACTTATCTTGAAAATAATTACACTGCTTCCAAAATTCAAAATTTTGCCAACGGCCTCTCTCTTAGTGTTGGTACTACCAATATCGCCGGTGCCACCATCACCTGGAACACCGGTCTCTTCCTCAACACCTCCGGCAACGTCGGTATTGGCACTACCGCTCCTACCGCCATACTCGATGTCGTCGGCGGCGAAATCCGGGTTGCCGCCTCCCAATCAGGCCAAAATTCCGGTTATTTTGCATACCTTCGTGCCAATCATGCCGAACAAGTACTTGATATTGGCGTTTCCAGCAATAGTGTTATCAAATCTTATGGATATTACAACACCTCCGCTCTCGCCCTTTTAACATCCAACACCGAAAGAATGCGTATTGATGCCAACGGCAACGTCGGTATCGGTACCACCGCCCCCGCCGCCAAACTTGATGTCAATGGCAATCTCTATGTTTCCAGCATCGGCACTTCCTCTGATACGGCTATCAACATTCGTGGACCCAACCAACCCACAAACTACGCCAGTTTCAAAGATATTAGCTATTCTTTCGATTCCGCCGGCTCCGCCCGTATCCGCGGATCTCGTGGCGGTGGTTGGAATACCAATCTCGATTTCCTTGTCACTGACACCTCCGCCACTCTCCAAACTCTAATTCACCTTAACGGTCAATACGGCCGAGTCGGTATCGGCACTACTGCCCCTCTATCAGCTGGTCTCCACATTGATATCGGTAGCACCAACACCACAAACTGGTGGCTCGACGGAGGTAACAACATGATAATTACCAACCCCACCGGTGACTCCGCCATTAAACTCGCCTCCCAAAATTCTCATATCACTTTCGGCAACGGCACTACCGGAGATTTCTTAACCATCGGCTCTCGTGATTCCGCTGGAAGCGCTACGGAAATGTTATACATGGACAACAACGGTAACGTCGGTATCGGCGGCACTCCCGCTGCCGGTCGAAAGCTACACGTATACGGCACTCTTTCTGCCGGTTACGACAGCGGTGGTCTAAGCACCTTCTTCGCCTACCAATCAGAAGATGGTGATACTGGTATGGCCAGAGTCAATAATGGTAATAATTTTGGATTATTAATGTTAGGACTAGCCAACACCCCCCACATCGGAGGTTACGATGGAGGCCGATTATACATCTCTGGATTTAGCTCCACCGGAAGCACTGCCCCAGCCCCACTCGCCACTTTCGAATTCAGCACCGGTAATGTCGGCATCGGTACTACCAATCCTGCAGGTAAATTAGAAGTCAGAAGTAGTGGGTACGCCACATACATTTTCACCGACTCTTCTACCAGCAGCTACTCCACCACCTTTAATATGGATAATGTTGGTCTAGATATTGGCCACAATTCAGCCTCCAGATCGCTCAACCTCAAAACCAGTTCTACAGACAGACTGACTATTCTGGGAAACGGCAACGTCGGCATCGGTACTACCGCTCCTACCTACAAACTTGATGTTATTGGCAACGGTAGAATTACAGGTGTGATTGGTGTAGGTGCAACCCCTAACAGTTCCTATGCAATTAATGCAGCTGGAGGAACTTATGGAATATGGGCGGAAGGTTCTACTATGGGTGGTCGTTTTGTAGATTCAAGCGGAACTTCAACAACATATGCTGCTTGGGGTGACTGGGGAATTTATACAGGACAGGATGGATATTTTGGTGGCAATGTCGGTATCGGCACTACTAATGCTGCCGGCTATAAACTCAATGTTAACGGTGAAATCTTTAGTAGCACCAAAATTGGCATTGGTGCTACCCACGCCACTTATGAACTTTACGTCACCGGCGATGGATATTTCTCCAATTCTCTCTCTGTCGGTACTTCTCTTTATGTCGGAACTACCCTCAGTGTCGGTGCCGACATCTCCATCACCACCGCCGCCTTCTTGGGAAAAGCCGCCGATACCGCCCTTCTCCCATCTTTTTCCTGGGAAACAGACACAAACAACGGTATGTTCCGACGTACTACTGATGTCGTAGGCTTCTCCACTGCCGGAGTAGAACGTCTTACCATCCTCGCCAATGGTAAAGTCGGTATCGGTGCTTCCACTCCCACTGCCCTTCTAAATCTAAGAAGTGGCACTGCAGCTGTCAGCATAGATCACACCCAAACTGCTTCGCTATCACAGCTCGCTTTTACTGAAGTCGGGACCACCTCCTTCGGTGGTATTAACTTGATAGGTTCTGCTTATTCTTCAACTTACGCTTACAGAAGAAATGATCTTGAAATCGTCAACTCCGCTCCAACTGGAGATATTACCTTTTGGACCAATTCTACCCAAAGAGCATCACTTTCATCTATCGGATACCTCGGTATAGGTACTACCAACGCTGGCTACCATCTCCAGGTCAATAACGGCACTTCCGTCGGATCCTATACCACCACCGGTTGGACTCACGTCTCCGACGTCCGCCTCAAGAAAAATATCACCACTCTCACCGATTCCCTCAGCAAAATTCTCCAAATCCGCGGTACCCGCTTCGATTATATTTCCGAACCCGACGCCGGCGGTATCCACATCGGTTTCATCGCCCAAGAATTAGAACAAATTGTTCCCGAAATGGTGGTTACCGACCCCGAAAGCGGCTACAAATCAGTCGCCTACGGCAACCTTGAACCAGTCTTAGTCGAAGCCATTCAGGAACAACAGGATCAGATCAATTCTCTGGGTGCCAACCTCACCATCTCCCAAACCGGTCAAATCAGCATCGGCACTTCCCTTTCCCCCGACGTCCTCTCCTCCATGGGGCTGACCGACGCCAAATCCACCCTAACCGCCTCCGACTACTACCTAACTGATACTCTCGGACAAATTGTCAACCAACTTGCCGACTTCTCCGAAATTGCCGCCGCCCGTATCCAATCCGGACTAATCAACACCTACAATCTAATCGCCCAAAACGCCGTTATCGACAATCTGCGGGCCGGCAAAACCAGTACCAACGAACTAAAAACCGATCTTATCTCTCCTCTCTCCGAGGTCACCGATACCATTGTCGTCGATGGCAATTTAGACATCGCCGGCACTCTCACCGCCGACGCCGTCAATACCAACAGTATTGGCGCTTCCCAAGCTACCTTTGACACCGTCTACGCCAACAATATCATCTCCAAAGACGGATCTTTCGGCCAAATCATGTCTGACAAAATCAGTGCCCTCCGCACCGAAGTCCGTGATCTTCTCGCTTCCGCCGCTTCCTCCTCCGCCGCCACTTCCGAAGCCATCGCCGATGCCCAAACCGCTTCCCAAGCCTGGTACACCAGTATCGAAGCCGACTCCGCCACCATCCATGGCAATCTTAGCCTCACTGATGATATGGTCATCGGCGCCGATCTCACCGTCCATGGCCAAACACAACTCGGCTCTGCCTTCATCACCGGCACCTTCACCGCCGGCGAAATCGCCATCCAAAATAATTACATTGAAACCACCAACACCGCTCTCTATATCCAACCCTCCGGACTTGGTTCAGTTCATATCCTAAATGATATTTTGGTAGTTTCCGAATCCGGTGACGTCGTTATCACTGGTAATCTCTCCATCGATGGAAAATTAGCCGCCAATGAGGCTACCATCAGCGGCGATCTCTTTGCCAATGTCATAACCGCCACCGATGCCTCCATTAGCGGCACTCTAACCGCCAATAATGTCGAGTCTAATACTCTATTGTCTGATCGCATCAACATCGCCACCGATTCCACCACTATTATTGCCGAAGGTGGATTTGCCCAGCTTGCCACCTCCTCTGCCAAGCTGGCTACCAACGCTACCGCCGGTACTGCCACCCTCCCGGCCGGCAAAACCGAAATCGTAATTTACAATGACAAAATCACCTCAAGCTCCATGGTCTATCTGACTCCCGCCGGCTCCACTCAAAACCAGGTAATCTACCTCAAAGACAAATACATTTCCCCCACACCCGCCCCAACCGCCACCCCCGAATCCTACTTTGTCATCGCTCTCGACCATCCTCTCACCGCCCCCTTGGATATCAACTGGTGGATCATCAATTAATGTACGGGCGGGATTCCATTCCCGCCCCATTTTATCCTCCCCATCGCCGTACGGGCGGGATTCCATTCCCGCCCCATTTCCATTTCCGGGCGGATATTGAAATCCGCCCCTACACATCCCGCCCTTTCCCCTCCGGCCTAGCCCGCCCTTTTCTTTCCTCAAAAATTCTTTATACTTAAATCACTCTATGCCCAAATTAACCAACGATCAAATCAACCGCCTCTCCCAACTTGGCATCGATACCAGTACGGGCGGGATTCCATTCCCGCCCTCATCCTCTTCACCCCCTTCCTCTCCTCCCTCCTCCGCTATATCCAAACCCCACCTAAATACCTCAAATACCCCCTCTAATATATCCAACAATAACAAACTACCCCTCAAATCTACCCTAACTACAGCCAAAACCGTAGATCAAACTGTATCTAGCAATCAAGACAATCGACTGCTAACCCCCCAAATATCCCCCACAAATTCCAAAAATAACATCTTCCCCCTTCTCTCAATTTCCGGTCTCACCCTCCTTTCTTTTGGTGGTCTGGTATTTTTCAAAACCAAAACTTCTGACTCTGCCATTTCAAACCAACCAAGCACCAACCAAACCCAACCCGCTCCCCAATCCACTCCCACCCAAGTGCCCAAATCCATCCAACACTACCTTCTGGCTTCCCAACAGTATTTTTCCAGCGCCCTCCAACAACAATCTTCCTGTACGGGCGACTCTTGTGATCAGCCTGTTATTGAACTACTCAACCAATCCATTCTTACTGCCACCGACGCCATTAAGCTTTTCCCCTCCGATTATCGTGGCTACCAACAACGTGCCAAAATCTACCAATCCCTTTCCGACTCCCAACCGCAACTCCTTACCCAGGCTATTTCCGACTATACCCAAGCCCAACAACTCAATCCCAATTCCGCCGAAATTACCCGTGACTTAGCTGCCCTCTACGCCAAAACCGGCGATGCTGCCAAAACTATCACCTATCTTACCCAAACCGTCGCCCTCGAACCCACTAAAGCCCAAAATTTCTATGATTTAGCCAAGATCCAACAACAAACCGGTCTTCTTCCCCAAGCTCTCGAGACATATACCCGTCTTCTTTCCCTGATTACCGATCCGGTCCAACGCCAACAAGTCGAATCCGAAAAACTTGCCCTTCAAAACCTCACCCTCCAATGTAAAAGCGAAACCTGCACCCAACCTCAATCTTCTCCTACCTCCTTACCCCAAAATCAACCCCTAAATTTTGACGCCCCCACTATCCAAGCCTTAACTTCTGATGGTCCCATCATTGCCTCCACCCCCGAATCAAAAAACATCACCGTCAACAACCAAACCGAATCCAATTCCTTCTCCGGTACCGCCACCCTCCCCGCCAATCAATCCCAAATCAACATTCCCAACACCAATCTCACTGCTACCTCCCAAGTCTACCTAACTATAACTAAAGGTGGCAAAAATCAAACTCTCCAAGTCATTTCCAAAACCTCCAAATCGTTCACCGTAGGTCTCGACTCCTCCATCCCCGAAAACATCGAGTTCAAATGGTGGATCATTAACTAGTGTATGGGCGGGTCTCGTGCCCGCCCTTTCCTCTCTCTACGGAGTCACTGTCGCAGATGGCGTCGGACTGGGAGCTTTACTCGGTACTGGAGTTGCTGTCACTTCAGCCTCCGGAGGTTCCAAACCTTCCGCCGGTACATTTACCTGCTCTTCATCACCTACTGTCGGTAAAGGTTCAGGTGCTTTCAAAGTCTCAGGTTCTTTCTGCTCAGCCGCTTGCTGTTGAGCCGCTAATGCCGCTTGCTGTTTTTTAATTGCCTCATCCAATTCCTTCTTCCAAACATCCAATTCCTTACTGGCCGTCTCATAATCACCCGAATCTACCGGTACCAAAGCTATCGCCTGACCTAATCTCTGAACTGCCAAATCAATTCTATTCATTTGTTTAGCGCTGTAAGCCCAGTTATACCAGGCATTAGCCAAGTCCTGCTTAGCTTTAACCGCCTCCTCAAACACTCTGTCAGCTTCTTCAAAATTATTCGAAGCATAAAGTAATCCGCCCAAATCCAATTTTGTCATCGGATCAGCCGGATCCAAAGCCACTGCCTGAGTATAAGCCTGATACGACCAATCAGCCGAACCCTCCAATATTCCCACCATCGATCTATAAATTGAAGCCAAATTAGACCAATAATGCGGATTCAAACTATCCAAACTAACTGCTGTCTTACCTTCCTGAACCGCCTGTTGCAACAATACCGATACCTTTTCCTTATCTTCATCACTGATATCTTCCTGTGACAACAAACTCGAAGCTATCGCCAAATTAGTTTGCGAATAAATATTTCGGTAATCAGCCATATTCGGATCAATTTCAATCGCTTTTATTTGTAAATTATAAGTTTTAGTCGCATCATTTTTTGCCGCCGCCACCAAAGACTCTCTGATGTAATAGCCGGCTCGGACTTGTTTGACCATATTAGTCATAGTAAAACCCACCAACACCAACATCACTATCGATACCAAATAAGGCAGAGCATTAAAACTATTCTCTCCCATTCCTATCCACAATCTATGTTCCGTTGATTCTCCAAATCGGCTAATCAACACCCACACCAACAAAAACAAAGCCACCAAATTCAAAGGCAAAAACAACACCACCGCCAATAAAAATCCGGTTCTCCAAAAATTCATATTCTTTTTTGATCTAATCCAACTCAACACCACTCCGCCCACCAACACCAATCCCACCAATCCCATCTCTGTCCAAATTTGCAACCATCCCATTCCCGACACCGAAAACAAATTAGACCAATATTGGGTCAGGTTATATGAATTTGGCCGAAACAAATCAAAAGCCTGAGAAAAATTACCTACTCCCATGCCAAAAATCGGGCTTCTTTTAAATACTTCTACTGCAATTACCCAGCTGGTAGTAAAGTCCAAAATCACCCAACCTAATTTAAAAATTCTATATATATCCAACAAAGCCACCAACACCAACACCGCCGACACCACCATCTCTTTTATGTAACTCATTCCGTCTTCATTTAATTTCAACTTCTTTACTACTCTCGCCACCCATTCCCACGCCAAAAATATCAACAATATCGCTTCCGAAATCAAAGATCCGGTCAATGACCAACTTTGGTTAATCGAAATCAAAGCTGATTTTTCATTCGGAATACTTATGGGAAATTTTGAAGTCGGAATTAAAAATACTATCAATGAACTCACTGCCGCCAACAAACCTGCTACCGTCAAAAAATTCATCTGTTTTTTAAATTCTGCCTTACTGTCTGCTGCCTGTAACCACAAAAATGACCAGGTACCCAACGCCAACCAAGTTCCAAATCCAAAAGGACCTACCCAAGTTCTGGTTCTCAATCCGGCCCCCATCCTCCACCATTCAATTCCGCTCCAAACTGCCAGAGCCAACATCAACCACAAAATTTTACTGGTTTTTACTTTATCTTTTTTCCCCAACAACAAATCGGCTATCCACAACACCAATCCCACCATCGCCCCCACAATCAAAAACCAATTTTTCGCCCAATCAGTTCCGTTGGCAATTATCGGCAAAAAGTATAAGGGCAATAAAAACATAAAAAGACGTAGATAGATCTTAAAAATTTTATTCATGTCAACAGCATAACAGAATCCATCTATCTCACTCAAGCGCTTATCAGTACTTTTTACCGCATATTTATTTATTCACCTATTTCAACACCGACAAAGGATCAACCTTACCCTGTGAACCAATCACTTCAAAATGCAAATGTGTCCCTGTTGACCTCCCCGTACTTCCCATTGTCCCGATTTGCTGTCCCTGCGACACTGCCTGTCCGGCCTTTACCGATATTGAATTAGTCAGCATATGAGCATACAAAGTTTTATATCCGTTTCCATGATCAATCACTACATAATTTCCATATCCGCCGCCATTCCAACCGGCCGTCACCACCGTACCTCCCTGCGCCGCTAAAATCGCCGGATTACCCGGACTGGCAATATCCGCTGCCTGATGGTACCAGGTAAATCTTTGAGAAATATACCCCGAAGTCGGCCACATAAAATTACCTTCACCCACCACTCCCGGAATCGGTGCCACTGTTCTGGCAATGTAACGATTGGTATCAATTATTATCTGATTTGGCTTTATTCCTTCCGGAATCAACAATTCCTGACCTGCCGCCAATGCAAATGTCTCATCATTTGTAAAACTATTAAAAGGATAATTGACTATATTCTGAGCCGCTACTCCATATTTTTTAGAAATACTATAAATCGTTTCACCTCGAACCACCTTATGTCGTATTCCCGTCAACGGTAAAATCCTCAATATCTCACCCGCCTTAATCGAATCTACACTTTTCAAATTATTCTCCCACATGATCGTATCAATCGACACCCCAAATTTTTGCGCAATCGAACTCACAGTATCTCCTTCCGACACTCTATATTCAGTTATTTCACCTTTTGGCAAATTCGACACCAAAGTATCCGCCATCTGACTATCAGTTGCCATAATTATCCCGCTGTTATAACCCCCTTCTCCTCCTCCCGAAGTCATAATACTTTCAATTTTTGCCGACAACACAATCCCCAAAAACGCCAACAACGCCATACTAGCATGAACAAATGTCTGCGAAAATCTCCCTCTCTGTCGATACATCAATCGAGTCGACCATTTTTTCAATGCCTCTGCCCAACCAAGTGTCATCACCATTCCATCGTTTAACAGTTTGCCTTGCAAACCCAAAAATACCCCTATCAACTCCAGTTCTTTTTTTATCTCACCGATAAAAGCTGGTTTATTGCTGGTTTTTAGCTTTAAAATTTCTTTCTTATTTTTCCTAAATTTAGGGAATTTGAACCTTGCCATTTTCAAGCTGCTAATTTCAACCCTTAAATTATACCATTTTCACATTTACCCCACTTTTTGCTATAATCACCCCATGGCAACGCAAAAACCTGATTCCGAGGAAAATATAACTATCCCTCGCTCTCTTCTGGAGGAACTATTAACAGCTACCAACGCCACCATCAATTATCTGGAAGAAGAGCGTCAGGATCTTAAAAATAGACGCTGTACCTTACCTGAAGTTTTAAAAGATTATAAACTCAGAAAAACTCTAGGATTACTCGAGGGTATCAGAGATAACCAAACAACCCTCCGTCGCACCCTCTCCAAAATCTAAAAAGTCGAAGACTTATTTTTTCAAAGCCTAATGACATCACGATCATGAAGCTTGAAAAAATATGACGAGACTTTTTATGGATTTTATTACCTCTTCCCAATCTTCTTCAAAAACTCGCTATTATCCTTTGTCTTAATCATCTGTTCAATCACCATTGCTGTTGCTTCATTTTTATCCGTCAGCGTATCAAAGATCCTTCTGATTCCGTTCATCTTATCCAAATCTTCTGCCTTAAGCAACAATTCTTCCTTTCTGGTTCCCGATTTCAAAATATCAAATGCCGGATAAATTCTTCTGTCTGCCAAATTCCTATCCAGTCTCAATTCCATATTTCCGGTTCCCTTAAATTCCTCAAAAATCAATTCATCCATCTTCGAACCGGTATCCACCAAGGCTGTCCCAATAATAGTCAGCGACCCGCCATGTTCAATATTTCTGGCCGCTCCAAAAAATTTCTTTGAAGGATACAAAGCTGCCGGATCAAAACCTCCCGACAAAGTTCTTCCTGAAGTCGGTATTGCCAAATTATAAGCTCTGGCCAATCTGGTAATCGAATCAAACACCATAAATACGTCTTTACCCAACTCCACCAATCTCCTGGCTCTTTCAATGGCAATTTCCGCCGCTCTGGTTTGTTCCTCCGGCCTCTGATCAAAACTCGAAGCAATCACTTCACCTTTTATAAATCTCTGCATATCCGTCACTTCCTCCGGTCTTTCTCCCACCAACACTGCCATCAAATGCACCTCCGGATAATTTACCGCCACTCCATTAGCAATTTCCTTCAACAAAGTTGTCTTTCCTGCCTTCGGAGGTGACACTATCATTCCTCTTTGTCCAAATCCGATCGGACAAAAAAGATCAATTATTCGGGTCGACAAAATTGACGGATCAGTTTCCAACTTTACTTGTTTTTCAGCATAAATCGGCACCAAGTCCTTAAATTCCGGCCTCGGCGTCATCTGCCTTACATCCACTCCGTTTATCCTTTCAATTCTCACCATTCCCCAATATTTCTCATTTACCTTTGGCGCTCTGGCTACCCCGGCAATCAAATCACCCGACCTCATCCACATTCGCCTTACATGATTTGACGCTATATAAGAATCACGTGTACTTGGGGTAAATTTAGGCCTAACATATCCCGATCCATCCTGCATTACTTCCAAAACCCCCTCAATCGGTTCCAAATTACTCGCCTCCAATACCGGTCTGTTTACTGTCTGATTTGTATTGCTTTGCGGCCTGTCGACATTTACCTGTGGTCTCTTTATCTCGACCCGGCTATTATCACTTTTGGTTTCTTCTGTTTTCACTTTCATATCTAATTTTTCCTCAATTTTCTCATCGTTAACTTTTATATCGCTTTTTACTACTTTTACCATAGGTTTTTTCTAAAAATAAATGAAAATAAATATTATAAATCCGCCAAAATCAGAATTAGTGATGGAGAAAAATGTACGAAGTTCACGGGGAAATCAATTTAAACACTCCAATTTTACCCAATCCCTCCCCCCCTGTCAAGTCCCTCCTTACTTTCTATCCTACCTATTCCTTCTCCAAATCTCAAAATCCAACACATCTACCCTATTATCACAATTAAAATCCCCCTTCCAGTCTGATCTACTTACACCCTGCCAGCCTCCCAAATCAAACATTTCCGATCTCCACACCTCAAAATCCCTCAAATCAACCAATCCGTCACAATTCCCGTCTCCTGCCTTCCTTCCCTGCCTGCTACAACCACACGTCCCGACTGGTGGTAATGTTGGGACCGCTGTTGGCACTTTTGTAGGTACCGCTGTCGGTATTTTAGTTGGCACCTTGGTTGGCACCACTGTCGGCACCTTTGTAGGTACTAAAGTTGGTAAAACAAACCTCAAATCACAAGTCGCCACACTGCTGGTTACAAATCCACTCTCCACTTTCTCTATCGCTCCATAATAGACCCTGTCCACTCCATTTTCTTCCTTGGTAATCCATGTCGGCAAACCCACACTATGTTTATCCCAGAAATATTTTCCCGCCGTTATCAAATCTTTTCCCACCGGAAAATTAAATTTATCACCGGACTCCGATATTCTTATTCCCCCCATAAATTTTGTATAAACCAAATAGTACTTATCACCCTTCTTTTTAACCTCACCTATATTTGTTGTCTCTGCTACCGCACTTTTTCCATTATTCTCCATCGTAAATACCGTCCCTGCATCATTCGTCGCCCTCGCCACCAACAACTGCAAATAACTATCCGTGTAGTAAAGATACAATTTGTCATTTTCTACAAACACCTTCGGCCAACTCAAAGCTGAAGTTCCCGGCTCCTTATGCCCCGCCAATCCTATCACCTCTCCTGTCTTGGTAAATGGCCCAAACAAACTATCCGCCACCGCATGAAATATTCGATTATCATTCCCGTTACAATTATTCGTTCCCTCATAATACATATGAACTTTCCCCTTCCATTCCACCACCGTCGGATCCGCAATCAAAGCTCCCTCTCCCACTCCTCCCGGATTAAGAAGCAATCGGGGTGTCCCCGGATCGCTCCACCAACCCGCCTTACTTATTCCGTCTCCATAATGCCAAGTCATCCAAATTCTATCTGCCGCCCACCCTTTACATATACTGTTATAAGTTCCCGGATCACCGGTTCCCGAAGTCGGATTCGCCAACTTCCCGTCTTTCACAATACTGGTTATTCCCAAATACAATAAATACCTATCCCATCCGACTTTATGCATTACCGTCTGGCCAAAACCATTTCTGGCAATTTCCGACCAATAAGTTTGCTGATTATTAACACAACTCACCTCCACTGCCGACACTGATCTTGGAGTCAAAATACCAAAAACCCATCCGCAAACAAAAATAAATATCCAAAATCTCATCTTCACACTAAAACCTTACCACAAAATACCATCCAATTTCTTAGCTTAAAAAACCACAAATTACCCCAGACCATCCGCCCCTGATTTTCTTGACTTTATCACTCCCAACCGTTATTTTTAAGTCGAAGAAACATTATTATACGTGTTCCACCTGCTTCGAGAACATCGGTTATAATGTTTCTTTTTTTTGTGCCTACTTTTTTCAATCTACATTGTTGAAAGAGGTAGACCTGCCCCCTCTACCTCTCTCAACAATAAAGACTACATCAAGATCAACTTTCCCTTTAATTTTCCCATTTCTCTCATCTGTTCCCTGGCCCAAACCTTCTTTTTTTCCTTTGATTCCTTATTCAATAATTTCGTCACCCTACTCAAAAGCTTGCTGATCATTAATTCAATATATCACCGCCTTTTCTCGCTGTCTATATCCTATAAAAATTTGATACCATTTTATCTAATCTCCTATAATATTTATTATTAATATAATAATTCAAAATACCCCCTATTATAAGGTTACAAAATCTATGTGGAAAACTATAGAACAACTCTGTTTTTCTTCAAAGATATTTTAATTAAGTCATTGTGGATAACTAACATAAGGTATAATTACCCATGACCGAACGTCTCCGTCAAATCATGTGTGAACTATTTCCCAAAAGCGGCCACCACAAATACACTGCTCTTTGGAGAGTCGCTGCTGCCAACGGATTTTCAACCGACCATATCAGTAAACCCGGAGAAAACCGTTCCCATCAAATCATTCCTCAGGAAACCGTCAATATACTCAAAAGACTAAATGAAAAAGATTTAGAAATTCTTTTTGCCAACGCTCACCTAAAAAATGTCGGGTGCCTCCCCCATCTTCGCCCTGAAATCTCCCAAAAATATCTCCAAGCTCTCCAAAATTGTTCTCCCGACACTGACTAAATCAAAAAATACCCAAAAAAAGGCTTTATTTTTATCCACTTCACCAAACGCCCCCAAACTAACGTTTTTTTATCAAAGGAGTAAATATAATGTTTAAAATAATCCGCAGATAGTTTTTTTCAAAGCCTAATGACATCACGATCATGAAGCTAGAAAAAAAATATCAAGGATTATTTTATTTAGAAATTAAATTTTTTAATTCCAATACATTCCCTATATCAATCAATCTCCTTCCCAAACCTTGTGCCTCTTTCTGCCTCTTTTCCCATCCTCTAACTTTTTTCACCACTCCCAAAAGCGACACCTCACCCACCAAAACAGAATTTTTTGTCAA
>Ga0208958_1002546_pt1 | contig 15490 bp, 19 predicted proteins | sample RifOxyB1_FD_184032 | JGI IMG/M metagenome (GOLD analysis project Ga0208958, IMG submission 184032) | Soil microbial communities from Rifle, Colorado - Rifle Oxygen_injection B1 (SPAdes) | ecosystem: Environmental > Terrestrial > Deep subsurface > Rock core/Sediment | place: Rifle, Colorado... | reverse complement strand
TAGATTTTTGGTATTTTTATAATTATATATTTAAATAAGAAAATAAAAAGAGAGAAAAAATAAATAAGTGGTTTATGAAGCTGAGTTAATCTTCTTCCTCTCCTTCAACTGTTTCTTCCTCTTCCTTGGTTGTATCTTCTTTCTCTTCTTCAATTTTTTCTTCCTCTTCCATCTTTTTGCCTCCTTTTGGTTTTTAATTGTAGATATTATGTTTTTAAAGTGTTGCGAAACGCTTATATAGGGTTCGCTTTTTTCAGGCAGCCTCTTTGGTTTATAAACATTTGAGAAGATTTATATATTGGTCGGTGCGGGGGTTTTTGGTGTTTTTTTGGGTTTTTGACAGGCATATACCTTTTGTTATTGTAATCCTTTAGTGGTGACAGATAGAAAGGTTTAAAAAGAGGTTTAATACTTAATTTTATGGGAAAATTGAGACTTATTGCAGGTTTGATTCTTGCTCTTTTTTTAGTTGGGTTCGCAGTTGCTGAAGATGCCCCTGCTGTTGTTTGGGAGATTAATCTTAAGGATACAATTAGTTTTATTTATTCAGTTGATGAAACTTCTGATGGAGGCTATATTTTAACAGGAATTGAAGGTTCTAATGATGTTTTGGTTAAGCTTGATTCAGATGGAAAAGTCGAATGGGATAAAGATTTTGGCGGGATTAGTGAAGGCAGGTCTGTTCAGCAAACTTCCGACGGAGGATACATCTTGACTGGATTTGGCGGTTGGCTAATTAAAACGGATTCCAATGGAGATGAAGAGTGGAGTGAAGATTATGGCAGTTTTAATATCTATTCGGTTGATGAAACTTCGGATGGTGGATTTATTCTGGCTGGAAGCGAGGGGGCATTGATTAAGACTGATGAGCTTGGGGATTTGTCATGGGAAAAGGATTTTGATGCTATTGATATTCACTGGGTTGAACAAGCAAGTGATGGCGGTTATATTTTGGCGGGTTTTGTAGGGCCTCTTGGCTCTTGGGATGGATTATTGATTAAGACGGATTCTGATGGAGATAAAGAATGGAGCAGAATACTTGATGGTTACGGAAACGATCTTTTTTATGCAGTTGATCCAACTTCTGATGGAGGTTATATAGCAGGAGGGTTTACGGGGTCAAATGGGACAGATTTTTGGTTAGTTAAGACAGATTTTGACGGGGTTGGGGAGTGGATTAAAACATTTGGAGGTTCTGGTAGGGAAGAGGCAAGATACGTTCAGGAAACTTCTGACGGAGGCTATATTCTTGCCGGATATACTACTTCATCTAAATCTGGTTATGTTGGATGGCTGGTTAAAACAGATTCCAGCGGAAATGAAGAATGGAGTCAGACTTATGGAAGTTCTGGTTCAAATCTTATTTATTCTGCTCAGCAAACTTCCGATGGTGGATTTATCTTGGCTGGTGGATATAATTTTTGGGTTGTTAAGTTAGTGCAGGATGATGATGAGGACGATGATGGAGTATTAAATGAACATGACAAATGTCCCGGAACTGTCTTGCCGGATGAGCCTGGAAAATTGACTCTCTTTTTTCACTATTCTGATATTGATGGAGATGGAATTTTTGAGACCGAAGGGAAACCAAAGTTAATTAACGGGATTTGGACAAGGACAATTAAAGACAGCCAATTTACATTGGAAAAAACATATGGATGTTCTTGCACCCAGATTTTAGAATTAAAACCAGATGAATTGGAAAGTAACGAAGAACCTTTCTATGGCTGTACTTATGATACAATGATGAAATTTATCAGGCAAAATGGATGGGCTAAGAAATTGTTCTGATTTTACATATTAAGTTAGATAAAAGACAATTGTAGGGAGAAGCAGAGAGCCCATGAGGTTTATTCTTTTGGAATTTGAGAGAATACAGAAAATTCCTATTGAAGTTGAGGTTGTCAGGACTATCAGGCCAAGTGGATTTGAAAGAATGATATTTATCAGAATCAAGATGAAAATTATTATTACTGATAGAAGGGAATAATTAACTTTTGTAATATATTTTACTGATAACTTTGATATTTGAATTCCTAAGAAGAAAGCTAATATTCCTGAGGCAAATATAGTTATTATTACTGCCACGAGGTTTGAGGTTGTCGGAGATTTAAGGATTTCCAGAACTGCTGCTGCCGTGCCCGTTCTTGTTTTTTGAATTGAGAAAATTGTAATGAAAGACAATGCCATTACTGCTGTGTTTATTATTCCTATTGTGAAGAGGAATTGTTTGCTGTCCTGTTCTGTAATTTCTGATGATATAAGGGCTGCCTGTCCTGATCCGAATCCCGGAAGAAACGAGGCAAAGGGCGCTGTTAGGGAAGTTGATATAATTGATTTTAGAATTTTGGATTTTTCAAGTTTAATTTTTTTTAGAGGTGTTATTATTTGCGGAGGAATTTTAGTTTTGTTTTTTATTGAGATAATCAGAGCCGAAAGCCCGAATAGTCCTGTTAATAAAGGCAGTAGGGGCTGTTTTACGGGAAGGTTAAAAGTCAGAATTCCTAAAAGTCCTGCCAGTGTAAATACTGTCAAGGATATTAAAAATTCTTCTTCTCTCAAAATTAGGAAAAGGGATGCAAAAATTAAGATGTATGGAATGGCTGGTTTTGTTATTTCCTCAATTGGCGGGAGGAGATAGATGAAAATTGGGATAAAGAAAGCAATTATTAATAAAGCAACCAAAGAGCCATAAAGGGTCAAAATTATGGCTTGATATCCCTGTCCTTGTTTTAATAGCTGATGCCCTGGCAGGACGGAGAGGAAGGAGTCTTCTTCCGGCGCTCCGAGCAAAATTGAAGGGATAAAATCTAGAAAAGTGTGAGTAATGGACATTGCCACTAAGAAAATTATTAATGAAGTGGGAGACAGCTTTTCCAAGATAAATACTGAGGATAGAAGGATTGCAGAGATTAGGTTTATGTGGATTCCTGGGGATAGGCCTGTGAAGGTTCCTGCGAGGATTCCTGCTAGAAACGTTAGGATTATTTCAAGTAGCATTTTGGTATAACAATAAATAAAAAGGATTGAATTTATTTGTTTTTATGATGGTAGATCTTGTTGATGATGCTAAGATGTTTGGAGTTAGTGCTAAATTCAGGGGCGTTTGTTCTGCTTTGAGGGTTTTGGTTTCTGGTGGAGAACCTGATGGTTTCCAGAAAAATGATTTAAAGTGGGCTGGAGAAATGTTTTGCACTATGGATTGGAAATGTTCTGATTATGAATCCTCTTCTGGGCGTACTGACTCTGGCATGGTGGTTCTTGCTACAAAGGTAAGACCAAAATTTTATTCTGCTTTGGAATCTGTCAAGTTTCCTCACCCTTATTCTCCTGATATTGATTTTAGAGATAGATTTTACAGAACATTAGAGCTTGGGGGAGATTTGGTTTTGGTTTCTGATGCAGAATTGGAGTGGGGGGTTAGGTTTGTTGATAGGTTATCTGTGGCATTATATCCTTTAGGAGGGTATTCTTCTAGTGTTGAGTAAACTGGTCCGAGAGGTTGAAGTTCTGAAGATTTTAATTCGAAACTTTCGATTTCGAATTTTAGTTGTTTAGGCTTGATTTTTTTGATGTGTTCTGTGAATGCGGTTTTGTCTTTGACATATTTGATTCTTGTGATTGTCAGATGAGACATAAATCTTTCTTCTGGCGGAAAGAATGGTTTTAGGGTTTCGTCAATTTGTTTTTGGAAAGCGTAGATTTTTTTTGAGGCAATTTTGAGCCAGACGATTTTTGGATTTCCTTTAATGTTGAATGTTCCCGACTTTTCTAATTTTGCTTTGAAAGGCATGAATTTTATTTCTTTTAGTTTTTCTTTGGTTTTTTTCAGGGTTTCTTCATCAATTTCTCCGAGGAATTTTAATGTTAAGTGGAGGTTTTCCAATTCTGTTAATTTTCCTGTAAATTTTTGTTTTGAAATTATCTCCTGAATTCTTGCGACTTCTTTTATTATTTCATCTGGGAAAGTTATGCAGATAAATGCTCTTGTTTTGTTTTCCATGTGCTTTTATTCAATTAGTTTTATAAGCAATTATGCTTTTATGTTTTTGGTATAAAATGGGCCCCTCTATAAAAGGGAAGTTGAGGAGTATTTTGATTTCTCTATTTATTATAATTATTGGTTTGGTTTTACTTAAGTTTGTTCCGATGGAGTTGTACGGGAAAGATATTTTATTTGATGCTTCAATGCATATATCTGTTGGCATCTTTGTTTTGTATGTTCTTTGGTATTTTATTGACCAGAATGTGAAGTGGAGAATTCCTTATTTGGTTTTTTCTTTGGTGGTGGTTTTAATAATTGCTGTGCAAAGATTGCTTGTTAATGCTCATAATGATGTTGGTTTGCTTGCTGGCGCACTTGTTGCTTTATTTTCAATAGTTGTTTCTAGGTGGAATTATTTTAAGAATAAGTTTTCTTTTTGATTTTTTTATTTGGGCACGATTGCTGCTGTGCTGTAATTTTTGAATCTTGCCAGTTTTTTAACCTGCTCTAACATTATTGATTTTACCTTTCTTTCAAATTTATAATAATCCTCTGCTTTTCCCGCCAACTCTGCAAAGATAAGGTTGTTCATCACGTCTGTTGATTCTTCTGATAATATTTTGTGCAGACCAATTACTCTTTGTTTTGCCTGTTCGAGTTCTTTTTTTGTCATTTTTTCTATTTTTTTGAATTCCTGTAAAATTATCTTTTCTACTTCCGGAATTGCTTCTTTTGTTGTTCCAACATAAATTATATATCTTGAATAGTTTTTTTCTGATTCTATAATTCCTTTTACGGCATAGGCTAGCCCTCTTTTTTCTCTTATCTCCAAGAATAGTCTTGATGACATTCCGTCCGCTAAGTGGGCGTTCAGGATTTCTATTGCAGGATAGTCTTTTGACGAGGGCAGTGGCGCGTGAATTCCGAAGACAAAGCTTGCCTGGTCAATGTCTTTTCTGTATTGAATTGTTTGGGAGTTTTTCTTTTCTATCTTTATTATTTTTGGAGACTGTTTCTTAGAGGAGAATTCTCTTTCCAAATAATCGCAGATTTTTTTCAGGTTTGCTTTTCCTACCATTGTTATTATGTAATTTTTTGGATTATACATTTTTTCGAAGTAATTTTTCACAAAATTTCTTTTCAAAGATGAAACTGTTTTTTTATTTCCTATTATGAGGTTTCCGAACGGCGGTTTATATAAATTTTTTTCGATCTGCTCCATTACTGCGGTTTGCGGGTTGTCATTATACATCTTTATTTCTTCCAAAATCACTTTTTTTTCATCTTCAAATTGTCCTGGGTCAAAGTCTGGATTTTTTATGATGTCTGTTAGAATTTTTAATCCTGACATTATGTGTTCAGATGGAAGCTTAAACCAAAAAGATGTTATTTCGTGGGCAGTATATGCGTTTAGAATTCCCCCTCTTCTTTCTATTTCCTTTGAAATTTGTTCTTGTGTTTTGGTTTTTGTTCCCTTGAATAACATGTGCTCTATTACGTGGGCTATTCCTTTTATTTTTGACTGTTCGCATGCTGCTCCGAATTTGTTTGTTATTGATAAGGAGACTATTGGGAGGTTTCTTTTTTCGAAAAGGACTGTTATACCATTTTTGAGCTTTTTTCTATGAAATTTTAGCTTCATCCTTTATTATAGAAGGAAAGTAATTTAAACATTACTGATTGTTTTGTTTTATGCCGATTAATGCCGGGCCGGAATATTTTGAAGCTGAGAAGGAATATCTTAATGCAGGGAGTTTGGATGACAGAATTTATTGGATTGAAGAAATGATTAGGACGGCTCCTAAGCATAAGGGAAGTGAAAATTTACTTTCCGGGCTTAAGACAAGATTGAAGAAATTTAGGGAGAAGGCAGAGAAATCCAAAAAGAGGAGTGGCGGAAAAAAGGGAATAAGGAAGGAAGGGTATCAGTTTGCGCTTGTTGGAAAGACAAATTCCGGCAAGAGTTTGCTTTTGAGCAGATTGACTAATGCCCAGAGCCTCGTTGCTAATTATAAATTTACAACTAAAGAACCGGAGGTTGGAACTTTTGAATACGATGGAGTGAAAGCGCAGGTTGTTGATATTCCTTCTGTTGGGGGAGAAAATTTTGATTCAAATATTGCCAATACTGCGGATTGTTTGTTGATTGTTGTTGATAGATTAGATGATTTGGATGATGTTTTGGGATTTTTGGAAAGAGCAAGAGGGAAAAGGTTTGCCGTTGTGAATAAGGCAGATTTGCTTAATTCAGAGGAATTAAGGAAACTGGTTGAGAGAATGAAGAGCAAGAGGATAAATGGAGTTATTGTTTCTTCCGAGACGGAAATGGGGATTGATGTTTTAAGGCAGTTGATGTTTAGGGAAATGGGGGTTGTTAGGATTTATACTAAGGAGCCAGGGAAAGAGAGGACTAAAGAGCCGATTGTTCTGAAAGAGGGAGCCACCATTAAAGATGTTGCTGAGTGTATTCTTAAGGGTTTTTCGGGGAAAGTTAAAGAGACAAGATTGACAGGACCCTCTGGGAAATTTCCCAACCAGAAAGTTGGGTTAAGCCACAGAGTTAAGGATTTGGATGTTGTTGAGTTTCATACATGATTTTATGTTCTTAATTACAATAAAGGTTATAATTAAGTGTTCGTGGTGGTTTTTATGGATAAAGAGATAGATTTTGGAATAATTAGTATAATCTTGGCTTTAATTGCCATTCTTCTTTCTTAGAGGGTTGATTTGTTGACAGTTGTGGGGTCTGTTGTAATAGGTTCTATTTCTGTTGCTTCTGCTTATCTATCCTCTTATGTTAAGCAGGTTAAAAAGAATACGGAGAGAATAAATGATTTGGAAAGAGATTATGATGTGAGCAAAAGACTAATAAAGATTGAAGATGATATTAATAATATAAAAAATAGGATAAACCTTTAAAATGGATAATAATGGGTTTTCTGATACTGATATTTTAGATTTAATAAAGATAATTGCGACAATTGCGACAATTGCTTTAGTCTATATAATTATAAAGATTCTTTTGACAGCATTTTAGGAATATCTCTTTCTTATCGGTTCAATGATTTCTTCAAGAGCTTCTACTATTGCCGACTTTAGGTCTGCTGGGTGGAGTTTACCCTCTTTGTATAGTGCTTCCAATGCCTCGTAGCTTTCTATTTTTATGTCTCCTCCGAATTTTGTTGGCCTTTTAATTTTTATTTCTGATAATTTTGGCAGGATTATTAATTGAGCTATTTGTAAAATTGGATTGCCTTTTATTTCTTTTTCTGGGCAGTAAGCGCTTTTTATTGTTTTTTCAATTTCCTGTTTTGAGTCCACTATTGAGATTCCAGTTCCTGGAATTGATCTGGACATTTTTGCTCCAGGGCCTTTCAAAGAAGTGATTAATGGAGTGTGTAATGCAACAAAATTGTGTTTTAATATTGGAGACATTTCTCTTCCTATCATGTGAATTTTTCTTTGTTCCAGTCCTCCAAGAGCCACATCTGCTTTTAGATGTTTAATGTCTGTTGCCTGCATTAGAGGATACCACAACTGGGAGATTGTTGCATTTTCTATGTCTCTTGCAATTTGTTGCATGCTTCTTAATCCTCTACTTATTGTCGAGGACTGAGCTAATCTCATTACATCTAATTGATATTCTTTTTCAAATTGGAAATCACTTCCCAATACAATTTCTGCTTTTATTCCGATTGCTCTTATGGTTTTTTTCCAGTTTTCTACCTCTTTCTTAATCTCCTTTTCCTGCCCTTTTCTGTTTAGCAAAGAATGAACATCTGCTAAAAGAATTTTTACTTTAAATCCTGTTTTTTGCAAGTCCATCAGTTTTAGAATTGTTACAAAGTGTCCTAAATGCATAGGGCCTGATAATTCATATCCACAATATACAACTGGGGTGGTTTTTTCTTTTAGAAGTTTTTTTAAATCCTCTTCAGAGATTATTTCTTCTGTATTTCTTTTGATTAGCTCAAATTTTTCTTTGTCGTTCATACTATTAATTATAGAAGTGTTAATATAAAGGTTTTTCTTTTGGTTATTATGCGCAAGTTGGCATTCATTATTAGTATTTTTGGGATTTTTGTGTTGGTTTTGGTTATGTTTTTTAGTGGAGAGATTAAGGTTGAAGATGTTGAGGATTTGGATGAATTGGAAGTTAATTCCAAAGTTATTGTTGACGGGAAGATTGTTGGGGAGAGAAATTTTGGCGAGGGTGTAAAATTTGAATTGGATAATGGGCTTTTTGTTCTTTGTGATAATTGCGGTATTGGATTTATTGGTCGGAAAGTTGAAGTTTATGGGGCCGTTGAAGATGTTTATGGCGAGAAGATGGTTGGGGTGCTGAGGATGGTTGTTTTGGAGTAACTATATATTTAAAAGGAGTTTTAGATTTCTTTGATTTTGATGGATAGATTGGAAGAATTGATTAAAGATTTGGTTTCTAGGGCTGAGGCTGCCTTGTTGAGAGATGGACCTAATATTAAGAGGGGTGTTTTGCTTAAACAGACCAGACAGAGAGAGGAGGTTTATCAGGCTTTTTTAGACGCCGGATTTGTTTCTGTTTTTAGAGAGGGTGTTGATGAGCCTCGTTTATCTTATTTAGATTCCGATTATTATGTGATAGATTTAGATGACTATTTTGATTTGTGGGGAGTTTAATTCAGAAGAAGCTTGAATTCACTTGCTCTCTTTCCCAGAATTTCTTTTAATTCTTGTTCTTCTGCGTTGAAGATGTTGTTTAAAGTTTTGAATTTTTTTAGAAGTGCTTTAGCTTTTGCCGGACCTATGTGAGGGAATCCTTCCAAAATTTGCTGCTGCTGGTCTGTTTTTGACTTGAAGATTTTTGTTGCTCTTAGAGATGATTCAGATTTCGGTTTTTTAGATGCTAAAACTGCTAAATACTTCGCTGTGTCTTCTGAATTTCTTGTGAAGATAATTGGAACTTGAAATTCTAATGCTGTTGCTAAAAGAAATCCTCTAAATGCATTTTCATGTAGATATCCGTTGTAGGGGGTTTCTTCAAATCCTTCTACCAGTAAGAGGTGTTTAGGATATTGCTTCAATTCCAGTAATTGAGAGATTATTCTTTTATTTATTATTGAGGATTTTAAGTCTGAAATTGTTTTTCTTTCTATTGCCGTATTATTTATTAAGTAGTCTGCTACTGGAAGATTTTTAAATTCTATGGGGAATTGGTTTTTGATTAAAAGAGAGGGGATTAATGAGGATTTTTCTCTGTTATCAATTATAATTTTGGATTTTTGTGGGATTTTTTCTGGTTTTTTTGAGAAGATGTTCAGGAATGGCATTAGTAATCTCCAATATTTTTGTTTTTTAAGTTTTTCTTTATTTCATCAATGGATTTGTGCATCTTTTTTTCTCTTGCTGCTGAGGCGTAATAGTATGCAACATCTCTTGTGTCTTTTGTGACTAGGATTAAAAGTTTTCCTGGAGAGAGTCGTGCTGTTCTTCCTGCTCTTTGTATTTTTCTTATTGCAGATGCTATCGGTTCATAAAAAATAACTGCCGAGACCTCTGGAATGTCTAATCCTTCTTCTCCGATGCTGTTATGTAGAGTGATTAGGCCTGTTCCTCCTAAAAAATTTTCTGTTTTTTTTACCGAAAGGTCATATACAAATTTGGGTTGCCTTTTTAGTTTTTTCATTGATTTAATGTAATCGAAACAGATGTCCGTGTTCCATTTTCCATTTTTTCTGCATTTCTCGTTGATATTTGGATTATATTTGAATAAGTTTTTATATTTATTAAATGTCTTCTCTGAGTCAAGTGCTTTAGGAATTAAGGAATAATAGGCCTTTCCTCTTTTTTCATTTCTTTTGTTTATTTTTGCAAATGGTAGAGATTCAAATATGTTAATTTTGTAGATATTTTTTTGTTTGTGCAGTGTAATTTTTTCTATTTTTAACATTCTAAGCAATAAAATCAATCCTGTTGCCAGTTTTCTGCTGACTGTTGTTAAAACTATTCTATTTTTGGCTTTGGAGATATGCCCGTCTCCTAGAAAATATGCCTTTAAAAATTCCCATTTTATTTTTGATGGAGCTGAAAATATAAGTTGCGGGACTTCTTTGTTATAGGATCCAACTCCTGCTTTAAAGATATATTTGATTATATAATGGGCTATTTGTGAATCAATGGCTATTCCTCTCCAATTTGACCTTGTTTTCAATTTTAGTCCCTTTTCTACCGACTCTTTCATTAGTTTTTGCATTTTTTTCTTTCTTGCTGCTAGAAATACCCCCGATGTATACTTTGTCTTTCTCGTTGAACCTTCTGAGACATAGAAACCTAAGAATCTTGCCAAATATTTGTTTATTTGCAAGAATCTGGGAAAATTCACTTTTCCATAATTTATTCCTACTTTTTGTTTGAAAAATTTGTCAAATCTCGGATTTTTTTTGATTTCTTCGTTTAGTTTGAATTTGTATTTTCCCTTATGATATTTCACATTTTTTGAGAACCATCTGAGAAATTTTAAATATTCTTTTCCGTTATTTGTTAAAGAGGATACTTTTTTATTATGTTCTTTTTCCGTTTTCTGGCTGGTGAAATTATTCTTTAGATTTCTCTTCAAACAGCTATGTATTGTCGAATAGTTTTTTGCTGAAATTCTTGATAGATCTGAGATGCTTTGTTTTCTCCTTTCCAAGTGGCTGAGAATTTCTAAGTCTGTTTTTAGTTCTCTAATTTTTGCTTGTGTTAGACCAATTAAACTCCCAAAAAGATTTTTTATGTTTTCATTTAATTCTTTTAAGATGTCCACTTTTTTGTTTTTTTCTACATTTGGACATTTAAGAGCCAATGAAATGAATTTGTTCTTTTTTGGTATTGTGGGGATAAAATTATCTTTCAAGCCGAAACTAAATAAACTATGGTCTTTCGTTATTAAAGAATTTAATCCAGAGTTTAATTTTATGTCATAGCAATTATTTTTTGACTGGTGTTTGTGGACGTGAGTTATTGGAGCGAAGAAAACTTTCTCTCCATCTGATGTTAATGTTTCGTATCCTTCGATTTGTTTAGATTGTGTTTTATTTTTTTCCGATTTTAAGAATTTATTAATAAAATTTTCTATTTTTTCTAGAAATATTTTATCCTCTTTTTTTATTACAATATATTCATCTGGATGGACAGAGGTTGCGCAGAGAACATTTACCTTGTTTTCTCTGAATTCTTCTATAATTGCTTTTTGCTCTTTTTGATTTAGTCCAGATGTTTTTGTTCCTTTGGAATTTAGTTTTTTTGCCTGCCCGATGAATATTTTTGCTTTTACTTGAGGTATTTGGTTTAAATTTTCTGCAATTGTTGATGCTGTTTCTCTAAATTGAGAGAAGACAATTATCTTTGCATTTTCGTTTTGATTAAATTCTTCTTTAACTATTTCTGATAATCTTTTTATTTTTGGGTGTTCTGTTTCTTTTTTTCTAAGATTTTTCAGGGACAGAAAGGCCGCCTTGAATTCAGGGGAGTTTACCAAGGTTTGGACTGCTCTTGATTGCTTTTTTTCTGCCTGTTTTAGCAAGGTTTGTATGTATTCGTCTAATCCGGATAATGTTTGAGTTTCTAATAACTCTAATGCATGGGCCAACTTGATTGCCTGTGCTGTTAGAGACACCCCCATCATCGCGTTGAAATTTCTTTGCGAAATCATTGGGAATAATTTGTTTTGCAGTTGGAGTAAAGAAATTTTGTTTGCCGGACCAAAAAGAAGCCTTCTTGAACGAAGCTTGTCTATTAATGAATTGAACAGAGTTTGCATAATGGTTCTCATTTCTACAAATTCTTTCGGGAAATCAACTTCTACTTTTTCAAATTCTAATTTCTGCAAATATGATTTGACATCTGGGGAATCTCTTGTCCTTAGTTCTATTTCATCTATTTTTAGGTGTTTGCAAATTTCTTTTATTTTGGATGGTTCATGTCCTGGGGACGCGGTTAATCCTAAAATTCTTTGGTTTAATGCCTGATTTTTGTAATAATTCACAACTGAAGTATATGCGTAGTTTTTTAGGCATCTGTGGGATTCGTCAAGAATGAGCAATGAAACTTCCTGCATTCCATAAAGGTTGTTTTTTAAGTCATTTGAAATGCATTGGGGTGTTGAGAAAATTATGTCTGCTTTTTCAAATAGTTTTTTTCTTTTTGATGCTGGAACAGAGCCGGTGAAAATTTCTAAGGATGCGAAGAGTTCCGGCAATTCTTTTTTGAAAGTTTGGAGATGCTGTTCGACTAAAGGCCTTGTCGGTGCTAAAAAAAGTGCTTTTGAGCCAGGGAATTTCTTTTGCCTTTCTATTGTTAACATTAATCCGATTAGAGTTTTTCCTATTCCTGTTGGCAGAACTACAAGAGTGTTATTGTTTTTTGCTGTTTCAAATATATTTTTTTGATAATCTCTTGGAGTTAAGTTAATCATTAGAGTTTAGAGGATTGTGTGGTTATAAGAATTTGGGTTTGAGAGTTGTATCTCCACCCACCCGCCCCATGAGACAAACAGAAAAATTAGTTAATTTTATATTTGATGGAAATTGGTTAATTAAGGATGAAATTCAGGCAACATTAAAGTCAAATCTATTGCAATATTTGTTTCTATAACCTCCTTTATCATTCCGAACTTCTTTTGAACAATTATTTAATCATTTGTGAAAAGAATTCTCTTTTAGGGTGTAAGAAGTGCGAGAGCCGTAAAGATTGTGGTAATTAGGGCAAGAGCTGTCCAGACGAGTTTGGAGCCGAAGAATATCTGGGTTCCGTCTAATTTTGCAAGCGGAATTAAATTCCAAAAGGCATAGTATACAGCTAATTTTGATAAATATTCTATATTTATTGGGAGGAGATATGCAATAATTGCCAAGGCCAATATGGATACAATTCCTGTTGCGCCAATTAATCCATTGTGCCAGTCTGTCATTTCTTTGTATGAGTAGAATCCAAATCTTTTTGCTGCTCTTCTTTTTAGGGCTCTTGTTTCATATGTTAATATGGCTGTTAGTTTCACGATTCCAATGGAAAACAGCGTTGCCAGTATTGGAAGGAATATTCCTATTGGAAGTTTTCTTTTCATTTTTTGGAAGTGTTTTAATCCGTATCTTTGCCACTGCCAAATTTCGTGCTCCACATCTGCGTCAAGAGAATTTGCCATTAGTTTTTTTGAGAAAACACTTACTAAGATGATTATTGCTGAAAATAAGAATGCCTGAATTATTTTGAAATATTCCTGTTTTAATGCAAATGAAAATCCCACCACGACTGTTAAGACCAGAATTGCCGCAATGATGTGGGAGATTTCTCTTTGTTTCATGCAGTTTTTATAACGGCTATTTATTTAAATATGTTGGGGCTGTATTGTATCTTGGGGAAGCATAAAATATAAATACTCTTGAGGAGAAAAGTTTATATGCTAAGAATAAGAAAAGTGAGTGAGGTTGTTGGGAAGAATGTGTTTACTTCTGATGGAGATTTGTTTGGACAGGTTGAAGAGGTTAATTTAGTTGATAATAGAATTGATGGATGGAAGATTAGGATTGGTGGCGGTTTTATGAATGTCTTTGGGGGCGCGAGGGGAGTTATTGTTCCTCATCAGTTTGTTAAGGCGATTGGGGATGTGATTATTGTAAATAAAGCTTCTTTGCCTGTTACTGAGGAAATGGATGAAGTTTCTTTGAATAATCTTGAAGCATCTTGATTACTCGGTCTTTCATAGAAAATTTTATATAGTTTTGTGTTTCTTATTGTTATGGCTGTAAAAAGAAAAAATATCAAAGAGGGTAAACTAATTGGTAGATTTAGGAGGGAACTTTCTAGGGGAAGAAATATTTGTTATTTTGCGGTGAATTTGGTTTCTGAGAATTATGATCCTGTTGAGTTGGCAGAATTGGCTAAGAGGGGCGGTTTTGCTCAAAAACTTGGTTATCTTGCCGAAGTTTGTGCAGAGGCAACAAGGCTGATGCATTTGTGTGATGAAAGTAATAAATTGACTAAATTGTATAAAGGATTGGAAAGTTCTTTTGATGATTGGCAGTATTTGGATCCGCGTTCTTGTGAGGAAGCTAGATCTTTGGCGAGAAAACGTGCTAGTTGGGGGGTTATGTCCCAAGTAATGAACAAATGGAAGTTATACTCTTTGTTAGAACCAGAAGAGGTTGAAGATTTTCTCGATTTATATGTGACTTTTGATTATACTAATTATGACGCATTAGAAAGGCATGATATGATGATGAAGGGCAGGCATTATACAAGGGAGGTTGTTAGAAATGGGAGAGAAGGAACCCGTGTTTACTAGAAGAAAAACTCTGGAGTTTCTTGACAGATTAGATGAAGGATTAGTCAAGGATGGACATCAAAGAAAATTCAAATTATATTGTTTAGGCGGAACAAAGATGGTTCTTTCTGGTTTGCGTTATATGTCTAAAGATGTTGATTTTTTACTTTCTCGAGAGGACTTTACTACTCTAAGCAGTTATGTGGCAGAATTTAATAGAAGAGAGAATATGAGATTTGATGTTTTTCCTGGAGCAGAGTTTTCAGGTTATAGTTATCCTGATTTTTTTAGACACTCAAAGAAAGCGCCTTATAAGTTTAGGCGTTTGGAACTTTATTTTATAGATGATATAGACTTTGTTATAACTAAGGCATTGGCATGGAGAAGAAAAGATGTCGAAGATATTAAGACTATTTTGAACAAAAAGAAAATTTCCAGAATGGAAATTATGAGGAGGTTTGAGAAGGTAAAGTTTGAGCCGGACAGAGAGGAGGAGTTTAGGAGAAAGTTTGACGAATTCATAACCGAATTTTATGATTAATTGTCTTTTTTATTTTTAGGGAAGATTTATATATAAAAAAGTTTATTTTAGAGCATGGCTGTTTCAACGATTTTGCAGGATCCGATTGTTATTGAGCTTTTACTGCCTTTTCTTTTAGTGTTTACAGTCATTTTTGCCATATTGCAAAAGACAGAAGTTTTGGGCAAGGGAAAAAGGCAGATTGATGCCATAGTTTCTCTTGTTATTGGCCTGATTGTTGTTGCTTTTGGGTATGCTGTTGGAATTATTGTTCAACTAATGCCTGTTCTGGCTGTTACTGCTGTTGTGATTTTGGTGTTTATGATTCTTTTTGGAATGGTATATAAGGAAGGAGAATTCAGCTTGAATAAATATATTAAAGGTGGAATTGGAATTCTTGTCGGAATTATTGTTGTTGTTTCTGTTTTGGTACTAACTGGAGGATGGGATTATTTAATTGATTTTTATAATAACTTACTGAATCTTCTTTTAACGGAAATCCTCTTGTCTTATAATCTAAGACTATTAATTTATCTTCTTTAACTAAAAGATTATCTACGGCTCCGCATAAAACGTTTCCATTTTCATTCCAGCTAATCCCTACGAAGTTATCTCTCCATTTCTTAATCAAGAACCTGTCTTCAAATAATTTAACTCCTTCTTTCTTAAGAAATTCAATTTCAGGAGGTAGTTCTCCTCTATTCAT